>PJUB01000016.1_pt1 | contig 291995 bp, 315 predicted proteins | sample 1512141 | NCBI WGS metagenome assembly PJUB01 (sample SAMN08177677, study PRJNA422409) | Soil metagenome, whole genome shotgun sequencing project. | isolation source: Soil enriched on filter paper: alkali lignin treatment | place: USA: Madison | collected 2015-01-15
GATCGCCGACTGGATCCAGTTCTACAACCACCGGCGCCCGCACCAGGCGCTGGGGATGAAGACACCCGCTGAGGCATATGCTTTAGCGGCCTGACCTGTGCAGAAACTGCTGGGTCATTACATGCCGGTGCGCTGGTAGCGGTCATTGATGTAGCGGACGTAGCGGCGGCCAAGTGCCTGCATCACGCGAGCCAGCGCCCCGGACTGCCCGGGCGTCACCAGCAGGTGCACGTGGTTGGTCATCAGCACGTAGGCGTGCACCTGGCAGGCATGCGCCAGCGCCAGTTCGCGCAGGTCCTGCAGGTAGCGCTGGGAAACAGGGGTCAGAGTGCACTTTCCTGCCGTGTAGCGCTGGTGCGGCGGAGCGAACCCGGCTACACGACGCGTCTCTGGATCGACAAAATGGCGACAGTGGCTGTGAGCCGTGCCGTGTCGATAGTGGCGACCGATGCGAGTCCCTCTCGCCGTTCCGTCGGCTCTTTCGTATGGCGTCAGCAAGCGAGGTAGGCAATGCGGGTGGGAATGCTCATGGTGATGTTGGCGCTCACGGGGTGTGATGCACTCGGCACGCTGGCTGGGGCGGCAGCGGATGTGGAGACGGTGGTTCTTGCCCCGGAACCCTTCGAGATGACCTCGGAAGGTCGGGTCTTCTATCCAGCACAACCCCTGGAGTCGCTTGGACTGGCCTGGACGTGCGTGGTCCTGAAAACGGACTATGCGTCGAGGCCGCAGTTGGACATGGAGCGTGACTATCAGGTGTTGATGGGCGGTCGAACGCTCTCGGCCACCTTCATCGATACGCGCGGCGTCACCCATCAGGTAAGCGGTGCGAACTTCAGTTGGACCAAGCACGGGCCTTTTTCGTCCAACGGTGAGCTGTCGGCTTGCCTCCTGGCAACAGGTGATCAAATCCCGGAAGGCACGCTGATCGAGTCCATCCACTTGCAATCAGACCGGCTTTTTCCCGTCCTCGGTGCCTATTGGCAAACCCTGCCAAGACAGCTCGTCCACCACTAGGAGGCAAGGATCGGAAACAGAGGTCAGAATGCACTTTTCCCCGACTTCTTCAGCGGAAATGGGAGTCAGGTTCATTGATCTAGACGCTAGTGAGCGTGCCCCCCTGCCACACCCGCGCGGCCGCATCCGCACATCCACGGAGGGACCATGAAGATCGTGATCTACCTGATGACATTGGCCTTCGCGCTGCAAGCTTCAGCCGCATGTGCACAGGCGTTGTGGGGCGGCGCGGCCTACGGGATGGACCTGCCGCAGGTGCAGGCGCGAGTGCCGCAGGCCCGGGTGCCGTACAACCCGGATGAGCTGGCCGGGGGCGAGAGCGAGGGGCTGCGGGTGGAGGGTGTGGAGGTAGCCGGCCATCGTTTCCAGGCCTCGTACTTCTTCGCCGGCGGCGCGCTGGTGCAGGTGGACCTGGTGCAGGAAACCCCGCGGGCCGGGCGGGCGGACCTGCAGGTGTTCCAGGACGTGGCCGCAGCGCTGGAGGCCCGGCACGGTGCGTCGGCAGGCAGCACGCAGCAGGACGAGCCTTTCGAGCGACGTCGCGTGCAGTGGCAGGTGGCGGACACGCAGGTGGCGCTGCTGCTGCTCCAGGTCGGCGATGCCTCGCTGGTGAAGGTGGTCTACCAGGTGCAGCCGCCGGATGCGCCGCCACCGGTGCGGTTGCGCTCGGGCGACTGAAACCCAGAGTCAGTGAAACCGGGGTCGGAGTGCACTTTCCTCAGAAGCCCGGTCACAGCGCCCTTTCCTCGAAGCTTCTCCGCTTCGGCGGCCGGCCGATCCTTGCCGGCCCGGCCCTGCCCGACGCGGTGCCCCAGCTGGCGCTCGACGGCTTGGCGGAAGGGGTCGTTGCCGAGGGCGTGGCGCTGGAGCGTCGCGCGGATCTGCTTGATTGCGGCTGAAACCGGGGTCAGAGTGCACTTTCCTGGGGGCGTCCTGGCTTCGGCGGCCGGCCGATCCTTGCTGGCCCGGCGCGGCGTCCCAGCTGGCGCTCGATGGCCTGGCGGAAGCGGTCGTTGCCGAGAACGTGCTGGCGCTGGAGCGTCGCGCGGATCTGCCCGATTTCGTTAGGATCCAGCCCGGCGATGACCAGCGCGCGGTAGGCGGCGCGCCGCGCCGGGGCGTCGGTGCCGAGCGCGCGGTAACGCGGGTGGGGCTGGACCAGCGGGTCGGGCGCGCCGCGCGCGTTGGCGGCGTGGCTCGACCACGGGTAATCCGCCGGGTCGGCCACCATGCCGGCGCGCACCGGGTTGAGCTCGATATACCGGTAGCACCGCAGCAGGTAGTCGTCGCCGTCGACCAGGCAGGCCTTGTAGCGGCCTTCCCACAGGGTGCCGGTGCGGTGGTAGCGGTCGTTGACGTAGCGGACGTAGCGCCGGCCGAGGGACTGCATGAGGCGCGCCAGCGCCGCGGGCTGCTGCGGCGTCAGCAGCAGGTGCACGTGGTTGGTCATCAGCACGTACGCATGCACGTGGCAGCCCAGGGCGAGCGCCAGCTCCCGCAGGTCCTGGAGGTAACGCTGGCGGTCGATGTCGGCGAAGAAGCAGGGCTGGCGGTCATTCCCCCGCTGGACCACGTGCTGGGCGATGCCGGGAAGGTCGAGGCGCGGCTGGCGGGGCATGGGCAGGCGTGCGGGCGGAGTGTTTCCTTCAGCCTGCGTGCCGGCGCGGTACGCGTCCATCGGGCAAGCCCGGTGCCGCGTGTCGGGGAAAAGTGCACTCTGACCCCGGTTTTAGACCCGCGGAGAAAAAAGCTCGGGCGTCGGAGCTTTTTGCCCGGTGCGCCGAGCTCCGAGCTCCGGCGCTGATGAAATTCTGTCCAACGCCCGAGCTTTCTGCTCGGCGCGCCGAGCAGAAAGCTCGGGCGTTGGTGAAAACTTGTCCAACGTCCGAGCTTTTTTCTCGGAACGCCGAGTTCAGAGCTCCGACGATGGACAAAATTTGTCCAACGCCCGGGCTTTTTGCTCCGCGTGTGAAGAAAACAGCTCCGTTTCTGTGGATAACCGACCCGGCAAGGTTCCACGAACGTTCCAACCCGCTGTTCCACGGCAGGCCGCACTGCAGGCGCGGGCCGACTCACACCCGGGGCCACGCGCCTCCAGCCCACGACGGCAACGGGCTAGGCCGGCCTCCCTGCGAGGATGCCGGCTGGCCCGCCTGTACTCCGTCCCGGCTACCAGTACTGCGCCGGGATCGCGTCCGGGCAGGGATTGGCCGAGCCCACCAGGATCTGCTGCAGCACCTGCGCGGCCTGCGCGGCGTAGGCGCCGAACTCGGCCTCGGTGGACATGGCGCGCTTGAACGCGGCCGCGGCGCAGAAGGACCAGGCCTGGGCGTTGTCCGGGTCGGACTGGGCCAGTCCGGCGTAGCGCTGCGCGATGTCGCTGTACTGGTCGTTGCTTTCCAGTGCGGCCATCGCGCCGGCCACGTCCACCTTGCGCAGGATCGAGGGCGCACCGGACGCCGGGAGGCGGCCGGCTTCCAGCGTGTTGTCGTCCAGCACGCTCAGGTAGAAGTCCGAGCCGGTGTTGTGGTTGTGGAAGGTGTAGCGGCCGCGGCCGTCGGGCGTGTACACCGAGCGCTTGTTGGGCTCCACCACGACCAGGTTGCCGTCCGCCTCCTCGACGGTGATCGAGTAGCTGCCGTCATCCAGCACGAAGGTGCCTTCCACCGCGAGCACCGGCCCCGCACACGCCATCGCCAGCGCGGCCAGGGCCGCCCATGTCGTCCTGCGCATTGTTTTCCCCCTGTCGCCGCACCGGATGGGCGGCGTGGGCGCAGCATAATCCCGCCGCCGGAGTCGCGGCACGCCGGGGCGGGCGGGCGGCGGTCAGGTCACGGGCGCCCTCCGCTGGGGGCTGGGCCGCCAGCGAGCACCGTGAGGATGCATGCGCGCCGTGGGGGCGACACCCCCGGACTACGTCGCCCGATCCACCTGCATGGTGCACCGGCGCCGCCCGGCCGGCGGCCGCGACAGCCGGCGCATTGCGGACACATGCACCGCATGCCGTCATGCAGCTTCTGCACGTGGTCCGGCAGCGCCACGTGCGGCCGGCCGAGCGGCTTCAAGTCCGGCCCGGGCACGCCGCTATAGTTCTTCCCCCGCCCGATCACGGTAATACCGCATGACTCAAGCCGTCACGGGTGCCGGCTGTGCCCTCTGTCGCGAGGCGCAGCCGCTGGCGTTCGATTTCAGCTACGCCTTCCAGCCGATCGTCGATGTGCAGGCGCGCAGCGTGTTCGCGCACGAGGCGCTGGTGCGTGGCACCTCCGGCGAACCGGCCGCCTCGGTGCTGTCGCACGTCACCGACGACAACCGCTACTCCTTCGACCAGGCCTGCCGCGAGAAGGCGATCCGCATTGCCGGCTCGCTCGGCTTCCCCGCGGACCTGTCGATCAACTTCCTGCCCAACGCGATCTACCGGCCCGAGGTGTGCATCCGCTCCACGCTGCAGGCGGCAAAACAGCATGGTTTTCCCGTCTCGCGGATCATCTTCGAGACGGTGGAGGGCGAGCGCGTCAGCGACGGCAAGTGGCTGGCCGAGATCCTGGGCGAATACCGGCGCATTGGCTTCAAGACCGCGATCGACGACTTCGGCGCGGGATTCGCCGGGCTCAACCTGCTGGCCGATTTCCAGCCGGACATCGTCAAGCTGGACATGGCGCTGGTGCGCGGCATCGACCAGAACGCGCCGCGGCGGGCGATCGTGGCCGGCGTGGTGGCCATCTGCCGGCAGCTGGGCATCACGGTGATCGCCGAAGGCATCGAGACCCGCGATGAGGCGCAGTGCCTGGCGGACCTGGGCATCGCCCTGATGCAGGGGTACTGGTTCGCGCGGCCGCAGTTCGAGCGTGCCATGGTCGCCGGGGATATCGGCTGGTTGTAAGCCCGTCGGCATCCACGGGGCGGTGAGGGTTCGCGCAGGACCGCTACGGACGGACGGGTGGCCCTGTCGGCTCGTCGGGGTGGTCAGCGGCGTACTGCCCGTGCACGGAGGCGTGCTTGTGGCAATGGATCGGCCGGTACGGACCTCGGCCAGGTCGGAAGCGCGCTGTCCACGGTGTGGCCGCGCAGGGACAGGTCCAGCCCGGATAGCGTGCACGTGACGGTGGCGCTGGCTGCGCACCCCCACCCTGGCCGTGCTGTCACGTTGCCTGCGCGGCGGCGCCGGCTCCGGACGGAGCCGCCCGGCCCCGGGGGTGTCGCGGCCGCTCGGGCGTACATCCTCGTACGCACCGGCTACCGCGGCCATCCATGACCATCGTGCTGCCGGTGAGATGGGCTGCGCATCCAGGTGGACATGGACCGGCTGCTTGCCGCCCGCGTGCGCGAAGGCGAGGCGATCACGGTGCAGAAGCGCCGGACCCTGCTCGGCCGCGTGGTCTACGCCGATGCGATCCCCTCGCGGTACATGCCACCTTCGGGTGCGGCCGCCGGGGACGCCGATGCCACCGCAGCTGCCCACGGGCACATCGATGCGGGCACCGGGCCGGTCGCTGGCAAGGCGCCCCGGTAGCGCGCCCGGCCCACCTGCCGCCCGGCCGCGCGCACGCGCGGCTCAAGTTCTTCGCGGTGGCGGCCGCTTTCCCCTCAGTCATCACCGGCCTGGGCGACACGTACCCGGCCTGCCGATCCCGTCGCGGATCGCCGCCAGCGGCCGCCGGGGAGGCGGGCTGGCGGCGGTGCGTGGCGGCCATTCCGTCCGTCCGGGTCCTGAAGCGATGGTTGCCACCTTGCTCGTCGGGATGCTCTGCGTGTATTCGCTGAGCTTCTCGCTGATGTTCCTGCTGATCAGCCGGCGCCTGGGCGAGGACCGGATGGGCATGGATGCGTTCGCGGCCGGCAACCTGATGCTGGGCGTGGCCTACGTGCTGCAGCTGATGGACCTGTCGGGCTGGAGCTGGATGGGCGTGGTCAACCACAGCTTCACCCTCGGCGCGCTGGCGGCGTATGCCATCGGCGGGCTGCGGTTCTTCGGACGGCCGGTGCCGCTGCTGTTGCCGCTGGCTGCGGTGCTGCTGGGCTATGCCGCACTGCAGGCGCTCGCGCACTGGGCGTGGGGGCCGGTGTGGCGCTACGCGCTGCTTTCGGCCGCGTGCGCGCTGTGTTTCGCCGGCATGATCGTGGCGCTGGTGGCCGGACTGCGCAGTTACGCCCGCGACCTGCGCGGCGAGGTGGGGCTGTTCGTGCTGCTGATCGGCGGCATCCTCGTGCTCAACCTGGTGAAGCTGGGCAAGCTGCTGTCCGGCGGGCTGGAGGCACTGGCGATGGATGGCCGCTTCCAGATGGTGTTCTACATCTACATGTGCTCGCTGGCGACGATCCTGCCGCCGATGCTGGTGTGGCTGGTGCTGCGTCGCCTGACCGACCAGCTGCGCGCGATGGCCGCGCGCGATCCGCTCACCGGCCTGCTCAACCGTCGCGGCCTGGACGATGCGGTGGCCGCGATGTTCGGCCGCGGCACGGCCGGTGCGCGGCTGCTGCTGGTGGACGTGGACCACTTCAAGCACGTCAACGACCGCCACGGGCACCAGGCCGGCGACGCCGCGCTGTGCGCGATCGCCGCGGTGCTGCGCGGCACCGCGCGCAGCGGCGACCTGGTGTGCCGGATGGGCGGCGAAGAGTTCGCGGTGGTGTGCCTGGGCGCCGATGCGGCAACCGCGCGGCAGCTCGCCGAGCGCATCCGCCGCCGGATCGCCGCGGCCGTGCTGTTGCACGACGCCGAAGGCGGGGCGCTGCGCTGCACGGTCACGGTCGGCATCTCCGGGGCCTTCGATGACGCGGCCTCGCTGGCCCGGGCGATGCAGGTGGCCGACGCGGCGCTGTACCGCGGCAAGCAGGCCGGCCGCGACCGGGTGGAACCGGCGGACAGCGAGGACCCGGCGCCCGATGCCACGGACGCGGCACGGGTGGCGCGGGCCGAGGTGGGCTGAGGGCGCAAGGGTCCCGGGTGCGCTGCGCTTACCCGGGCTACGGGGGGCGGGGACATCGGCGTCTCCCGGGCCTTCGATCACGCGGCCTCGCTGGCGCGGACGATGCAGGTGGCGAGCCCGGCGCTGTACCGCGGCAAGCAGGCGGGCCGCGACCGGGTGGAACCGGCGGACAGCGAGGACCCGGCGCGCGATGGCACGGATGCGGCGGGGGTGGCGCGGGCCGGGGTGGGCTGAGGGCGTGAGGGTCCCGGGTGCGCTGCGCTTACCCGGGCTATGGGGGGCGAAGCGTCGTGCCTGGGCGAGCAGGGCGGCCTCGTGGGCACTTCAATGCGAGTGATGGGGCGGTGTCCGCTGGCGGAGCGGCAGTCCCGGAGGCTGCGCCGGCAGCGTGGGGCTTGCCTGCGCGCGGCTCAGAGCAGCGCGGCGGCCGGGTACAGCTCGCGGTCTTCGCGGCACAGACGCTCGTACAGCGCCTTGAGCACGGTGTTGGCGTCGCGGCGGAATCCTTCCGGGTCGGCGCGCAGCCGGGCCGGCACGCGCCACTGCTCGACGAAGCGTCCGAACGCCTCGGCCAGGCCGCGCATCTCGCCCTGGTAGCGCGCGCTGAGATCGGCCACGCCCGCCACGCCGGAGCTGGCCAGCCGCGGATAGAGCACCCGGTCTTCGGCGGCCAGGTGGAACTTGATCAGGCTCGCGGTGTTCACGATGGCGTGGCCGATCTGCTCGGCGTGCTCGCCGATACCGGCATGGGCCAGCGATCGCAGGCTGCCGATCTGCTCGAGGATCCTGGCGTGGTCGTGGTGGTAGCGGTCCATGTTCATGAGTGGGTGTCCTGCCTTGCATGCGTGTGCGTGTGGGTGCGCGGTGGGGGCGTGGTGTGCACGCCGCGCGCCAGTGCAGGCACTGTGCCGGGGGGGGCGCGGCGATGCCCTGACCTGGGTCAAAGGCGCCACGTGGACGTAGGCCTCGGCGACGGCGTCGTGGCGTGGGGGTTGCGCAGCGAGCGGCGGGCCGGCCGGGCATGGCTGCGTGCCAGCGGTACGCATGCGACGTTCCGGGGGCAACGGTTCCCGGGTGCGCTGCGTTTACCCGGGCTACGAGACCAGCCAGGGTCAAAGGGCGCGGCATGGGCGGATGGTCCGCGGGCGCGGCATCCGCTGCGTGGGCAACAACGGTGGAGCATGGGTGCGCGCCAGTGGTGCGCGTGCGACCGCCGTGGTTGACGGGTTCCCGGGCGCGCTGCGCTTACCCGGGCGACGGGTGAGAGCGCGCGTTTCGTAGCCCGGGTAAGCGCAGCGCACCCGGGGCACGCGGCATAGCGCCCGTCGGGCCGGCGGGACTTGCGCCCGCGGCGGCCGGTCACCGGCGCCGTTGCTCACCACCGTCCCGCGCCGGCAGGCGTATCGTGCCGGCATTCCCCCGCACGAGGTTTCCCCCATGACCACCCGTTACCGCGCCTGGGCCGCGCCGAAGGCCGGCGCCCCGCTGGAACCGTTCGAGTACGACCCCGGTCCGCTGGGCGCGGAGGAGGTGGAGATCACGGTCGAGCATTGCGGCCTGTGCCACTCGGACCTGTCGATGCTGGACAACGAATGGGGCTTCACCGCCTACCCGTTCGTGCCCGGTCATGAGGCGGTGGGGCGGGTGAGCGCGCTGGGAGCCAACGCCAAGGGCGTGGCCATCGGCCAGCGCGTAGGCCTGGGGTGGACCGCGCACAGCTGCCTGCACTGCGCGCACTGCCTGGCCGGCGACCAGCACCTGTGCCCGCAGGCGCAGCCGACCATCGGCGGGCGCCATGGTGCCTTCGCCGACAAGGTGCGCGCGCACTGGGTGTGGGTGGTGCCGCTGCCGGAGGGGCTCGATGCGGCCGAGTCCGGTCCGCTGTTGTGCGGCGGCATCACCGTGTTCGCGCCGCTGCGCGAACTGGAGATCCCGCCGACCGCGCGGGTGGGCGTGATCGGCATCGGCGGGCTCGGCCACATGGCACTGAAGTTCTGCCGCGCCTGGGGCTGCGAGGTCACGGCGTTCACCAGCAGCGCCTCCAAGGAAGAGGAAGCCCGCGCGTTCGGCGCGCACCGCGTGGTCACCACCGGTGACGCCGCGGCGCTGGAGCCGCTGGCCGGCACGTTCGACCTGATCATCGACACCGTCAACGCCACGCTGGACTGGCCCGGCCTGCTCGCCGCGCTCGCCCCGAAGGGCCGGCTGCACGTGGTCGGCGTGCCGCTGGAGCCGATCGCGGTGCCGGCTTTCGCGCTGATCTCCGGGCAGAAGTCGCTGTCCGGCTCGCCCACCGGCTCGCGCGGGGCGATCGACAGCATGCTCGGCTTTGCCGCCCGCCACCGCGTGGCCCCGCAGACCGAGCACTTCCCCATGCGCCGCATCAACGACGCGCTGGACCACCTGCGCGCCGGCAAAGCCCGCTACCGCATCGTGCTGGATGCGGATTTCGACTGAGGCGCCGGAGTGTCAGGTCGTGGGCGGAGGGCACGGCCCGGTGGCATCCGCCACAGGGGGCAGGCCGGGCGCCGCTGAGGGTGCGGCAGCGTTGATCCGCTGCACCCACGCGTCTCCCACCCGTGCGGCGGCCTTGATGTCCTCGCCATGCCACACGCTGAGGAACGCACCTGCGCCGGTGATCAGCGCGAGGCTGGAGAAAACCCACTGGCCCACGCCGCTCGCGCGCGTGGCGATGTAGCCCGCCAGGACCGCGACGAGCGCGAACAGCGCGTAGCGAAACTCCGGCCAGTAGCGCAGGAACCTGCGGACGCCCGGACGCCCATGCCGTGCATGACGCCAGCGGACGCACCGCGTTTCGGCGTCGTAGTCGAGCAGCTCCCACAGCTCGGAAAGGTCGAACAGGGCCTGGCTCGCGTGCGGATGGGCCAGTGCGGCGCGGATGACGTGGGCCGGCAGGGAGGTCCCGTACAGATGGCGGATGGTCACCTCCAGCCAGAGGTCGTCATCGATGCGCTGCCGGTCCCAGTGTTCGAGGAACTCGCGCCGGTGCTGGCTGCGCCTGCCGTGCAGGCCGAACAGCCCGCGCACGGCGTACAACAGCAACCCGAACAGGACCACTGGAATGAGCAGGCCGGGACCCCCGGCCGATACGAGATCGCTGAACACGCAAACCCCCTTTCCGATGCAGGCCATTGCGGCATCCGGTCATGCGGTGCCGTTTCCCCGCCCGGGAGGATGCCTGCCCGGCAGCGCGAGGGGAATCGCTACCGGCCCTCCATTCAGGCCGGGGTGGAGGCAGATGACGGCCGGATGACCCGGGGCCCGCCATGCACCGCTAGACTTGGTCCATGACCATCGAATCCCCTTCCGACCTGGCCGCGCTGCAACGCATCGGCGGCATCGTCGCGCGGGTGCGCGAAGCCCTGCTGGCGGCGGCGGCGCCGGGCATGACCACCGGCGAGCTGGATGCCATCGGCGAGCGGCTGCCGGCCGAGGCCGGCGCCACGCCGGCACCGCGGCTGGTGTACGGCTTTCCCGGTGCGACCTGCATCAGTGTCAACGAGGAGGCCGCGCACGGTGTGCCAGGGGCGCGGGTGCTGCGCGCCGGCGATGTGCTCAACGTGGACGTGTCGGCGGAGCTGGACGGTTTCTATGCCGACACCGGCGGCACGCGGGTGCTGCCGTCGGCTTCGGCGCGCGACACCCGGCTGTGCCATGCCGCGCGCACGGCGCTGGCCGAGGCGATGAAGGTGGCGCGGGCCGGCCAGCCGCTCAACGGCATCGGCGCGGCGATCGAGTCCACCGCGCGCCGCTTCGGGTTCCGGGTGATCGAGAATCTCGGCAGCCATGGTGTGGGCCGGGCGCTGCACGAGGCGCCGGACCACATCCCCGGCTACTACGACCCGGCCGACGAACGCGTGCTGCACGAAGGCCTGGTGATCACCATCGAGACCTTCATCTCCACCCGCAGCCGGGTGGTGGAGGAGGGCGCCGACGGCTGGACCCTGCTGGGCACGCGCGGCAACCGTTCGGCCCAGTTCGAACACACGCTGGTGATCACCCGCGATGCGCCGATCGTGGTGACCCTGCACTGAGGCATTGAGGCACTGAGGCACTGAGGCACTGAGGCACCGGACCGCGTGCCGCACGCCGCGGCAGCTGCCTGCGTGCGGGCGGCGAGGGGAGCCCGGCATCGGGGCGACGGCACGCCGGACCCCGGTCATGCTCGGCCTGTCCTTCCAGGGTGGGGAACCCCGATGACGCGCAATCCATACACCTCCAGCCCGGTGCAGACCGGGCCGCCAGCACGTGAGGCGCATCCGGCCGGGCGTGTGCTGGCACCGTTGCTGGTGCCGCTCGCCTGGGCGCCGCTGGCGTTGGTGGCCGGACTGCTGGCAACAGGGTCCGAGCTTGCGCTGCCGGAGTCCGTCATCGCCTTCCTCCTCTCGATGCCCACGGCGATGATGGGGCTGCTGGCGATCGCGCCGCTGTCGATGTTGGCCCTGCTGCCGCTGCGCCACATGCCGTGGCCGCGCCGCGCGCTGTGGGCGGCGCTGATCCAGGCGGTGCTGGTGCTTGCGCTGGCCTTCGCCATCTCGCGGTGGATCATGGCGGACATGCCGGCCTGACCGGGCGGCGCGGGCGCGCGCGTGGTGGTCGCACGGTCCGGCCGTGTGCCATCGGGTCCGGCCACGCCACGACGCCGGCCAAGGCCCGTCCTGCCCGGGATGCAGGCCCACCCCCCGCCGCGTGGCCGCCGTGGGCCGGTTCCCGCCGCATGACCATCGGCCTGCCGACATCCGGCACATGAGGCAGGTGCCCGCCCCGCGTCAGGATTCGCGCACACCCTCCGGAGCGCCCGCCATGACCGAAGTCTCCACCCTGCGCCTGGCGCTGTTGCGCGGGATGTACCTGCTGGTCGCCGTCGGCCTGGGGATGACGCTGTGGCCGTCGATCCTGGGGTCGGTCGGCGGGCCAGCCGATCCGCACTCGGTGATCCGCGCCCTGCTCGGGGCGCTGTCGCTGATGTGCCTGCTGGGTCTTCGCCACCCGTTGCGGATGCTGCCGGTGCTGCTGTTCGAGCTGCTGTGGAAGACGCTGTGGGTGGGGCTGACGGCGCTGCCACTGTGGCGCGCCGGCACGCTCGACACCTACGGCCAGGAGACGCTGTTCGCCTGCCTGGTCGGCGTGGTGCTGGTGCCGCTGGCGGTGCCCTGGGGCCATGTATGGCGCCGCTACCTGCGTGCGCCGGGCGAGCCGTGGCGGGCGGGCACCGGCCACGTGGGGAGCCCCCGCCCCGGGCTGTGAGCGAGCGGCAGGCGGATGCAGGGCGGTACGGCGCGGGATGTCGAATCCGGCCGGGCCGGCCCGTCGCAGCCATGACATCCGCCCTGGAGCATCGCCATGAGCCCGAAGCCGACCCCGGCCGCCGCCGGTCCCGCCTCGTACTTCCCGTCCATCGAACGCGCCTACGGCAAGCCGGTGCAGCACTGGCTGGACCTGCTGGCGCAGGCGCCCGGCCTGCGGCACATGGAGCAGGTGGCCCTGCTGAAGCAGGCCCACGGTCTGGGCCATGGCCATGCCAACGCGCTGGTGGCGTGGCACCGCCGGCAGCAGGAGGCGGGCGCGTGAGGCTGCTCTACAGCCGCAACCCGAACCCGCGCCTGGCAGTGGCGGTGGCGCGCCAGCTGCGGTCGCCGGTGGCCTTCGAGTTCGCCGCCCCGCTGGCGCCGGGCCAGGCCGCGCGCTACCGCCCGCTCAACCCGGCCCTGCGCGTGCCCATCCTGGTGATGGACGACGGCAGCAGCCTGTGGGAGGCCGACGCGATCGCGTGCCGGCTGTCGCAGCTGGCCGGTTCGGCGTTCTGGCGGCAGGGCGCCGGCGAGCCGCGGATGATCCAGTGGATCAGCTGGGGCAAGGAGAACTTCGTGCGCGCCTGCGACATGGTCCAGTTCGAGCATGTGACCCGGCAGCGGTACGGTGGCGGCCCGCCCGATGCGGGCATGGTGGCCCGGGGCCTGGCGCTGTTCGCACCGTCGGCGGCGCTGCTTGAGGCCGAGCTGTCGGCGCGACCGTGGCTGCTGGAGGACGGCCTTTCCTACGCGGACTTCCGCATGGCCAGCCTGCTGCCGCATTACCGCCTGGCCGGCCTGCCGCTGGAGGACTACCCGGCGCTGCGCGCCTGGTATGCGCGGATCGAGGCGCTTCAGGCCTGGGACGATCCGTTCGCGGGGCTGGACGCGCCGGAGCTGCCGCCGGTATCCGGGCCCTGAATACGTGTTCCGCTACCGGGTCGACACCGGGCGCTGAGCGGGGCTGGCGCGGCGGACGCTGGTTGCAAGGCGGGCGGCAGCAGCTGGACCATTGCGCCGCATGCGGGCGCGGCACAACCCTGGCCCCTCGCTGCAGCGCGCTGCGGCACGACACACTGCTCCCGCCAAAGGCCCGGGAGTCTGGGCCAGCCCCATGCGCTGCGATCGGCAACCGCGCGGATGGATTCCGTCGGGCAGGATTCCTTCCGCGCACGCCCCCGAGAGCACGAAGGCCGATGGCTTCCCGGCCACGGCCGCCTCAGCGCTGCTGCAGGTAGCGCGCCAGCGCCTGGAAGGCCGGCAGCGAGGTCGGGTCGATCAGGGTGTTCTCCGCACGCGGGAACGAGGCGAAGCGCACGATCACCATCTGCGCGGTGAAGTCCACGTACAGCGTCTGCCCGTGCACGCCACGCGCCGCCACCACCTCGTGGTCGCCCGGATACACCCACCACAGGCTGGTATAGCGGCCGCCGGCCAGCGCCGGGTAGGCGGTGCCGAACAGGGCCGGGTCGCCGCCGGTGCGGAGGTGGCGCACGGTGGCGGCGGGGATCAGCTGGCGGCCATCGAGCCGGCCCTCGCCCAGCAGCAGCAGGCCGAGGCGGCCCATGTCGCGCAGCCCCGCGCTGAGGCCGCCGCCGGCGAACGGGGTGCCGATGCCGTCGACGGTCATGTAGGCGGACTGCTCGGCGCCCATCGGCCGCCACAGGCGCTCGGAGGCCAGTTCGTTGACCGGCTTGCCCGCGGCGCGCGCGACCAGCCAGCCGACCATGTCGGCGTTGACCGTCTTGTAGTGGAATCCTTCGCCATGGCGGCCTTCCGGCTGCAGCTGCGCGAGGTATTCGAAGTAACCCTCCGGGCCGCGGTAACCGGCCGGCTTGGGCAGCGGGCTGGCCGCGGCCGAGTAGGTCCACACGTCCGCCTGCGGGTCGCTGTAGTCCTCCGAGTAGCGCAGCCCGGTGGTCATGTCCATCACCTGGCGCACGCTGGCATCGGCGAAGGCACTGCCGGCCACCTCCGGGACCAGGTCGCCCACGCGCGCATCCTCGTCCAGGGTGCCTTCGTCCACCAGGACCTGCGCCAGCAGGCCGGTCAGCGACTTGGTCATGGACATCGCCGCGTGCTGGCCATCCTCGGCCAGGCAGCCGGAATAGCGCTCGTAGACCACCTGCCCGCGGTGCAGCACCAGCAGCCCGTCGGTGTAGTTCGCCGCCAGCGACTGCTCCCAGCTCATCGGCGCACGCCCGTCCAGCGGGGTGAACCGCAGGGCGTCGATCTCTCGCGCCATGCGCGCGCGCTCGGCCTCCGGGGCGTAGGCCAGCGGCACCGGGGCGCCCAGGCCGCGACTGATCTCCACCGTGGGCAGCAGCTGGCGGATGTGGCAGACCGACCAGCGCAGCTTCGGGAAGCTGAAATACACGCTGTCCGGCTGGGTGATGCGCCTGTCAGGCGGTGGCGGCGACCCTTCCATCCAGCCCATCGTGCGTGGGTCGGACTGGGCGGCGGTCAGTGGCGTGCCATGGCCCGCCTCCTGACCGGCCGACGGCGGGCTGGCGGCGGCGCCGAACATGGCCAGGGTGGAGAGCGCCAGGGCGCGGTGGGAAGCCGGGATCTGCATCGGGGGTCCTACAGCGTGTCACGCAGGGCGGGCTCCGGCGCGCGGCCGAAGGATGGCGCAGGACGGGCGGTGGCGATGCGCTGGATCGACGCCGGCCCCGACGCTGGCGTGCGGTGGCCGTGCGACTCCGGCCCGCCGGTGGCGCCTGTCCGCGAGCCTACGCGCGCAACCCGTTGGGGACGCGTGCACGGGACCGTGTTCAGGTGCGCGGCCTGGCGCCATCCCCATGGGCGCCTTGGGCGGGCGAGGCGCAGCGGCACGGCGGGGAGCGTCGTTGTCGAGCCGATGCGCACGCACATGGTGTGCCGCTTGGCAGGCCTGCGCCGCCGCGGGCGCGACATCCGCGATGCGGTATCGCCTGTCTGCACGCGGTGCCGGCGTGGGATGCGCCGCCGCCCGGCGCCGGCGCGCCGCTTAAACTGGCCGCGGTTGCCCGGCCCGCCGGCCGGGCCCGATACCTGGGGAGGTGGAGGCATGCGCGTGACCGGTACGGCCCTGGCGGGCCTGTTGTTGCTGGCGGCAGTGGCCGGAGAAGGCCTGGCGGCCGGCGGGCAGGGCGATGCCTGCACCGCGCTGGCCGGCTTCAGCGACGCCCGGCTGCGGCTCCAGGTGACCGGCGCCGAGCGCGTGCCGGCCGCTGCGCCGGGTACCGTGCGCGCACAGCCTTACCTGCCGCCGGTGGCGGTGGCGCTGCCGGCGTACTGCAAGGTCTCCGGCCGCATCGACGACCGCACCGGCGCCGATGGCGTGCGCTACGGCATCGGCTTCGAGCTGGCGCTGCCGGAGGGCTGGAACGGGCGTTTCCTGTTCCAGGGCGGTGGCGGGCTCAACGGTTCGATCGCGCCGCCGCTGGGCACCACCGGTGCCGGCGACGCGCCGGCGCTGGCGCGCGGATTCGCCGTGGTCTCCACCGACAGCGGCCACAAGGGCGAGGGCTTCGATGCCTCGTTCATGCGCGACCAGCGCGCCGCGCTGGATTTCGCCCACGCCTCGGTCGGCACCACCACCCAGGCGGCGCTGCTGCTGGTGCAGCGGCACTACGGCAAGGCCCCCCACCACGCCTACATGGCCGGCTGCTCCACCGGCGGGCGCGAGACCATGCAGGCCACCCAGCGCTGGCCGGAGCTGTTCGACGGCGCGCTGGTGAGCGCGCCGGCCATGCGCACCGGCTACTCCAACCTGGCCCTGGCGCACGCACGCACGAAGTTCATGGCGGCCGCGCCGCGCGATGCCGATGGCACGCCCCAGCTGGCCAGGACCTTCTCCGCTGGCGACCGCAAGCTGGTGCTGGACGGACTGCTGGCCCAGTGCGATGCGCTGGACGGCCTGGCCGACGGGGTCATCGAGAACGTGGTGGGCTGCCGCTTTGATCCGGCACGGCTGCAGTGCAAGGCCGGCAAGCGCGCGGACTGCCTGGACCCGGCCCAGGTCACCGCGCTGGCCGAGGCGTTCAAGGCCCCGCGCGATGCCGCCGGCGCGCCCCTGTACGTGGACTACCCGCACGACACCGGCATCGTCTTCGAGGGCCCGGGCATCCCCGGCTTCCTGCCCTCCGCCGGTCCGGACATCCTCGCCGCGGTGATGCCGAAGGCCGAGGGCTTCGACGTGGACGCACAGGCGCGCAAGGTGCGGGCCGACGCGGTGCAGACCCTCACCGATACCCATACCTGGACCAACCTCGGCACCTTCCTCGGCCGCGGCGGCAAGGTGATGTACTACCACGGCGTCAGCGACCCCTGGTTCTCGGCACTGGATACGCTGGACTACTACCGCCGCGCGGAAGAGGCCAATGGCCGCCAGGCCTGGGCCGACGCCAGCCGCTTCTACTTCGTGCCCGGCATGGGCCACTGCGGCGGCGGCAGCGCTCGCGACCAGTTCGACCTGCTCACCCCGCTGGTGGCCTGGGTGGAGCAGGGCCAGGCGCCGGGCCGGGTCATCGCCCGTGGCGCCACGCTGCCGGGCGAGCGTCCGCTGTGCGCGTATCCCACGCATGCGCATTACACCGGCGGCGACGTGGACGCGGCCGACAGCTACGAGTGCCGCGCCGCGCAGTAGTGCTGCCGGTACGCCCCGGGCAGCACGCATGCACGGGGCGCGGGGCGCGGGAGGTGGCGGCCTGCGCCGTGCGAGGCGCGCGACCGGGCCCTACCCGGTTTCCGCCGATACCGTCGCTTGCCCGGTTCGGGCAGCGGCCCGCATGCTGCGCCGCGATGCCCGTCTTCCCGCGCCCGCCACGTGCCACTGCCGCCGCCCTGGTGCTGCTGGCCGGAGTGCTGCTCATGCCCAGCCTGTCCTGGCCGCTGCGCGCCGCCACCCGCGCGGCCGACTACCCGCGCCTGTCGGCCAATACCGCGGCGTCCGAGGCGCTGGAGGTGCGCAAGCTGCTGCACGGACCGGTCGATGGCCTGTTCGTGGCGCCTGCCACCGGCCAGGTGCTGGCCGCCGCCGGCGACATGCTGTGGAAATACAGCGCCGATGGCGTGCTGCTGGATTTCATCGACGAGCCGCCGGACATGCACGCCTCCGGCATCGCCTTCGGCCCGGACCAGTACGTGGACTGGGTGTTCACCGGGCACGACGGGGCGAAGGCCTATGCGCCGGAGGTCGACGGCACCGCGCTGACCCGCGCCCAGCTGCATGCCGAGCTGGACCGCGCCGGTGCGGTCGCCTTCGGCCATGCGCAGGGGCGCACGTGGGCCTGGCTGTGGGCCGGGGGCCGCGCCTGGAAGCTGTGGCTGGATCCTTCGATCACCGGGTCCGCGCTGTGGTGCGGCCGGCGCAGCGCGGCGCTGTCGGAACTGGGCTGGCACGCGGACTGCCTGGACGGCTACACCCCGGCGCGCCCGTCGCTGCTGGAGGTGGAGCCGGAGAGCTTCGCGCGCGATACCGGGGAGGGCCCGCCGCGGGTGCAGGTGGCCGGGTTCGACCGGCGCAGGTTCCACCTGGAAGAGGGCGTCGGCGGCCAGCTGCTCGGTGCCACCGTCGGCCAGGTGCTCAAGGGCATGGGCTACCCGGGCACCACGCCGCAGCGCTACTGGTTCGGCGACGCACGCGTGCAGCTGGCGGTCGCGGACCAGACCCTGCGGTTCACCGCATTCGTGCCGAAGGAGGATGGCGGCTACCAGTTCTTCCGCAACATGCGCTGGTGGGAGCCGTCGCGGGTGCTGCCTGGCGCCAGCCCGTGGTTCAGCGTGCACCTGCGTGGCTACATGGAATCGGCCGGCGAGCTCGCATTGCTGGAGTACTACCGCGACGACATCGGCCTGTACGTGGTGCGCCCGCGCGGTGCGGGCGAGGTACCCGCCGCACAGCGCCAGGTGCCGGCCTGGCGGCCCCGGTTCGAGGGCGAGCCCACCGGGCGGCGGCCGGTGACCGCGCAGCTGGAGCTGGAGGGCGGCCACCGCGTGCGGCGCTGGCTGCGCCCGCCGCTGCCGCGCCCTGCCGTGGGCGCGTCGCCGGCGCTGGTGGTCGAGCCGCTGCAGCCGGACCTGCACGCGCTGCCGCAGGCGATGACCCTGCACTGGGGGGCGCGCCAGGACCGCGCCAGCCGCGGCGTGCTGCGGCTGGCGCTGGACCACCCGGCGCTGCGCGCGGCGCTGGCGGCGCCCGTGCGCCCCGGCGCGGTGCGCGAACTGGTGGTGCGCATCGCCCAGCTGCACGAACGTGCCCCGGAGGTGCAGCTGCTGCTGCGCGAAGGCACGCGCGAGACCCCGCTGCCGGTGGCCGGCGTGCAGGTGTTGGAATGGCCGCCGTTCCGCGCGCTGGGCGACGGCCGGCCCGGCTACCGCGAGCAGCTCGAGGCGACCATCGTGGCCGCTGCCGCCGGCGGCGGGCACGCGCTGGAGCGGTTCCTGCGCCAGTCCGCGCTGCTGGCCGCCGACGCGCACTACGCCGGGCGCTTCGCGCCGGCGCTGGCGGCCGGCTACGCGCGGCTGGTCAACGCGTCCAACCTCGCCGGGGATTTCGACGCCTCCGCGCAGCTGGTGCGGCACTACCTGGACGTGCATCCGGCGCTGGCCGGGCATGAGGACCCCAGCGTGGCCTACAACAGCGGCGTGGTCGCCAGCCAGGCGCTGGCTTTCGCCATCCACCGGCCGCAGGAAGGCGCGCTGGTGGACGCGGTGATGGCGCAACTGGTGGGCCCCGCCTTCGACCCGGCCACCGAGTCAAACGCCACCCTGCTGTACAACCTGGCCTGCCATTACGCGCTGCGGGGCGAGGTGGAGCGGATGCTGGAGGCGGTGGCCGCCGCCCGCGCCCGCGGCAAGCCGGCCGCGCAGTTCATGGCCGATGCCGACTTCGCCCACTGGCATGGCGACGCCCGTTTCCTGCGTGCGCTGGAGACGGCCCGCTAAGCCGCCACCGCGCCGCCACGCCGCCACGCCGCGCTACGGTTCGGCGTGGCGGCGCAGCAGGTTGGAGTGGCTCTTGCTGATCAGGTCCACCGCGCGGGCGGCGCCGTCCACGCCCTCCAGCGCCTCGCGCGCACTGCACAGGTCATGCAGCAGTTCGCGGATCGCCGGATCGCGCACCAGGCTCTGGACCCAGCCGACGATCGCCAGCCGCTGCCCGCTTTCCACCGGACGCACCCGGTGCAGCTGGCCGGTGGGATAGCAGATGGCCGAGCGCGCCGGCAGCTTGAAGCACATCTCGCCGCTGCCGTGCTCGAACGCCAGCTCGCCGCCGGCATAGCTGTCCGGTTCGTCGAGGAAGATGGTGAAGGACACGTCGCTGCGCACGTGGTTGGGCTCGCCCATCACCGGCGCGTCCACGTGCAGCCCGTACTGCATGCCCGGCCCGTAGCGGCTGACCAGCATGGCCGCCAGCCGCCGCGGCTGGGCCACGCTCATGAAGGTGTCGCAGCGCCCCAGGGCCTGCATCACCACCGCGGTGATGTCCTTCATGACCGGGTGGTTCCACGGGATCTGCTGGTTCTCCTTCTTCCCGTGCAGGTATTCGCCGGCCGTGGCGCGGCCGTCGGCGAACGGTACGGCGGCGAGCATCTGCCGGATGCGGGCGAGCTCGCCCGTGGTCAGCAGCGCGTCGAGCGTGATGATCATGGTGTCCCCTGGATGCAGCCGGCGCTTCCCCGCCGGTACCCCCAGTCTAGGCACAGCGGAGTCCGCAAGGAACGTCGCGCCGCGCAACGTGCATGGGAAGGGGGGGCTCAGCGCCGCTCATGGGGCGGGAATGAGACCAACATCGCCAGTTCGAACAGCAGCATGAAGATCACCCCGCGCGCACCGAACAGCAGGCTGGCGATGGCCAGCAGCCCCAGGGCGATGGCGAGCAGCTGCCGGCGCCGGCGCCGCGGCGCGCGCCTGTGCGCCAGCGCCGCGGCCAGCAGCGCGCCCTGCGCGAACAGGGCACCGGCCAGCACATTGTCGCGGCCGCCGAAGTCGCTGACCGGGGCCAGCGAGGCGACCTCTACCGCCGTCAGCCGGGTCAGCAGCAGCGCCACGGCGAGTGCGGCGGGCAGCCCCAGCGCCCATGCCAGGCGTATCCATATGCGGTGCGGGCGTATGCGCGTCTTCAAGGGCGTATCCCCCGGACGGCGCCCGCCGCTGCGCGCGTGGCCACCGCCCATGGCGGTTCCAGTGTGTTGCATGGCGTCGGTCCCCCGGACAGCCGCAGCCCCCTGCGCGCCTAGCATCCCAGCCTCGCGCCGCCGGCGGTATCAGGGTTTTCTGACGGACGCCGCCGTGCGCACCTCACCGGTCGATCACGCCGGTGCCACGTGGGTGAACCGTGGCTGCGCCGCGGACCGCCCCACAGTCCGCTTTTCACCGCCGCTTGTTGCCGGCTGCGGAAGGCTGGACCCCTGTCCCAAACGAGGCCATGCCATGAAGACTCCCCACCTGATCGCGCTGCTGGGTGCGCTGCCGCTGGGCCTGGCGATGGCCGTGGCCAGCGCCCAGTCCGGCCGCTATGGCCCGCAGGACGAAGGCCGCCGCTTCGAAGACGGCAGCCGCGTGGTCTGCGAGAAGGTCGAGGTGCGCCGCGATGGTGGCGACCCGAACCGCGTGGCCGGCACCGCCGCCGGTGCGGTGATCGGCGGCCTGATCGGCAACCAGATCGGCGATGGCAATGGCCGCAAGCTCGCCACCGTCGGCGGCGCGGTTGCCGGCGGCGCGATCGGCCGCAAGGTCCAGGGCGACCGCCAGGAATCCCGCGGCGAACGCGTGGTCGAGACCCGCTGCGAGCGCGTCTGGCGCTGACACCTGCTTTCCGCCCCACCCTGCGGCGCGGCCGCAGGTTTCCCACCAATGGAGTAAGTGATGTCCAGTCCCGAAGAACTCGAACGCAAATTCTGGAAGGCGCTGAAGTCCGACATGACCGTCATGCTCGGCGTCGATGGCAGGGAAGACGGCCACACCCGGCCGATGACCGCGCAGCTCGAACACGAGGGCCATGGCCCGATCTGGTTCTTCACCTCGGTGGACAACGCCCTGGTGCGCTCGCTGGCGGGGCCGCAGCGGGCCACGGCCGCCTTCGCCTCCAAGGACCATGACCTGTTTGCCAGTATCGGCGGCCAGCTGGTGGTGGACACCGACCGCGCCGTGGTCGAGCGGTTGTGGAATCCGTTCGTGGCGGCCTGGTACACCGGCAAGGACGATCCGAAACTGGCGCTGCTGCGGCTGGACCCGGACCAGGGCGAGGTGTGGCTCAACGAGAGCAGCATGCTCGCCGGGGTGAAGATGCTGATGGGCATCGACCCGAAGAAGGACTACAAGGACAAGGTGGCCAAGGTCGACCTCGGCTAAAGGGGGCGGCGGGGGCGCCGCGTGCGTCCCCGCTGTTTTTTCGTCCCGGCGGTGCCCCACCGCCAAAAGGAAACGCCCCGCATCGCGGGGCGTTTCCGTATCCGGCCGCGGTGGCTCAGCGGCCGTCGCCGTCGGCATCGCCCGGCAGCTTGCGCTCGACCCGGTGCCACGCGTCCCGCACGGCCTGGCGCGCATCGGACCACTCCATGCGCGAGTTGCCGCGGGCCTTGCTCCAGTCGCGCTCCAGCTCCGACTCCAGGCCGTCGTCCCACTCGCGGCCCTGCTGGTTGTTGCGCGCGTAGGTGCCGTAGCGGTACGCCGGACGGTAGTCGGTGTCGTAGTCGTAGTCGCTGCGGTAGTAATCGGCCGAGGCGTAGTTGTCCGCGTAGTGGCGGTCGGTGTCCTCGTAGGCACGGTAGGTGCGGTCGGAGCGGTCGAAGGCGTCGCGCACGGCGTCCTTGGCCTGCTCCCAGCCCAGGCGCGAGCTGTCCTTGGCCTGCTCCCAGCCCAGGCGCGCCTGCGACTCCAGGGTGTCGTCCCACACGCGGCTGCCGTACTGCTCGCGCACGGTCAGGCCGTAGCGGTAGGCCGGGGCATAGTCGCTGTCGTAGTCGAAGCCCGGGTCGTTGTACGGGCGGTTGGCGTACTCGGTGCGCCAGTATTCGGTCTCGCCGGTCGGATCCAGGCGCTCGGCCACGCCCTTGCCTGCCGCGGCGCCGGCGACCGCGCCGACCGCGCCGCCGACCAGGGTGCCGATCGGGCCCAGCAGCGAGCCGATCGCGGCGCCTGCCACGGCACCGCCGGTGCCGCCGACGCCGACGCCCACCGGGTGGGAGCCCGGCGTGCCGGTGATCGGGTCGCGGTTGAGGTCACGGGGTTCATTGCTCATCTTGGGAACTCCTCGGGGGTGCGGCCGGTGGCCGGGGAGCGTCACGGTTGCACCGGGCGTGTCCACTGGCCGTGTGCCTGGCGTCAGGCCGGGATGAATATCGCCGCGTGGTCGTGCGCGCCATGTGCGCGGGGCGGTGCGACCGTCGTCCTCCCGGTCCGCTCCGGACCGGGCACTGGCCTAGAATGCCGGTCCCCCCGTTACCCAGGAGCCGGCATGGCCACTTACCTGATCACCGGTGCCAACCGCGGCATCGGCCTGTCCCTGGCGCAACTGCTGTGCCGGCGCGGCGACGATGTCATCGCGGTGTGCCGCCGGGGCAGCGAGGCCCTGCAGGCCAGCGGCGCGGAGGTGGTCGACGGCGTGGACGTCTCCGACGCGGCGGCGGTGGCCGGCCTGGCGCGACGGCTGCAGGGCCGCCGCATCGACGTGCTGGTGCTCAACGCCGGCATTTTCACCAACGAAACCCTGGGATCGCTCGATGCCGAGGCGTTCGCGCGCATCCAGCGCCAGTTCGAGGTCAACACGCTGGGGCCGCTGCGCGTGGCCGCGGCCGTGCAGCACCTGCTGGCCGACGGCGCCAAGGTCGGCATCATCACCAGCCGCATGGGCTCGGTGGCCGACAACGGCTCCGGTGCGTACTACGGCTACCGCGCGTCCAAGGCGGCGGTCAATGCGATCGGCAGGTCGCTGGCGCTGGACCTGGCGCCGCGCGGGATCGCGGTGTTCCTGCTGCACCCGGGGCGGGTGGCCACCGAGATGCTTGGCGGCCACGGCGACATCGGCCCGGACGAGGCCGCAGCCAACCTGGTCCAGCGGATGGACACGCTGACCCTGGCCGACAGCGGCAGCTTCTGGCACGCCAACGGCGCACCGTTGCCCTGGTAAGCGTGCTGCGTCGCACAGACAGGAACGCCGGCTTTCGCCGGCGTTCCCATGCAGCCATCAGGCGGGCAGCGCTCAGCTGCCAAACCCCGGGCTGGCCTGGCCGGCCCGCGATCCGGTGCCGCCCAGCCCGCTGTCCGTGGACTGGGTGCCGCCCAGACCGACGACGTTGTTGCCGGCGGCAGCCGTGGACAGCTCATCGCCCAGCTCGTCGCCGTGCGGCGGGGTGGTGCCGGCGTGGTCCGGCTGGGCACGGGTGGACCAGTCGCCGGCCTTGTGGCGCTGCCAGGCCCGGTAGGCCACCACGCCAATCGTCGCCACTGCGGCAGTACGCAGGATTCCCATGTCGCATCTCCTCGTGTCTTCGGGGTAGGGGAGGCGAGGTTGGCGCGGCGGCGGTTAGACCGACGTGACCCGCGGGTACACGCGACGTGTAGGCGCACGTGCAGGCTCGCACCGGCACTGAAGCGGATGCAGCGCGGACCACGGCCGTTTCATGGCGCCCGGTGCAGGCTGGCGACCCCGCCACCCAGGAGCGCCGCCATGAGCAAGCCCCTCAGCACCCACGACGAACGCCAGTCCGCCTACCGCGGCGAGGGCCCGGATACCGACCCCACCGGCCATGGGCGCGACGATCCCTCCGCGCCGATGCCCGCGCAGCGCAGCGAGGAGGGCTGGTATCCACGCGGCCATGGCAAGGGCGGCACCCTGGGCGAGGGCCAGTCCGGCGGGCAGGAGAAGGACGGCAGCACCCAGCCGGATTTCGGCCAGCATCCCCAGGCTGCGGAGCAGGCCTCCGGCGAAGGCCGCGAGGGTGGGGGCCGCGAGCCGACCGCGGATGATGCGGCGCATCCGGCGGGTGACAGGGCGCGCTGACGCCCCGTGCCGCCTGTGGCTTCCGCGGCACCGCCGGTGGCCGGCGCCCTGGTGGTGCTGACGGTCAACATCCACATGGGTCTGGACATGCTGCGGCGGCGGACGGTGCTGCCGCGGCTGCGCCAGGCCGTCGCCGGAACCGGGGCGGACCTGGTGTTCCTGCAGGAGGTGCAGGGGCAGGTGCGCGGCGACGCGTCGGCGCTGCCGCAGTACGAATACCTGGCCGACCGCCTCTGGCCACGGTTCGCCTACGGGCGCAATGCGGTCCTTGCCGATGGGCACCACGGCAACGCGCTGTTGTCGCGCTACCCGGTGCTGCAGCATGCCAACCACGACGTCTCGGTCGCCGGGCACGAAGGTCGCGGCCTGCTGCATTGCCAGGTCGCCGTGCCCGGCCACGCCCGACCGCTGCATGCCATCTGCGTGCACCTGGGCCTGCGCGCGTCGCACCGGCGCCACCAGCTGCGCCGCCTTGTCGAGGTCCTGGCCGCCCGGATACCGGCCGATGCCGCGGTGGTGGTCGCCGGCGACTTCAACGACTGGCGTGGTGCGGCGCACCCGATGCTGCTGCAGGCGGGGCTGACAGAGGTCCACCAGGCCCTGCATGGGCGCCTCGCGCGCAGCTTCCCCGCGCGCTGGCCGCTGCTGCCGCTGGACCGGATCTATGTTCGCGGACTGGAGGTGCAGTCCGCGGCGGTGTTGCGCGGCACGCCGTGGGCGGGGCTGTCGGACCATCTGCCACTGCAGGCGCGCCTGCGCAGGTGAGGGGCGACGCACGGTCGCCCGGATGCATCAGCCTCAGCCGCTGCCGATCCCGGTGCGGGTGAACAGCCACAGCACCAGCCCGCCGATGCTGAGGATGCCCAGGATGATGACCGCCATGATGCCGAGCGGCCGGCGCGAGTTGCGGTTCATGCGTCATCTCCGCGCGGGGTGTCCGGCGGTGCCACGTCCTCGCCGCTCGCGCAGGGTTCGCCCTCTGGTCCACCGGCCACCAGGCCGGCCGCGACCAGCATGCAGGTCAGGCGCTGGTTGACGTAGGCCTCGTGTTCGGCCGGCGCATCGCGCGTCAGCGGGGTGGACGCCTGGGCGAAGCGGTCCAAGGCCGTGGCGGTATCGCCCTCGGCCTTCAGTGCGGGGATCAGCTGCTCCAGGCGCTGCAGTTCGGCATCGATGTCGGCGCGGGTCTTCATGCCGCGCATCATCGGCAGCGCCGCGTCACGGCGGTGTCAGTTCGCCCTGTCCTGCCGGGGCCGGTTAACCCTGCCGATGCATGGCCTTGGCGTGACCCTAATCCGACGCACGGCAGGATCGGGGCGTAACCCCAGCGGAGAAGCCACATGCGTATCAGCGAAGTGATGAGCCGGGATGTCTGCGTGGTATCGCCTGGCACCACCCTGCAGGACGCCGCACGGCGGATGGCCGAGCACGATGTCGGCAGCCTCCCGGTGGGCGAGGACGACCGCCTGGTGGGTATCGTCACCGACCGGGACCTGGTCCTGCGCGGCATCGGCGAGGGCCGCGATGTCGGCACCCCGGTGCGCGAGGTGATGACGCCCGAGGTGCAGTACTGCTTCGACGACCAGGACGTGGACGAAGTGGCTGCCACGATGGCGGGCCTGGAACTGCGCCGGCTACCGGTGGTGGACCGCGACATGCGCCTGGTGGGCATCGTCTCGCTCGCCAACTTCGCCCACAGCCACGACGCCCAGGCCTCGCAGGAACTGCTGCGCGGCGTGGCGCGGCCGCACTGACCGGAGGTCCTGCCATGCGTCCACATCTGCTCAGGATCCTCGTCGCGGCCAGCGTGCTGTCATTGGCGGCCTGCGGCGGAGCCGGAGACCCGCAGGTCAGCGAGGGTGGCGCCGTCCAGGACACGCCCACGCCGGCCGCGGGTGCGCCGGCGGGCGCGACCGCGACGGCCAGCCCCGGCAATGCGGGCGATGCGTCGATGCCCGGGCCGGCAGATGCGGCCGTCGTGGGGGCGGGTACCGCTGCCGGCCCGGCCGGCCAGGACCTTCCTTCGCACGAGCGTTACCCGGCCGCGCAGCAGACCTGCGTAGCCAGGGTCGCCGAACTGTCCGGCACGCCGGCGGCGGAGCTGGTGGTCACCGGCACCGCGCGCACCGAGGCCGGCGTGGAGGTTCGGGTGCAGCGCCAGGAACTGCGCAGTGCCTGGACCTGCCAGACCGACGCCCAGGGCCAGAAGGTGCTGGGCGTGCAGGACGGCCGCGCCAGCTGACCGTTGCTGGATCCGGGCCTGCTTGATCCGGATCAAGGCGGGCCGCGCCGGCCCGCCGCACACTGGCTCCACGCTCATGCGGGAGCCCCTGCCATGTACACCCATCTGCTGGTTCCGACCGACGGCTCGCCGCTGTCCGACCATGCGCTTGGCCAGGCACTGTCCCTTGCCGGCGCGCTGGGCGCGCGGCTCACGGTGCTCACCGTGATCGAACCGTTCCAGGTGATGGCCTACGAGCCGGAGCAGGTCGCCGCCACCCGCGAAGCCTACGAGCGCTATGCAGGCGAGGAGGCCACCCGCCGGCTTTCGCGCGCCGCGGCCCAGGCCGCCGCCGCCGGGGTGCCTTGCGAGGTGGTGTCGGTCAGTGCGGCCGATCCGCACGAGGCGATCATCGAGGCCGCCCATGCCCACGGCTGCGACCTGGTGGCGATGGCCTCGCACGGCCGGCGCGGTTTCAAGGCGCTGGTGCTCGGCAGCGTCACTGCCAAGGTTCTCACCCACTGCGATCTGCCGGTGCTGGTCTACCGGCCACCCGCAGACTGACTCCAGCGGTACGCCGTCCCGGTCCGCCCCTCGGCCGGGACGGCGTGCCATCCTGAGGTTGCGCGCGCCTGTCGCGCGCTTTTTTTTGCCCGCCATCGATGACGATCCGCACGCTCTACCTGGCCGGCCCGGACGTGTTCCATCCGCGGGCGGCCCACCGCGGCCACCAGCTGAAGGCCGCCTGCGCGCGGCATGGCTTCACCGGCCTGTTCCCGCTGGACCAGCAGGTGCCTGCAACGATCACCACCCCGGGCGAACGCGCGGCCTGGATCTACCGGGCCAACATCGCGCTGGTCGAGCGCGCGGACGCGGTGCTGGCCAACCTCGATTTCTTCCGCGGCGCCGAGCCCGACAGCGGCACCTGCTTCGAGGTGGGCTATGCGGTGGCACGCGGCAAGCCGGTGCTGGGCTACATCCCCGAAGGTGGCAGTCTTGCCCGGCGCATCCGCCTGCGCCATCCGGACGCGATCGGCGCCGACGGCCTGCTCGACCGCCGGGGCTGGCATGTCGAGCAGTTCGGGCTTCCCCTGAACCTGATGCTGTGCGTGCCGGCGCCGGTGGTGGTGGGCGACGCCGGCACCGCGCTGGCGCACCTGGCAGCGCGCCAGCGCGCCGGCTGAGTCAGCGGCGTACCGCCAGCACGCCATCCAGCTCCGGGGCTGCACGGAAGCCGGCCTTCTCCAGCCGGCGCGCCACCTCGCGCGGCACGTCGCGGCCGCTGGTCAGCCGGTTGGGGCTTCCGGTGTAGTGGAACAGGCGGCCGCCACGGCGCAGCACCCGCGCCAGCTGGTCGTAGAACGCCTGCGAGTAGAGCTCGCCGGCGATGCCGAAGCGGGGCGGGTCGTGCAGCACCGCATCGAAGGCCGCGGCGGGCAGCCCGCCGATGGCCTGGGAAACGTCGCCGTGGTGCAGCTCCAGCCGTCCGCCGGCGTCGGCCGAGGCCGGGTCCGGCGACCACGGGTTGAGCGTGCGCAGCCACAGCACGCTGTCGTTCTTCTCGAACGAGACGATCCGCGCGGCACCGGCCTCCAGGCAGCAGGCGGCGAAGTAGCCCAGGCCGCCGCAGGTATCCAGCACGGCCAGGCCACGCGGCTGCACCAGCGCCACCTTGCGGCGGGCATCCTCCAGCGGCGACACCTTTGCCGTGGGCAGCATCTTGATGCCGTCGATCTCGAAGGTCGGCGGCCCCCACGGGGTGGGCACCAGCTTGATCAGGGAGCCGGCGTAGCGCGACACCGGCTCCCAGTCCTCTTCCACCAGGTGGTAGATCGTGCGGTCGCGCAGCCTGTCCGGATACGGGTAGTCGCGCTGCTGCCAGCGCCAGGCCCCGGTGCCGGTGGCGACCTGCGCCTGGCTGCGGCCCAGGTCCAGGGTCAGCTGGCAGCCGGGCTCGCCGGCCTGACGGGCGTCCAGCAGCCGGCGGGCCACGTCCAGGGTGAGCAGGGGAACGTCGGGACGGGGCATCGGGCGGCGCGGCGGGGACGGGCGGGCATCGTAACCGGATCGGCGGTGGCGGCCCGGCGCGGCGCGGCGTGCTTTTGGCCGCGGATCCGGTCAAGAATGCGCCCGGGGGCCCGATATCCGGATGTGCGGTACGGAGATCCACGCGTTGCCGGGCCCCCGGCGATGCTGCGCCGGGCAGGGCGGCACTCCCGAGGCCACGCAGGAATGGGGCATTGATGACGACTCAGGACCCGAGCCCCAAGCCCCGCGAGGACCGCGACGCCCTGCGGGCATCCCGGCTGGCGCCGGCGGGCTGGGCCTTGCTGGTGCTGCTGGCCGGGCTGCTGTGCACGGCCGAGGGCGTGCGCCGCCAGTACGCCCGGGTCCAGGCCGAGGCCCAGGCGATGCACCGCTCCATGGCCTCCTCCGCCCAGGAGCGGCTGCGGGTGGACCTGGACCGGGCCGCGCAGGCGCTGCGGGCGATGCAGACCGTGTTCCTGGGCAGCGACCGGGTCGACCAGGCCATCTTCGACCGCTACCAGCAGAACCTGCGTGCGAACGAACGCATGCGCGGCCACGTGGTGACGGCCTTCGCGCGGCGGCATCCCGGCCCGTCCTATCCCTACGAACTGGTCACGCCGCTGGATGGCAACCGGCCGCTGCTGGGGTTCGACATCGCCCACCAGGAGGAGAACCTCATCGCCCTGGAGCGCGCGCGCGACACCGACACGGCCGCCATGTCCGCGCCGTTCCCGCTGATGCAGTTCGCCGGCGAGCCCGGCGGGCCGGTCCTGGGCGTGACCCTGCGCCTGCCGGTCTACTCGCACGGGCGCGCACCGGCGACGGTGGCCGAGCGCCGGCAGCGCGAGATCGGCGCGCTGGCCATCAGCCTGCGCCTGCGGCCGATGGTGGAGAAGGCGCTGGAGGGGCGGATCCTGGAATTCATGCTGGTCCGCCTGCGCGACCCGGACATGCCCGGCGACCGGGGCCTTATCTACGCCTCCGATCCGGACGCGGTGCCGCACGAGGACGCCGAGCTGCGGATGGTCGAGTTCGGGGGCCGGCGCTGGGAGTTGCTGATGTGGCCGCGCCCGGACAAGGTCGACTACGCCAGCGTGGCCACGGTAGGCCTGGTCGGCGGCCTGATCACGCTGCTGCTGTCGCTGCTGCTGTGGACCATCGCCAACACGCGGCGGCGCGCGGTGGAACTGGGCCAGCGCATGGGCGAGCGTTTTGGCGAGAGCGAGGCCCGCTTCCGCGCGCTCAACGAACTGCTGCCGGCGCTGGTGCTCCTGGCCGACGCCCGCGACGGGATCATCGGCTACGCCAACCAGGCCGCGCGCCGCCAGCTGGGCCAGGTGATCGGGCAGCCGCTGCCATCGCTGTTCGCCGATCCGGTGCTGGGCCGCGAGGCGCTGGACATGCACGGGGCCGGCGAGGACTGGAGCGGCCGCGAAGCGCTGCTCGTGCCGGCCTCCGGCGAGTCGTTCTGGGCCCACGCGTCGCTGGCGCAGGTCGACGTGGATGGCGTGCCGCACCTGCTGATGGTGGCCAACGACATCAGCGAGCAGCGCAAGCTCACCGAGCGCCTGGGCTACCAGGCCGCGCACGACGAGCTGACCGGGCTGTACAACCGCCGGGAGTTCGAGCGGCGGCTGCAGAAGGCCCTGGCCAAGCTGGAGGCCGACCCGTCCACGGGCTGCTTCGCGGTGCTGTACATCGACCTGGACCAGTTCAAGCTGGTCAACGACCTGTCCGGGCACATGGCCGGGGACCAGCTGCTGGTGGAGCTGGTGCACGCCATGCGCGGCCAGCTGCGCCCCCAGGACCTGCTGGCGCGCCTGGGCGGCGACGAGTTCGGACTGCTGGCAAGCGGCACCGGGCCGGCCCAGGCGCGTGCGCTGGCCGAGCGCATGCGCAACTGCATCGAGGACGTGCTATTCCCCTGGGAAGCGCGCAGCTACACCGTCAGCGCCAGCATCGGCGTGGTGGTGGCCGACCAGCCCGGCGCGACCCTGAAGGACATCCTGGCCTGGGCCGACAGCGCCTGCTACCAGGCCAAGGAGGACGGCCGCAACCGCGTGCACCTGTACCGCGAGGACAAGGACACCACCCGCCGCCAGGGCGAGATGGAATGGGCCACGCGCCTGCGCCGCGCGCTGGAGGAGGACCGCCTGCTGCTGGACTACCAGGAGGTGGTGCCGCTGGATCCGGAGCCGGGCGACGACGCGCCGCGGATCGAGCTGCTGCTGCGCCTGCGCGACGAGGACGGCCACGTGGTCCTGCCCGGGGCGTTCCTGCCGGCGGCCGAGCGTTACGGCCTGATGCCGGTGATCGACCGCTGGGTGATCCGCACCGCGCTGGCCAACGCCGACAGGCTGCACCCGCGCGGCGCCGGCCTGCGCAGCTTCGCGCTCAACCTGTCCGGCGCCAGCATCGAGGACCAGGGCCTGGCCGACTACATCCTCGGCTGCATCGCCGAGCACGGCGTGGAGGCGCGGCGGGTGTGCCTGGAGATCACCGAGACGGTGGCGGTGCGCAACCTGCGCCGGGTGGTGCCGGTGATCGAGCGCCTGCGCGCGGCCGGTTGCCGCATCGCTCTGGACGACTTCGGCGCCGGCATGTCCTCCTTCGGCTACCTCAAGAACCTGCCGCTGGACATCATCAAGATCGACGGCAGCTTCATCCGCGACCTGGAGACCGATCCGCTCAGCGGCATCATCGTCAGCGCGATCGCCCAGATCGGCCACCAGCGCGGACTGCGGGTGGTCGCCGAGTGGGTGGACGACCCGCGCATGCTCGCCGGGCTGCGCGAGCGCGGCGTGGACCTGGCCCAGGGCTTCGCCATGCACCGCCCGGAGCGGGTGGTGTTCCAGCGCAGGCGCGCGGGCGCGGCTGCGCAGGCCGACGGCAGGAAGGAAGATCATCCCGCGCCAGGCTCAGGAGTAGGCTGACAGGCACGGATTCCGAATCCGGTGGCGCACTGCCGCCGGCACCACAAGGAAGGGGAAATGGAGTGGGAAACTATCTGATGCGTGCGTGCGCCATGCTGGTCGCAGGCGTCCTGGCGGCCTGGGCGCTGCCGGCGCCGGCTGCCAGCGGCGTGGACCTGGAGGCCTTCCTCCGGCGCGACATGTACGAGACAGCCAAGATCTCGCCCGATGGCGCGTATTACGCCGTAACCGCGCCGGTGGGCGACGGCAGTGAACTGATGGTGTTCCGCCGGTCGGACATGACGCAGGTGGCCAGCATCACCCGTGGAAACGACCCGGTCGTGGAGGACTTCTGGTGGGCGAACAAGGAACGCGTACTGGTGGCGTTCGCAACCCGCTTCAACAACTACGATGCACCGGTATCGATGGGTGAGCTCCACGCGGTCAATGTCGACGGGAGCCAGGCCCGGGTGCTGTCCAGTCCTTTTGGCCTGCGCGATGACGGGCCGGCGCAGAAGCGCCTGCCCGGCACCCTGGGAGACGCGGTCCACATGCTCGACCGCCTGCGCGAGGACCCGGACCACGTGCTGGTGCTGGCGGTGCCTTACCAGAGCGACCCCACCACCAGTATCGAGCGGCTCAATGTCTACAGTCGCAGGCGTGCGAAGTTGACCAGCGTGCCGGCCAGGAGGGCTCGCTTCGTTACCGATGCCCAGGCCCGTGTCCGCCTGGCCATCGGCACGGACCTCCGTAACCACGCCAAACTCTACTACCGGGACGATGAGCAGGCCGCCTGGCGCCTGGTCCACGATGAGGAGCAGGCCGGCACCATCCGGCACCCGGTCGGGTTCAGCGCCGACGGCCGGTTTGCCTATCTGCAGGTGGAGCATGCGCAGGGTCCGGATTCACTGGTGGCGTGGGACCCGCGGACTGGCCAGTCCACCGAGTTGCTGCGTGATCCGGTGGTCGATCCGTACCGGGTGCTGTACGACCTGGACGAGCGTACGCCCATCGGCGCGCTGTACATGACCGATCGCATCCACTACCGGTTCTTCGACGAGCAGGCGCCCACTGCGCGCCTGTACCGCATGCTGGAAAAGGCCTTTGGCGGTGACGCGGTGCGCATCACCTCGGCGACCGACGACGGGCGCGAGCTGCTGGTGTACGTATGGAGCGACCGCAACAACGGCGACTACTTCGTCTTTGACACCGCCACGCGCAAGGCCACGCGCCTGTTCGGACGCCGGGAGTGGTTCGCGCCCGACGCAGTGCCGCCATCGCGCCTGATCAGCTTCGCGACGCGGGACGGGATGCCGATGTACGGCTACCTGACCGAGCCCCTGGACAAGGCCACCGGCCCCAGGCCGATGGTGCTGCTGCCGCACGGCGGGCCGTTCGGCGTACGCGATGAATGGGCCTTCGGCGACGATGCCCAGATCCTGGCCTCGGCCGGCTACGCCGTGCTGCGGGTGAATTTCCGCGGGTCGGGCGGATATGGCCGCGCCCACCAGCGGGCCGGGGAAAAGGAATGGGGCGGCCGCATGCAGGACGACCTGACCGATGCCACGCGCTGGGCAATCGAGCAGGGGATTGCCGATCCGTCCCGCATCTGCATCTACGGGGCCAGCTACGGTGGGTATGCCGCGCTGATGGGCGTGGCCAGGGAGCCGGACCTGTACCGCTGTGCGGCCGGTTACGTCGGGGCCTACGACCTGCAACGGCTGCACCGGGATTTCGCCTTGCAGGCGCGCACTACCGGGGCCTACGCGGCTGAATGGATCGGCGAGAGGAGCCAGCTGGCGGAACGCTCGCCGGTTAACCTGGCGGAACGGATCAAGGCGCCGGTGTTCCTGGCAGCCGGGGGCAAGGACCATCGCACCACCGTGGAACACACCCGGGACATGGAGCGGGCCCTGCGCAAGGTCGGCGTGCCGGTGGAGGCGCTGTACTTCCCGCAGGAGGCCCATGGTTTCTACGGGACGGAGAATCGGCGTCAGTACTACACGCGCCTGCTGGGCTTCCTCTCCGACAACCTCGGCGGGGCCCGGGCGCGTTGATCGGGCGGGCCGGCGCGTGGCGCACCGGCCCGGGGATGCCACGGTGATCGCGCCGGCCGCTCCGGTGACGGACGCGGCCGGCGCGCAGAGCGGCCTACTTGCCCTGCTTCGGCAGCGCGCCGAGCAGGTCCTGGGCGGCATGCACCAGGAACACGTAACGCGCGCCGAGGTCGATCACGTATTCGTTCTGGCCCCAGAAGAACGGCCAGTCCTCCTTGTTCTCCGGGAAGTCGGGCTTGAGCACCAGCACGCCCGGGACCACGCCGCCGGCGATGAAGCTGAAGTCGGCCCGGTTGCTGCCGTAGGCCACCTGCTTGGAGCGGGCCCCGACCGCCGAGACGAAGGAGATGTTCGAGTCGGGGTGGGTGCCGTAGAGGTAGTTGAGCCCCTGCAGCGTGGGCTCGATGTCGAACAGGTCCGGGAAGGCCTTGTGCAGGTGGTAGTTGGCCACGGCCATGCCCACCACCGCGCTGTTGCCGGCCCAGCCGCCGCGGGTGATCAGCACGCCGTAGGGGTTCTCGCCGGTCATCGGCTTGAACTCCTCGCGCAGGCGGATGGCGCGCTGCCGCACCTGCGCGCGGAAGCCTTCGTCCATCTTCGGCAGCGCCGCCAGCACCACCGGCGCGTTGAAGCCGAAACGCGGCTCGATCTTCGGCCACAGTGCGCGGATGCCGTCGGCGTACTTCGCCTCGCCGGTGGACAGCAGCAGCTGCACGGCGGCGTGCAGCTGCTCGTCGTCCGGATGCCCGCCAGTGGTGTTGCCCACTCTGAACAGGTTCGGCTCGCGTCCCTGCTCGAACTCCCACACCTTGCGCGCGGTGGCCAGGCACTCCTCGGCGAGGGCGTCGTTGTAGCCGCGCAGGGCACGGCTGGCGGCGGCCAGGGCCGCGGCCGAGCCGTAGTTCAGCGCGGTCGTATTGCTGGTGAAGGCCAGGCGGTCGTCGTTGGGCGAGTCCGGGTCGGCGGGGTTGTCCACCTTGCCGTCGGTCTTGCTGACCGCATCGCCCAGGTGGGTGTACTGGCCCAGGTCCGGCTCGACGATGCCCGGGATCGCATGGCCGAACACGCGGTGCTGCGCGATCAGGGCCAGGGTGCCGTGCTCGATCTGCTGCAGCAGGTCCGGCACGCCGTCGGGCACGTGGATCTCCACGTGCTGGCGCTTCTGGTCGATGGTGGTCTCGTCGCGCCGGGGGGCGAAGCGCTCCCAGGTGTCCACCATCGAGGCCACGGTGGAGTAGTGGGTCTGGGTGCGGATGTCGAAATCGCCGGCGTCGAACCAGCCACCGTAGTTCAGGCCGGGGATGTGCTCGCCGGGCTGGAACGGGGAATCCAGCTCCGGGCCCTGGGCGAACAGGTCGAAATGCTCGCGGTTGGGGGCCACCTGGCGGGCGTCGTCCATGTGCGAGCGGCCATGCCACACCCGGTAGGCCTCGTTGACGAACATGTGGTCCATCTGCACCGGGAAGAACACGTCCATCGTCGGATGCCAGGCGGTGGCGTAGGCGTCCTCGGCGATGCGGAAGGCGGTGGTGCGCTGGCCGGCGGCCTCGATCACGTACAGGCCCGGCTCGCGCACGCTGGAGAAGTCGAGGTTGTAGTACTCGTAGCGCAGGTACCTGCCCCAGTGCGACGGGGGCACCGCCAGCACCTCGCGCTCGGCACCATCGGCGCCCACGCGCAGCACCCGCGCCGGCCCCGGCGCGGCGGCGCGCGGATCGGTCTCCAGCACCGCGACCTTGCGCTGCGCCGGGTGGTAGCCGACCTGGGAGTGGCCGATCACCGGGTCACGGGTCCAGCCGGGAATCGTGTTGCCGTCCACGGTCCAGTCCAGCACGGCGCCGGATGCGCCGGCCGGCAGCATCGTGCGCACCACCAGCCAGCCGTTCTGGGCCTGGTTGCGCCCGTCGTACAGCCCCAGCTCACCGCTGCGGCTGGTGATAGTCACCCGGCGCTGCGGATCCTCCGGCGCCAGCACCAGGGTGGTCCCGGTGGCCAGCGGCAGGCGCACGGTGGCGCCGGCCGCATCGCGGCCGCTCGGCCCGCTCGGGTAGAGCGGCAGCTGGCCGGTACGCTCGCCGGTGCCGTCGGCCGCCACCCAGGACTTGCCGAAGTAGGCCGAGGGCAGGAACTCGAGGTTGAATCCGGCGCGGCCCTTCAGCGCCGCCGGCAACGGCCGGTCCAGCACCACCTGGATGCGCACGCCGTCGCCCTGCGGAGAGACCCTGATGTCGTACTCGAACTTCTGGTCGGGGTAGTGCATGCGCGTGGTGATGGTGCCGGTGCGCGCGTCGACCTTGCGCTCCTTCATCAGGGCCACCGCATCCCACTGCTCGGGGGTCGGGCTCAGCCGCACGTCGCCGTTGGTGGCGGTGCGCACGCCATGGTGGATCAGCTCCACGCCGGCGTGCTTGGCATCGCTGAACAGGCCGTCGTAGTAGTTGCTGAAGGCCAGCACGTCCAGCCCGGGCCGGCTGAAGTACTCCTTGTCGTTGAGCCGCAGCGGCTCGGCGAAGGCCGATGGCACGATGGCGGCGGCCAGCGCGGCGGCGAGGATGGAACGGGCGCGGAAGGACCTCCGGCGGCGGTGTGGCGTCATGGTGCGGCTCCCCTTCAAAGTCGATGTGAACGCTAACATCGGACCGGGGAGGGGCCGAGCTGCGGTGCAGCACGGCGGCACAGGCCGATGGCCGCCTCAGTCGCGGTCCGGCGCGCCGAGGGGGAAGTAATGGCGGTAGCGCCTGGCTTCGTCCACCGCGCGCCGCATCGAGGGCCGGGCAAGCAGGCGGGCGCGGTAGGCGTGCACGCGGGCACAGCCGGGCGGGATCGGGTGGCTCCAGTCGGCGTAGAACAGGAACGGCGCCGCGCCGCAGTCGGCCAGGCTGATATGCCCGCCCGCCGCCCACGGGCGGCCGTCGGCCAGGTGCCGCTCCAGCCACGCGTAGCTGGTCTCCAGCAGCTGCCGCGCTTCGGCCACGCCATGGGGGTCGCGCTGGCCCCCGCCGCGCAGGACGTCGGACACCAGCTTCTGCTGCGGCGTGGACACGTAGTTGTCGAAGAACCGGTCCAGCAGGCGCACTTCCAGCGCCTGCAGCGGGTCGTCCGGCAGCAGCCGCACCGGGCCGGGATGGCGCAGGTGCAGGTACTCGATGATGGCGCTGGCCTCGGGCAGGCTGCGGTCTCCGTCGACCAGCAGCGGGAAGCGGGCGACCGGCCAGTACGCCCGCAGCGCCTGCATGTGGCCAGGCTCCTCCAGGTGGCGGTACTCGAAGGCCACCCGGTTCTCGTAGAGGGCGACGAGCACCTTCTGGCAGTACGAGGAGAACGGGTGCGCGTAGAGGGCAAGGCTCATCGTCGGCTCACTGGGCGGGGACATCCTCCCTGCGACGCGCGGAGCCGGCGTCGATCGACACGGGCGCCTCTTCCAGCTCCGGGTACAGCGCCAGCAGCGCCAGGACCACGCCGTTGGACCAGCCGAAGCCGTCCTGCAGCGGGTACTCGCCGCCGCCTCCGCCCTGCAGCGCGCCGTGCGCGTCGTACTTCTCCACCAGCTTGCGCTCGCGCGCGAACAGGGCCTGCACGTTGCCGACGAAGGCGCCGGCGATCTGGCGTGCCAGCGCCTGCTCGCCATAGCGGCGCAGGCCGACCACCGCGACCCACTGCAGCGGCGCCCAGACATTGGGCGCGTCCCACTGCTGGCCGCTGTCGACGGCGGTGGTGACCAGGCCGCCGGGGCGCAGCAGCCCGTCGCGCACCGCCGCCGCGGTACGCCGGGCACGCTGCGGCGAGGCGATGCCGGCGTGCAGCGGGAACAGGGCGGCGGCGGTGAGCTGGTCGCGCACCTTGCCCTGGCGCAGGTCCAGGTCACCGTAGTAGCCGCCGGCGCCGTGCCACAGGTGCCGTTCGATCGCCGCGGCCCGCGCGGTGGCGCGGTCGTCGAACTGGCGCGCGCATGCCTCCTCCCCGGCCTGGCGGCAGGCCGCGGCGATGGTGGCCTCCAGGTGGTGCAGCAGGCTGTTGAGGTCCACCGGCACGCGCGTGGTCACGTGGATGCTGTCCAGGCGCATCGGGTCGTCCAGCCAGCGGCTGGAATAGTCCCAGCCGCTTTCGGCCCCGGCGCGCAGCTCGCGGTAGACCTCGCCGGCCGGACGTGCGCCCAGGGCGGCCGTGTGCGTGTCCTGGCGGTACGACTCCGGGCGCGGGCTGTCGCGGTCGTCCCAGTAGCGGTTGAGCAGGCTGCCGTCGGCCAGCCGCACCACCCGGCGGTGGGCCTGGCCGGGCGCGAGGTGCTGCTCGCCGTCCATCCAGAAGGCGTGTTCGCGCCGCAGCTGGCGCAGGTAGCGCACCGGCAGGGCCGGATCGTGCCGCGATTCCAGCGCCACCATGTGCGAGAAGAACGGCGGCTGGGAGCGGCTCAGGTAGTAGCTGCGGTTGCCGTTGGGGACGTGGCCCCAGGTATCGATGAGGGCGGCGAAGTTGTCCAGCATGTTCCGGCTGAGCGCGTCTTGCCCGCTCTGCGCCAGGCCGCGCATGGTGAAGTACGAGTCCCAGTAGTAGACCTCGCGGAAGCGTCCGCCCGGCACCACGTACGGATGCGGCAGCGGCAGCAGGCTGTCATGTGGCCGCGGCGCCGGACTGCGCCGGGTCAGCAGCGGCCACAGGGCGTCGATGTGGGCGCGCAGGCCGGGCTGGGGCGCGATCTCGCTGGCGGCCAGCTGCGCCGGCAGCACGAAGCGGGTGTCCACGAACCGGCGCAGGTCGAAGCCGGCTTCCGCGCGTTCGCGGGCGAAGGCCGCTTCCACCTCGGCCGGGGCCTCGCGCGGCACCGCGTCGACGAATACCTTCTGGTCCGCGAACAGGCCCGCCTCCTGCACGGCCTTGAACACCGAAGGCCAGGCCTGGTCGGGGGTCCGGATGGCGGCCGCCCCGGCGTTTACGGTCGCAGCGGGAAGTGCATCGGGGCCCGGCGGCCGTGGCTGGGCGGCGCAGGCGGCAAGCAGCAGGGGCAGCAGGAACAGGGCCCGGCGGGCGGTCCGGAAGGGCATGGCCGTTCTCCATGGCGCGACCGGGCCATGCTGGCAGCGGTGCCGCGACGGGCGCGGCAAGGTCAGGCCGGTGGCGTCGTCGACAACACCGCGCGCGCGTGGCGGGCGTAGGCCTGCAGGTCCGGATAGAACGGCTCGAAGCCGGCGGCGATCCCGGCCTCGTGCCGGCGCAGATCGTCCAGGCAGGCCACCAGCCGGTCGCCGTTGCGCGACAGGCGGGTGGCGATGCGGGTCACGGCCAGGTCCACGCTGTCGCGCCGGCGGTAGGAGCCGAGCCAGTCGTGCGCGGCGATGCGCGGGGCCAGCGCCTGCAGGCGCCCGGGCAGGCGCCCGCGCTGCGCCAGCAGGTGCGCGTAGAAGCGCCTGGTGAAGTGGTCCAGCGGCTCGTCCGAGTGCCGCGGCCAGTCGCGCGCCAGCAGGTGGTCGTAATAGACGTCCAGTGCGATGCCGGCATAGCGGCGCAGCCCGGGGCTGAACAGGGCGCGCGCGGCAGCCACCTGCGGGTGCTCGTCGGTGTAGCGGTCGACCCGGCGGTGGACCAGGATCTCGCGCCGCTCCACCTCGCTGTACTCCTCCAGCGCCACGCGCCCGAACACGAAGTCCCCCAGCAGCGCGCCCAGCATCGCCTCCGGATCGGGTGCGGCCAGGTGGAGGTGGGCGAGGTAGTTCATCGCGACGATCTTCGCATGCAGCGTCGCGGGCAATCTGTACATGCGCGCTGGTTGACGCCCGCCTCACCGCCGCCCGCGATACTGCCGGCCATGCCCGAAGGCCCATCCATCGTCATCCTGAAGGAAGCCGCGGCAGGCTTTGCCGGGCGCAAGGTGCGCGCGGTGCATGGCAACAGCCGCGAGCCGATCCAGCGCATCGCCGGCCAGCGCCTGGTGGCCCTGCACAGCTGGGGCAAGCACTTCCTGATGGGGTTCGACGACTTCAGCGTGCGCATCCACTTCATGCTGTTCGGCAGCTACCGGATCGACGAGCGCAAGGCCACGCCGGCACGCCTGGGCCTGGAATTCGCCCGCGGCGGCGAACTGAACTTCTACGCCTGTTCGCTGCGCTTCATCGACCAGCCGCTGGACGAGGTCTACGACTGGAGCGGCGACGTGATGAACGACGCCTGGGACCCGGCGGCGGCGCGGCGCAAGCTGCGCGCGCGGCCGCAGGCGCTGGCCGCCGATGCGCTGCTGGACCAGGACGTGTTCGCCGGGGTCGGCAACATCATCAAGAACGAGGTGCTGCACCGGATCCGGGTGCATCCGGAAAGCCGCATCGGCGCGCTGCCGGCGCGCAAGCTCGGCCAGCTGGTGGCCGAAGCCCGGCAGTACAGCTTCGACTTCCTGGAATGGAAGAAGGCCTTCGTGCTGCGCAAGCACTGGCAGGTGCACGCCAAGAAGACCTGCCCCCGCGACGGCACCGCGCTCAGCTACCGCAAGGAGCTGGGCCAGGCGCGCCGCCGTGCGTTCTGGTGCAGCCTCTGCCAGCGGCTGTACGACTGATCAGCCCGACACCCGCACCAGCACCGCGTGGGCGGCGAGGGCGGCACACAGGGCGATGAACAGCACCCCGCACCAGCCCCGCTCGAACCCGCCCGGACCGGGCGCCAGCAGCCTGCCTACGCCGGCCAGCGCGGCAGGCAGGGCGAACAGCAGGGCGGCGTGGCCCAGGCCCAGCATCGAGATGTCCATGGTCCTGCTCCCGGCGGTGTATCCGCGTGGCCTGATCTTGGGCCCCGGCAGGGGCCGGGGGCCTTGATCACGGTCAAGCGACTGCCGGCAGCCCCGCCAGCATGAACGCCGGCCGGACGTGGCGCGTCCCGCGGGGGTCGGAAGGGCTGCGCCCGTTGTTGCGTTGCAGCATAATGGCGCCATGTCCGCTCCCCTGCTCCCCGCCGCGTCCGACGCGGCGCCGTCGCTGCCCGTTGGCCCGCGCCAGCGCGCCCTGATCCTTGCCGGCCTGAGCCTGGGCGGCTTTGCCATCGGCACCAGCGAGTTCGCCAGCATGGGCCTGATGCCCAACCTGGTGGCGGACCTGGGCGTGAGCGAACCGCAGGTCGGCCACCTGATCAGCGCGTACGCCCTGGGCGTGGTGGTGGGTGCGCCGCTGCTGGCGATCATGGGCGGGCGCCTGTCGCGCAAGGCGCTGCTGCTGGTGCTGATGGCCTTCTATGCCGCCGGCAACCTGGCCACGGCGCTGGGCCCGGACTACGCCAGCCTGCTGCTGTTCCGCTTCATCGCCGGCCTGCCGCATGGCGCCTACTTCGGCGTGGCCGCGCTGACGGCGGTGGCGATCAGTCCGCCGCAGGCGCGGGGCCGGGCGGTCAGCCTGAGCATGCTGGGCCTGACCCTGGCGATCCTGGTCGGCACCCCGCTGGCGACATGGATGGGCCAGCTGGCCAGCTGGCGCTGGACCTACGCCGCCGTGTCGGTGGTGTCCCTGCTGACGGTGCTGCTGCTGGCCCTGTACCTGCCGGCACGCCGCGAGGTGCAGCGCACCCGCGCGCTGGACGAGCTGCGCGCGTTCAACCGCCTGCCGGTGTGGCAGGCGCTGCTGATCGGCGCGATCGGCTTTGCCGGCATGTTCAGCGTGTTCAGCTATCTCGCCCCGACCATGGTCCAGGTGACGGGCGTGGCCCCGGCCTGGATCCCGGCCGGCCTGGCCGGCTTCGGCCTGGGCGGGCTGATGGGCAACATCATCGGCGGCTGGCTGTTCGACCGGCTGCGCTTCCGCGCCGTGCCGGTGGTGCTGGGCTGGGCGGTGGTGATGCTGCTGCTGTTCCCGCTGGCCGCGCAGTGGCCGTGGAGCCTGCTGCTGGCCACCGTATGCATCGGCATGATGGGCGCACTGGGGCCGATCCTGCAGTCGCACCTGATGGACGTGGCCGGCGACGCCCAGACCCTGGCCGCCGCCTCGCACCATGCCGCGTTCAACGCCGCCAACGCGCTGGGTCCGCTGTTGGGGGGCATGGCCATCAGCGCGGGCCTGGGCTGGACTTCCACCGGCCCGGTCGGCGCGCTCACCGCGGTGGCCGGCATCGGCCTCTACGCGTGGGCCGCGCGTACCCGGGCCCGACGCCTGCGCGCCTGCCCGGCGACCTGAGGGCCCGCCCGGGCCGCCGCCGCGCGGCGGCTCCATACGCAGCGGAAGGGTCGTTTTCCGGCCGGACCACTTAGACTGTGGCGCTTGCCCCCGCGTACTCCACGCCGGGGCTTCCGTCCGCTTCCGAGAGAGTCCGCGTGGTCATCCATCCCAAAGTCCGAGGCTTCATCTGCACCACCGCCCACCCGGAAGGGTGCGCGAAGAACGTGCAGGACCAGATCCGCTACGTGCAGTCGCAGGGTGCACGCGAGGGTGGGCCGAAGCGGGTGCTGGTGATCGGCGCCTCCACTGGGTACGGCCTGGCCGCGCGCATCACCGCCGCCTTCGGCTATGGCGCCGACACCCTGGGCGTGTTCTTCGAGAAGCCCGGCACCGAGAAGAAGCCAGGCAACCCGGGCTGGTACAACTCGGCCGAGTTCGACCGCCAGGCCAAGGCCGCCGGCCTCTGGAGCCGCTCGATCAACGGCGACGCCTTCTCCGACGAGGTCCGCGCCAAGGCCATCGAACTGATCGCACAGATGGGCGGCCCGATCGACCTGGTCGTGTACTCGCTGGCCTCGCCGGTGCGCCGCCTGCCCGATACCGGCGAGCTCAAGCGCTCGGCGCTCAAGCCGATCGGCCAGGCCTACCACGCCACCGCGGTGGACACCAACCGCGACCAGGTCATCCAGGCCACGGTCGAGCCGGCCACCGCGGAGGAAATCGCCGACACCATCAAGGTGATGGGCGGCGAGGACTGGGAGCTGTGGATCGACGCCCTGGACAAGGCCGGCGTGCTGGCGCCGGGCGCCAAGACCGTGGCGTTCAGCTACATCGGCACCGAGATCACCTGGCCGATCTACTGGCATGGTGCGCTGGGCAAGGCCAAGGAAGACCTGGACCGCGCCGCGCACGCGATCGACGCCAGGCTCAAGCCCGGTGGCGGCTCGGCGAACGTCGCCGTGCTCAAGTCGGTGGTCACCCAGGCCAGCGCCGCGATCCCGGTGATGCCGCTGTACATCGCCATCGTCTACCGGATCATGAAGGAGAAGGGCCTGCACGAGGGGCCGATCGAGCAGCTGGAGCGTACCTTCCGCGAGCACCTGTACGCGGCCCACCCGCCGGCCAACGACGAGTCCAACCGCCTGCGCCTGGACGACCGTGAGCTGCGCGACGACGTGCAGCAGGCCTGCCGCGACCTGTGGCCCACGGTGACCACGGACAACCTGTTCCAAGTCACCGACTACGCCACCTACAAGCACGACTTCCTGAAGCTGTTCGGCTTCGAGCGCGAGGATGTGGACTACGACGCCGAGGTCGATCCGGTGGTGCAGTTCGACGTGGTCGACCTGGCGGGCTGAGCCGGGCCGGGCGGCCGCCCGGGGCGCACCGCCCTGGGCCGGCGGCCGGCGCCGTCAGCGGGCGGCGGTGGCCGACTCCACGCAGGTGCGCAGGTCGTTGAGCCGGAACGGCTTGGACAGGCGTACCAGCGACGGATCCAGTTCCACATTGGTGTAGCCGGACACCACGATCACCGCGGTGTGCGGCAACCGCGTCCGCACCACGCGGGCCAGGTCCGCACCGGACATTCCCGGCATCAGGTGGTCGGTGACCAGCAGCCCCGGTTGCAGGCCGCGGTCGAGCTCGGCCAGCGCCTCCTCGGCCGAGCCGGCCTCCACCACCTCGTATCCCATGTCCAGCAGGACGTCCGCGGTGCACATGCGCACGCCGGGCTCATCGTCGACGACCAGGGCGACGGGGGACGGGTGGGGCTGGACGCTGGACACGGGGCTCTCCGGAAAGGGGATGTCAGGGTTGCGCCGGGTTCGCCGGCAGCCAAAGCTCGATCATGGTGCCCGCGCCGGGCGCGCTGTCGATGTGAAGACAGCCGCCCAGCTGCAGGGCCAGGCCGTGCGCCATCGGCAGGCCCAGGCCGGTGCCCTTGCCCACGCCCTTGGTCGAGAAGAACGGCTCCACGGCCCGGGAGCGGGTGCCCTCGTCCATCCCCACGCCGGTGTCGGTGACGGTGATCACGGCATAGCGTCCCGGTCGCAGGGTGCTGGCGGCCACGCCCTCGACGACCTCCGCGCCGCGCGCTGCCAGGGTCAGGGTGCCGCCCTCGGGCATGGCATCGCGCGCGTTGACCCCGAGATTGAGCAGGGCCATCTCCAGTTGGTTGCCGTCGGCACGGGCGTGCGGGGTGCCCGGATCGGCCTGCACCACCACGCGCACCCGCGGGTCGAAACTGGCGCGCATCAGCGCGCCCAGGCCATCCAGCAGCGCGCCCACGTCCACTTCGGCGGTCTGCAGCGGCTGCTTGCGGGCGAATGCCAGCAGGCGTTGCACCAGGGTGGCGGCGCGCTGGGCCGACTGCTGGGCCACGGCCACGGTCCGGTGGCGACGCTCCGGGTTGCTGTGCGGGTCGGCCGCCAGGTCCAGCGCGGCCATGATCGGGGCCAGCAGGTTGTTGAAGTCGTGGGCCACGCCGCCGGTGAGCTGGCCCATCGCCTCCAGCTTCTGCGACTGGCGAAGCGCCTGCTCGGCGTGGCGCCGGCGGGTGATGTCGATCGCTTCCTGGACCACCCCGCTGATGTGGCCGTCGGCACCGCGGAAGGGTCGCAGTGACAACTCCAGCACGCGGGGACCGCCCGGCAGTTCCAGCTCCACCTCGTCGTGCGCCACCTCGCCGGCGGCCGCACGCATGAACTGGCGGTGGATGCGTTCGGGCATCCCCGGCGTGCCTGTAAACCAGGGCGTGTCCCAGAAGGCCATGCCGACCACATGCTCGCGGCTGGCCTTGATCATGGCCAACGCGGTCTGGTTGGCATCCATCAGGGTGCCGTCCAGCGCGCACATGCCCTGCAGCTGGAAGCTGGTCTCGAACAGGTTGCGCAGCTGTGCCTGGGAGTCGGCCAACGCCGCGACCGCGGCCCGGTGGGCGGTCACGTCGCGCGCGCTGCAGTAGAAGCGGCCATCCTGCGGCGTGGCCACCCACGAGAGCGTTCGGTAGCTGCCGTCACGGGCGCGCAGCCGGCACTCGTATCCCAGTAGTGGCTCGCCGGCATGCAGCCGGACGCGCATCTTCGCTGCGTCCTCCACGTCCTCCGGATGCAGCAGTTCGCGCAGGGGCCGGGCAGCGAGCTCCTCCGAGGTCCAGCCCAGAACCCGCTGCCAGGCCGGGTTGCTGCGCTCCATGAGGCCGTCGACGGTCATCACGCCGAGCATGTCCGGAGTGACCAGCCAGGTCAGCGAGCGCTCCTGGGCCTGTTCGGCCACCCGGCGTTCCAGGTCCCGGTTGAGCTCCTCCAGCTCGGCCTCACGCTGGCGCAGCGCCTGCTCGTTGCGGGTGCGATCGGTGTTGTCCATGCCGACCACGAAGATGCCGCCGGTCCGGCCATCCAGGTCGACCACCGGCTGGAACATGAAGTCCAGGTAGTGGCCCCTGGCGGGCCGGCCGTTCCCAGGCTCGACCACGTAGTACGCATCCTGCGCCGAATGCGATCTGCCGCTGCGGTACACCTCGTCGAGGACATCGATCCAGCCCTGGCGCCCGGCCTCGGGCAGGCAATCGGCCACCGTCCGGCCGACGATGTGCTCGCGTCCCACCAGTTCCAGGTAGGCGGCATTGGCGAATTCGAAGCGGTGCTCCGGGCCACGCAGCATGGCCATGAACACCGGCGCCTGGTCGAACATGCGCGCCAGCCGGCTGCGTTCCTCCGACAGGCGCCGCTCGGTCAGCACCCGGCGGGTGGTCTCGTGGGTGATGCACAGCATCGCCACGACCTGGCCGTCGCCCTGGCGCACGGGAACGTAGGTGAAGGTCCACCAGGTGTCCTCCGGGGTGCCGTTGCGCTCCACCCGCAGGTGCATGTCCTCCACCCAGGTGGCCGTGCCGGACATCGCCGTCTCGGCCATGCCGCGGACGTCGTCCCACAGCTCGTGCCAGACATCGCGCAGCGGGCGGCCCAGCGCGGTCGGCTCCTTGACCCCCAGCACCGGGATGTAGGCATCGTTGTAGAACAGCAGCAGGTCCGGGCCCCAGCCCACGCACATCGCGAACCGGGAGCCGAGCATGATCGACAGGCTGGTCTTCAGTTCCGCCGGCCACTGTTCCGGCGGCCCCAGGGGGTGTCCGCACCAGTCGTGGGCTGCCAGGCGCCGGGCCATGTAGCCGCCCGCCCGGAGGAACTCGGTGCCCGGTGCGAGGGCTTGGTCGGGAAGCGTCATGCGTCGCAGAGTAAGGAAACCGGGCGTGATGCTCGCACACGTCCGCGCGGCGCGGATGAAAGCGGCGCGGCGAAGGCCGGCTGGCCGCTGTCCGGTGGATCGCGACTCGGGAACCTGGGGCCGGTGTGACGGTCTGCAGCACATCCCTTTCCGTGGAAAACCGGCTTGCGCGACTCCGCCGCGACGCGGCTCCTGCCCCATGCCGTTGCCGCTACCGCCACGGTAACCATCCTTGCCCTCGGGGCGGGGATGCTGCTGTGGACGCCGCCGGTGGAGCCGCGCGCGGCCAGCGAAGGCCTCCGCGTTCAGCTGCGGCTGCTGCCGCGCCGGGAGGTGGAGCTGCTGCCGGCACCGGCAGCCCCACAGGCCGCGGTGACCGAGGCCGCCGCCCGCGTTGCGCCTGCCGCGGGCGACCCGCTTCGGGCCGGCGCGCCGGCATCGGCCGCTGCCGGCCCCGTTCCCGCGTCCGGAGGATCGGTCCGTGCCGACGCACCCGGGTCAGGCGTGGCCGCTGCCGCGCTGTATGACGACCAGGGCCGCATCCGGCTGCCGTCCTCCGGTCCGGAACAGGCGGCGTCCGTGCCCGACCCGATGCGGCGGGACAACCCGGTGGACTACCGCGGCACGCGCTTCGAACAGGCATGGGCCACCGACGGCGACCTTGGCGAGGCGGCCGCGCAGTCGATCGCGCGTGGCCAGCGCAAGGTGGCCGAACTGCTGCTGGGCAAGGACATCCAGCATGCGCGGGCACGCCCGGCGCCGGAGGTGCGATTCGACCCGGCGCGCCACGAACGGCCGTCGGACCTGGGCAGCGAGGCGACCGGCGACGCCTGGCGGGCGGCCCCGATCAGCGCCGAGCCGGTCCCCGGGCTCGATGGACGCGCCAGTCGCAGCATCCGCGAGGAGGTCGCCGCGCTCGAGCGCGGGTACGCGCGCTGTCCGCGGGCGCGGATGGAACAGCTGATGGTGCCGGTGCGACGCGCGCTGGAGGAGCTGCAGGCGGCAGAGCACGCGCTGGCCAAGGGCGCCGACCCGGTGCGGGCGCGGCACCAGCTGCCCAACGCCGCCAACAGCGCCTGGGACCAGGCGCGGCGCGGGCTCTGGTACGCCAGGCAGCAGCTGTCCGGATGCGGCGGCTAGAGACGGGCCGCGTTGCTCACGCCTGGGGCAGGAAGAACGGCTCGACCACGCCCCTGATCTTCATCGTCATCGGGTTGCCGCGGCGGTCGCGCGAGCGGCCCACCTGCACGCGGATCCAGCCTTCGCTGACCGAGTACTCCTCGACGTTGTCGCGTTTCTGCCCGTTGAAGCGGATGCCCACGCCGCGTTCGAGCAGGGCGGCATCGTGGAAGGGGCTGCGCGGATCAAGCGAGAGGCGGTCGGGAAGGGTGTCGGTCATCGTGGGGATTTCGCATGCATGCCGGAGCCGCCGGCGCGGTGCGCGAAGGATACCGTGCCCGCCGGCGCGCGGACCCGGCCCCCAAGGCATGCTGCGCCAGGCCGCGCCGCGCACGGCAGGTTGACCGCGGCGGTGGGAGCCTGCGCCGGTCCTGCCGGCCTGGGGCCGGCGCAGGAGCCCGCCATGCGGCCGGCACGTCGCATCGCGTCCTGCCTCGCCGACCTGATCGCCGTCTCCCGCGATGGCTACGCCTTCTGCGTCGAGGCCTCCACGTGCGTGCCCGATCCGGCGCAGGCGGCACTGTTCGGCCGCATGGCGCGCTCGCGGGTGGACGTGGCGGCGCAGCTGGGCACGCGGGTGCTGGCTTCCGGTGGACGGCCGGACATCGGTGGCACCCTGGTGGGGCGCGTGCGTGCGCTGTAGGCGCGCCTGCGCGCCAGCCTGGGCGACCCGCGCCAGGCCTGGGTCGCAGAACTGGAGCAGGCCCAGGACCGCCTGCTGCAGGCCTTCGGCGCGCTGATCGACGATCCGCGCACGCCCGAGCAGGCGCGCGTGGTCGCCGTGGCGCTGCTGCCGGAAATGAAGGCGCCGACGTCATGCACGCGCACAGGCGCGCCCCGGGCGGCTGAGGCGGGTGCGGCCGCGTATCATGCGCCTCCCGCGGCACGCCCCTGCCGCCGCAACGGAGACACCCATGGCGCTCAAGGCCACCGTGGTCCGCGTGGACCTGCAGATCAGCGACATGGATCGCCATTACTACGCCAGCCATTCGCTGACCCTGGCCCAGCACCCGTCGGAAACCGACGAGCGGCTGATGGTGCGGGTGCTGGCGTTCGCGCTGTATGCCCGCGAACGGCTCGAGTTCGGCCGTGGCCTGAGCAACGACGAGGACCCGGACCTGTGGCTGCGTGACTACACCGGCGACGTGGAGCTGTGGATCGACCTGGGCCAGCCGGACGAGTCGCGCGTGCGCAAGGCCTGCGGCCGCGCCCGCCAGGTGGTGGTGGTCAACTACGGCGGCCGCGCGGCCGACCTGTGGTGGGAGCGCAACGGCAGCGCGCTGGCGCGCCACCGCAACCTCACCGTGCTGGACCTGCCGGCCGCGGCGCTGGAGCCGCTGGTGGCGATGTACGCGCGCGGCATGCGCCTGGACGTGCAGGTCCAGGACGGCGAGGTGCGGGTGCTGGACGAGCGCGGCGCCGAGGCGGTGCTGCAGCCCGGGGCACGGATGTCGGCGCAGCCGGTCCGGGACTGATGGACGGCGCCACCGCCGGCTACGACGCGATCGTCATCGGCGCCGGCGCGGCCGGCCTGATGTGCGCGCTCACCGCCGGCCAGCGCGGCCTGCGGGTGCTGCTGGTCGAGCATGCCAACCGCCCAGGCAAGAAGATCCTGATGTCCGGCGGCGGGCGCTGCAACTTCACCAACACCGGCACCACGCCGGCCCACTACCTCTCGGCGAATCCGCACTTCTGCAAGTCGGCGCTGGCCCGCTACACGCCGTGGCAGTTCATCGAGATGGTCGACCGGCACCGCATCGCCTGGCACGAGAAGGCGCCGGGCCAGCTGTTCTGCGACGTTTCCTCCAAGCTCATCGTGAAGATGCTGCTGGACGAATGCGCGGCCGCCGGCGTGGAACTGCGCACCAGCTGCACGGTCGAGTCGGTGGAGCAGCCCGATGGCGGCGGCTTCCTGCTGCGCACGGGCCAGGGCCGGTTCGCCGCGACGTCGCTGGTGGTGGCCACCGGCGGGCTGTCGATCCCGAGCATGGGCGCCACCGGCTTCGGCTACGAGCTGGCCCGGCGCTTCGGCCACGAGGTGCTGCCGACCCGCGCCGGCCTGGTGCCGTTGACCCTGTCCGGGCGTCACCAGGAACGCCTGGCCGACCTTTCCGGCGTGGCCCTGGAAGTGGAAGCCACCTGCAACGGCCGCAGCTTCCGCGAGGCGATGCTGTTCACCCACCGCGGCGTCAGCGGCCCGGCGATCCTGCAGATCTCCTCCTACTGGCAGCCTGGCGAGGAGTTGCGGTTGGACCTGCTGCCCGGGCGCGACGCGCTGGAGTGGCTGCGCATGCAGCAGAAGCAGCGCCCGGACGCGGAACTGAAGACGGTGCTGGCCGAGGTGCTGCCGCGCCGCTTCGCCCAGCGCCTGTGCGAGCTGTGGCTGCCCAACCGGCCGATGCGCCAGCTCGACCCGCCCCAGCTGCACCAGGCCGCGCAGCTGCTGTCGGCCTGGCCGCTGGTGGCCAGTGGCACCGAGGGCTACCGCACTGCGGAAGTCACCCTCGGCGGCGTGGACACGCGCGATGTGTCCTCCAGCACGATGGCCTCGCGCATCGTGCCCGGCCTGCATTTCATCGGCGAGGTGCTGGACGTGACCGGCTGGTTGGGCGGCTACAACTTCCAGTGGGCCTGGGCTTCGGGCCACGCCGCCGGACAGGCGCTGGCGGGCGGATCCTGAAACGTTCAAGCGCGCGCGGCGTCTGGCCCGCGCTTTCACCGGCGGGCGACGGCCCCACTGGGAACCTTCGCGCCAGGGGATGGACCTGGCGGGCCGGGGAGGTACGCCGGAAACAGGAAAGGCCACGATGCTCCAGGTACAACCGCCGGCACGCCAGGCGGTCATGATCGACATCGACCGCGAGCGCGACTACTGGCGCCACCACTACCAGTCGCTGCCGCGGGCCCGGGCGATGCGCAGCTTTGCCCGCTACTGGCCGGTGCTGTGCGCCGCGTATGACGTCTACCTCAACCACCCGCGCGCCGGCGCCGAGGCCGGGCTGGCGCTGTACCTGCAGCGCGAGGGCGTGGCCCTGAGCCTGCTCAACGGGCACGAAGCCTCCCAGGTGTTCGCCCAGGTGTGGGAACGGATCCGGGACGCGACCTCTCCCTGAACCACCCGCGCCGCGGGCGCGGCGTCTGCGGCGCTGCGCTCCGGGCGCCGGATCCGGGGTTCCGGTCGCCTCTTCCGGCCTCCGGTCGCATGCCCCGTCCATCGGCCCCACGCGCTCGCTATCCTCGGCCGCAACTTCCTGCCGTGCCGGGTGTCCCGTGTCCTCCAGCCTGTTCCTTGTCCTGCGCATCCTGTTCGCCTGGGCGCTGGCGGTGATCGTCGCCGGCTTCGTCTGGGCCGGCCTGTTCGGCGGCATCGGCGGGGTGTTCGGGCTGCTGGCCCTGCTGACCATGGCGCTGGCGCTGCTTGGCGTGGCCACCCACCTGCGGCGCGTGCAGCTGCTGGCCGGGCGCCTGGACGCGGCGGTGCTGGCCAACCGCCAGCAGCGCCGGATCGAGCTGCCGATGGAAGCCGACGCGGCATGCGACCTGGTCGCCGATGCGCTGCGCCAGCTGCCTCGGGTGGAAGACGTGGAACTGCAGCGTGGCAGCCTGCAGGCGCGCGCGCGGGTACGACGTTCCGATCCGTTCGGCGGTGCCCAGCCCTCGCGCTGGAACCTGCTGGCGCGCCTGGCGGTCACCCACGACCGGGTACTGGCCACCGTCCACCCGGGCTCGGGGACCGTGGGGGTCACCCTGCTGTGCGAGCCGGACGCGCCCCACTGGGTGGACCTGTTCGCGCTGGACGAGGGCAGCAATTACGACAACGCCGAGGGCGTGCTGCGGGCACTGTCGCGCCAGGTCGCGGCGCAGCGGCGCGAGGAGCAGGCCCGGGCCGAGCGCGACGCCACCGACAACGCCCTCACCGTGGCCCGCCTGAACCTGCTGCAGGCGCAGGTCGAGCCGCACTTCCTCTACAACACCCTGGCCAACGCCCAGGTGCTGGCGCGCACCGACCCGCCGCGCGCCGAGCAGATGATCGGACACCTGATCCAGTACCTGCGCCATTCGCTGCCGCGCGAGCACGACACCCTGGCCACCCTCGGCGAAGAGCTGGAGCGCACCCGGGCCTACCTGGAGATCCTCAAGATCCGCATGGGCGCGCGGCTGGCGTTGCAGGTCGAGGTTCCCGATGCGCTCAAGGCGGTGACCCTGCCGTCGATGATGCTGCAGACCCTCGTGGAGAACGCGATCAAGCACGGGCTGGAGCCCAAGCCCGGCGGCGGCACGGTGTGGATCATGGCGCGCCGCTTAGATGACCAGGTCACCGTCACCGTGGCCGACGACGGCTGCGGCTTCGGCAACGGCGACAGCGCCGGCACCGGCATCGGCCTGAAGAACGTGCGCGAACGCCTGCGCCTAACCTATGGCGAGGCGGCCTCGTTCTCGCTGGTGTCCAACTTCCCCAGCGGCGTGGCCGCCACCGTCTCGCTGCCGGCGCCGCAGGCCGAGGCCAGGCGCCCGTCCGGTCCACCGCCGGTGCCGGTCGCGCCGGTCCACGCCAGTGGTGCGGGGGCGTCCGGGGCGGCGGTCGACGGAGGTGCCACCCATGCCTGACTGCATCGTTGCCGAAGACGAAGAGCTGCTGCGCACCTCGCTGCTGCTGCAGCTGGGCGAGGCCTGGCCGGAGCTGCGGGTGGTGGCCGAATGCGAGGACGGTGCCAGCGCGCTGGAAGCCATCGCCACCCACCAGCCGGACGTGGCGTTCCTGGACATCCGCATGCCCGGGCTGACCGGGATCCAGGTCGCGGCGGCACTGGCCCAGGCCAGCCCGCGCACCCGCGTGGTGTTCGTCACCGCCTATGACCAGTACGCCATCGAGGCCTTCGAGAAGGGCGCGGTGGACTACCTGCTCAAGCCGGTGACCAGCGAGCGCCTTCGGGCCACCGTGCAGCGGCTCAAGGCGCGCGGCGGCGGCCCGGACCAGGCCGCCCTGGACGCGCTGCTGCAGCACCTGGCGCAGCGGCCCCCGTCGCCGTCGGCCCCGCCGCCGCTGGCGTGGATCACCGCCAACAGCGGCCGCGAGACCCGGCTGATCATGCTCGAGGACGTGGCCTATTTCCGTGCCGACAGCAAGTACACGGTGGTGGTCACCGCCGAGGGCGAGTCGCTGCTGCGCACGCCGCTGAAGGAGCTGCTGGCGGTGCTCGATCCCAACCGCTTCCGCCAGGTCCACCGTTCGACCATCGTGAACCTCGCGGCGGTCGCCTCGGTCGTGCGCGATGACAGCGGCAAGGGACAGCTGCGGCTGCGCCAGCGCAGCGAGACCCTGCCGGTCAGCGCGCCGTTCATGGCCCTGTTCCGCGGCATGTAGGCCGCGGCCACCCTCCGTCCAACCCGCCACCCCGGGGTGTCCCATGCAATTGCTCAGCGCACTGCTTTCCTGCCTGCTGTCGTTGTTCGGCGGCGCCGAGGGCCAGACCCGGCTCACCTTCGCCAGCGGGCAAGGCCTGGAGCTGCTGCTCAGCCGCACCAGCCTGGCGGCCGGGCAGGCGGCGACTTTCCATTGCCTGTCCAGCCGCACCGGCGCGTGCCACTACCTGCTGTACGAGGAGCAGTGCGAGGCGGTCCCGTCCGGACCGGTGGGCCACTGCGTGCGGCGCGAGCTGCGCCGCTTCGACCTGGCCGTGGGCGTACGGCGCCAGGTGCCGGGCCTGCCCGGGCGCTTCAGCGAATGCGTCGGCGCCGGACCGGAGCGTTGCAGCTAGCGTCCTGCCCGCAGGCCCGCAGGCCCGCAGGCCCGCAGGCCCGCAGGCCCTCAGGCCAGGCCGTCGCGGGTGCCGGCATGGCCACGGGTGCGCATCCACAGCCAGGCGGACTGCACCACCAGCAGCACGGCCATGCCCAGCGCCACCATCGCGGTGACCTCGGCCCCCGGCAAGGGGTTGCCGGACTGCCGCTGCCACACCGCCACCAGGCCCCACAGCGCCGCTGCCACGTAGGCCAGGTTGCCGCGCATGCGCGCGTTGAGCCACAGCAGCAGCGCGGTGGCCGCCGCCAGCAGCAGCACCGAGGACGTCAGCTGTGCCTGCTCCTGGGTCCAGCCGAAGGCCAGCGCCGACTGCGCCAGGTTGAGGAACGCGGCCAGCGAGAGCCAGCCGGCGTGCAGCGACAGCGCCACCCACGACCAGACATGCACGCCGCCGCGGGGCCCGGCATCGGACAGCTGTATCGCCGCCCAGGCAAGACAGCCCAGCGCGCCGAAGATCACCACCAGGCAGATGGCGAACATCCCCTGGGAGAACAGCGGCATCCAGGCGGTGGTCAGCACGAAACCGGCGATGGTGGCCGGGGCGATGCGTCCCAGCAGGGCGTCGTCGCGCCACGGTGCGCGCATCTGCCGCACGCCGTGGACCACGTCCAGCAGGAAGATCAGGCCCCAGATGGAGAAGGCGTAACCGGCCGCCACCACCAGGGTGGGATAGCGGTCGGAGATCTCCCCGTTGTCAGGGCCGAACACGCCACGCTGCGCGAACCAGGACACGACCGGCATCGCCAGCGCGGAAAGGAGGACAAGCAGGCGCATCGCTTCGCATCCGCGGGAGGACAGCGGCGACGCTAGCGGCGCTGGCGGGTGGGTGGCGTGAAGCCGCCGCTCAGGCGCCCACGCGCAGGCGCTCGGCCTCCATGTCATCCACCGGCCGCACTTCCATCGCCCCGTAGCGGGCCCAGGGGAAGGCCGCGGCCAGTTCCAGCGCCTGTTCCGGCGAGTCGGCCTCCACCAGGTTGTAACCGGCCAGGATTTCCTTGGTCTCCGCGAACGGGCCGTCGTACACGCTGGTGCGGCCCTCGCGCACGCGCACGGTGCGCGCGCTGGACGGCGGCGCCAGCTTGTTGAAGCCCAGCATCACGCCCTGGTCCTGCAAGGCATCCGCGCGCTGGATGCACTGGCGCATCTGGCTGTCGAATTCCTCCTGCGGCAGGCGCTCCAGCAGCGCCTGGTCGATGTACACCAGCAACAGGTATTTCATGCAGCACGTTCTCCGGAGAACGGAAGGTGGACGGGCGGGCGATGCGGGGCTCAGGCGGGTCCTGCCTCCGGCCCGCCGCGTCGCAGCGGGTCGGGAAGCGGCTGGCCCGATTCCACGAAGGCCAGCGAGACCGAGTTGAGGCAGTGTCGCTCGCCGGTGGGCGGCGGCCCGTCCGGGAACACGTGGCCCATGTGGCTGCCACAGCGCGCGCAGACGATCTCCACCCGGATCATGCCGTGGCTGGTGTCGCGCACGCGGCCGACGTGGGCCTCGTCGTAGGGGGCGAAGAAGCTCGGCCAGCCGGTACCGGAGTCGAACTTGGAGGACGAGCGGAACAGCGGCAGGCCACACAGCCGGCACACGTAGGTGCCCTCGCGCTTGTTGTCCAGGAATACGCCGCAGAACGGCCGCTCGGTGCCGTGCTGCAGCAGCACGTGACGCTCTTCCGGCGACAGCGCGGCGGCCAGGGCCTGGTGGGTGGCCGGATCGGGCGGGGTCAGGTCGAAGCGGCTCATCGGGCAACTCCAGCGGTGGGGGTGCCAGCATGCCGCAGCGGCGCGGCGGGGTGAACAGGCGTGGCGGCAGCCACGCGGCCATGACATCGCGTGCGCAGTTCGCTAACGCGCCCCTGCCTAGGCTGGCCCGGCAACCCCCGTATCAGGAGACGACATGCGAAGGATTCCCCGTGGTGCCTGGGTCATGGTGGCCGATGGTGCGTCGGCGCGGCTGTTCATCAGCCTGGGTACCGAGGATGGACAGACCCGCCTGCGGCAGGAGGAGTCCATCGCCCTGGACCCCGCTGAAGGCGAAATGCCCGGCGTGCTGCCCACCGAGACCACGGCCAAAGAGGCCGAGGAGCAGTCGTTCGCGCGGCAGCTGGCGTACCGGCTCAACCAGGACGCACTGGCGGGGCGGTTCGACTGCCTGGTGCTGACGGCCGATCCGCAGACCCTCGGCCAGATGCGGCCGCTGCTGCACGAGGAAGTGCGCAGCCGGATGCACGCCGAGCTGGCCAAGAACTACACCAACCTCAGGCTGGAGCAGATCGAGCAGGCGCTGGCGCCCGAGTTCTGACGGCCGGTCGCCCCGGCGGCTCAGGCCGCCGGCGGCAGCTCCCGGCGCAGCCAGTCGTCGATCAGGCGCTTCTCGTAGCGCAGGATGTCGCTGTCGATCATCGAGGCCCGCTGCAGGTAGCTGGTGTCCTGCAGCTTGCGCTCGCCCTCGGCCAGCACCTGGCCGTCCGCGCCGGTGACACGCACGTTCAGGCGGATGCGCGGGGGGTAGGTGTCGCGCATGATCCGCACGTGGTCGTACTGCATGCCCAGCCACGGCTCATAGCGGCCGGCGCGCTGGATGTCGGTGATGGTCACCTGCATCTGCGCCCCCGGTGGCAGGCGATCGGCGGCGCGCTTCTGCAGGTGGCGCGCCAGCTCGCTGACCCAGTCTCCGCGTGCGGCCGCCCAGCGGTTGCCGCTGTAGCGCAGGTCGGAGAACTCCGCCGGATCGGTCCAGGACACGCTCACCGGACCGGTGACCTCCAGGGCCCGTGGCGCCTCGGGGTCGGTCACGTTGGCGGCCAGCACGCTGGCCGGGGCGGCGGCCAGGGCCGCCAGCAGGATCAGGGTTGTGGGTTTCATGGACCGCTCCGCGGTTTGCCTTGAAGCGAATATGCGCCGCTGGGGAAGGGCGGACAAGCCAGCGCGGAACGGCGTTTGCGGGCCCTTCATGCAACATTGAAACGCTGTTTCGCGGCGGCGTCGGCGGCGTGTCCATCGGCGGTCGCGGCGTACCCCGCCCGGCGGGCTAGAATTGCGCGGTCTGCTTCCCTCCCCCGGCTTTCCGCATGAGCGCCCCCGCACAGGCCCCGGCACGCGCCGCCGGCCTGGCCGTCGTCTTCGCCCTGGCCATCGTCTACGTGGTCTGGGGTTCGACCTATCTCGGCATCCGTTTCGCGCTGGAGGGCGGCTGGCCGCCCTTGGTCGCCGTCTCCGGCACCCGGTTCATCGTCGCCGGCGCCCTGATGTACGCCTTCCTGCGATGGCGGGGCGTGGCCGCGCCGACCCGGGCGCAATGGAAGAACCTCGCGGTGATGGGGCTAACCTTGCTGCTGCTGGGCAATGGCTGCGTGGTGCTGGCCGAGCAGAGCGTGTCCTCGGGCCTGGCGGCGGTGGCGGTGGCCTCGGTGCCGCTGTGGATGGGCGTGTTCGGCGCGGTCTTCGGCCAGCGGCCCACGCGCATGGAATGGCTGGGCATCGCGATCGGCTTTGCCGGAGTGGTCTGGCTCAACGCCGGCAGCAGCCTGGCGGCCAGCCCCACCGGCCTGGTCCTGCTGCTGGTGGCGCCCATCGGCTGGGCGTTCGGATCGGTGTGGTCGCGGGGGCGCGACCTGCCTTCGCCGTTCATGGCCGCCGCCGGCCAGATGCTGTGCGGCGGCGCGATGCTGCTGGCGACCGGCCTGCTGCGCGGCGAGCCGCTGGACGTGCGGCCCACCTGGCAGGGCACCGTGGCGCTGGCCTACCTGGCGGTGTTCGGCTCGATCGTGGCATTCAGCACCTATGTGTGGCTGCTGCACCACGTGCGCCCGGTCCTGGTCAGCAGCTATGCCTACGTCAATCCGGTGATCGCGGTGGCCCTGGGGGTGTGGCTGGCCGGGGAGCGTTTCAGCGCCCATGACCTCGGCGCGATGGCGGTGATCCTGGCCGGCGTGGTCACCATCACCCTCGGCCGGGTTCTGCGCCGGTGAACACCGCCACCGGCACCGTGGAGCGGCGCGGACTGGCGGTCACCGCCGGCACCTTCGTGCTGTGGGGCGTGGTGCCGCTGTACTGGCACCTGCTCAAGGCGGTGCCGGCGATGCAGATCATGGCCCACCGCGTGGTCTGGAGCACCCTGCTGGTGGTGGCATGGCTGCTGCTGAGCAACGGGCTGCACTGGCTGCGCAGGCTGGCCGCGCAGCCACGCGCGCTGCCGGCGCTGGCGCTGACGGCTGTGCTGATCGCCTTCAACTGGGGCCTGTACATCTGGGCGGTCAATGACGGGCACGTGGTGGAGACCAGCCTGGGTTACTTCATCAATCCGCTGGTCAACGTGGTCCTGGGCGTGCTGGTGCTCAAGGAGCGGCTGCGCCGCCTGCAGTGGATCGCGGTGGGCTGCGCCGGTGCCGGCGTGGCCTGGCTCACGCTGAGCGCCGGTTCGCCGCCCTGGATCGCGCTGGGGCTGGCGGCCTCGTTCGGACTGTACGGGCTGGTGCGCAAGCTGGTGTCGGTCGATCCGGTGGCCGGGCTGGGACTGGAGAGCCTGTACCTGTTCCTGCCCTCGCTGGCCTACGTGTTGTGGGCCGAGGCAGGGCATGGCGGCGGTTTCGCCGGCAGCTGGAGCCTGGGCACGGATCTGCTGCTGGTGTTCGGCGGCGTGGTCACCGCGGTGCCGCTGATCGGCTTCGCCTACGGCGTGCGGCGGATCCCGCTGAGCGTGGTGGGGCTGTTGCAGTACATCGCCCCGACCCTGCAGCTGCTGCTGGGCGTGTGGTTCTTCCGCGAGCCGTTCGGCCTGGAGCGCGCGCTGGGCTTTGGCGCGATCTGGGCCGGCCTGGCGCTGTATGCCGGCGAAGGCCTGTGGCGGGCGCGCACGCGCGCCCGCCGCTGACCGGCAGCCGCGGCGGGGCATGCCCATTCCGGCGCCGGTGGGCGACAATCGCGGCATGACCACCATCCATATCCTCGGGATCGCCGGCACCTTCATGGGCGGCGTGGCGGCGCTGGCGCGCGAGCTGGGCTACGACGTCGAAGGCAGCGACCAGGCGGTGTACCCGCCCATGTCCACCCAGCTGGAGACGCTGGGCATCACCCTGCGCCAGGGCTACGAGCCGGCGCACATCTCCGCCGACGCCGACGAGGTGGTGATCGGCAACGCGCTTTCGCGCGGCAATGCCGCGGTGGAGCAGGTGCTGGACGACGGTCGCCGCTATACCTCCGGCGCGCAGTGGCTGGCCGAGCGGGTGCTGCCCGGCCGCACCACCCTGGCGGTGGCCGGCACCCATGGCAAGACCACCACCACCAGCCTGCTGGCGTTCCTGCTGCAGGCCGGCGGACGCGACCCGGGCTTCCTGGTCGGCGGCGTGGCCGAGGACTTCGGCACCTCGGCCCGGCTGGGCAGCGGCGCGGAGTTCGTGGTCGAGGCCGACGAGTACGACACCGCGTTCTTCGACAAGCGCAGCAAGTTCGTGCACTACCGGCCGATGGTGGCGGTCCTCAACAACCTCGACTACGACCACGCCGACATCTTCCCGGACCTGGCCGCGATCCAGCGCCAGTTCCACCACCTGGTGCGCACCGTTCCGCGCGCCGGGCGCCTGGTCGTCAATGGCGCCGACGCGCACCTGGCCCAGGTGCTGGCGATGGGCTGCTGGACTGCGGTGGAGACCTTCGGCCTGGACGGCGAGCCGGTGGCGACGCCGCGTGCCTGCGGCGGCGCCGGGTTCGACTGGAGCGCGCGCCTGCTCGTCGCCGACGGCAGCGCCTTCGCCGTGCTCAGGGGCGGGGCCGAGGTGGCGCAGGTGCGCTGGCCGCTGCTGGGCCGGCACAACGTGATGAACGCCCTGGCGGCGCTGGCCGCCGCGCATGCGGTGGGCGTGGATCCGGCGCGGGTGGCGCCGGCGCTGGCGGGGTTTCGCAGCGTCAAGCGCCGGCTGGAGCGGCTGGGCACGCCGGCGGGCATCACCGTGTACGACGACTTCGCCCACCATCCGACCGCCATCCGCACCACGCTCGAAGGCCTGCGTGCGAAGGTCGGCGACGCGCGCGTCGTGGTGGCGATGGAGCCGCGCAGCAATTCCATGCGCCTGGGCGCGCACGCCGAGGCGCTGGCACCGTCGCTGGACCTGGCCGACGTGGTGGTGTTCCTGCACCGCCCGGAGCTGGCGTGGGATGCGGCCCGGGTGATGGAGGCCGTACGCGGGCAGGCACTGGCGGTACCCGATACCGATGGCCTGCTGGCCACGCTGCAGGGCCTGGTGCACGCCGGCGACCATGTGGTGTTCATGTCCAACGGCGGCTTCGACGCGGCGCCGCGCCGTTTCGTGGCGATCCTGGAACAGCGCGGCTGAGGTTGCCGCCGTGACGCCGCCTTGAACGGGCGGCGTTACCCTGCGCGTGAGCCGCCACCACCAGCGCCGTGTCCGTTACCGAGATCCTGCCCCTGTTTCCCCTGCACGCCGTGCTGTTGCCCGGCGCGCCGCTGGGCCTGCGCGTGTTCGAACGCCGCTACCTGGACCTGGTGGCCGAATGCGGGCGCAGCGGGCGCAGCTTCGGCGTGTGCCTGATCCTGGAAGGCGAGGAGAGCGGCGCGCCCGCGACCCCGGCCGCCTTCGGCGTCGAGGCGCTGGTGGAGGACTTCGACCGTGATGCCGGTGGCGTGCTGACCCTGGCGGTGCGGGGCGGCCGGCGGTTCCGCATCGGCCGCACCACCGCCCGCGACAACGGTCTGCTGGTGGGGCACGTCCACTGGTGCCAGGGCCACGACGAGGCCGGCCAGGGACCGCGCCTGCGCCCGGAACACGCGGTGCTGGGCACCCTGCTCGGGGAGCTGCTGCAGAAGGTCGGCGGCCTGCATGAGGGCGCCAACCTGAGGCTGCTGGAGGATGCGGCCTGGGTCGGGTGGCGCCTGGCCGAGATCCTGCCGATCACCGATGAGCAGCGGCTGGCACTGCTGCAGGAGGACGACCCGCATCGCCGTCTGCAGCAGCTGCTGCTGTGGATGGACGAATAGGCCGGACATCCAAGCCGGGGCGTCTCCCGCCGTGGCCTCGCCGGCCCCATCCACGTCCGCGCGCCCGCGCTCCTGCGCCTTACACGCCACCGTCAGGCCCGCCGCAGCACCATGGTCCGGCGTTTTTTCCGCCGCACCGCCTTTCCGGCGCCCGCGCCATTTCCAGGAGGACCGACCATGGTCGCAACCGTGCACCGCCGGTATGCACCCGCCTTCCATCCCGTCCACGCACTGCTTCTCGGCGGCGCCACGACCCTGTTCCTGGGCGCGCTGCTGAGCGACATCGCCTACTTCCGCACCTACCAGATCCAGTGGAGCAACTTCGCCTCGTGGCTGATCGCCGGGGGCCTGGTGGTGGCGGGTGCGGCGCTGGTGTGCGCGGTCATCGGCCTGCTGCCCAGGCACCGCACGCGGGCGACGCTGCTGCATTTCGCGCTGTGGCTGGCGACCTGGATCGTCGGCTTCCTCAACGCTCTGACGCATGCACGGGACGCGTGGGCGAGCATGCCCGCGGGCCTGGTGCTGTCGGTGATCGTCGTCGTGCTCGCCGTCGTGGCGACCTGGTTCGCGGCCGCCACGGCCCGCGTGGGAGACCTGCCATGAACCGCCTGACCCTGCTGGCGGCCGCCAGCACCGCCCTGGTCCTGGGCGCCTGCAACCCGTCGCCGGGCCCGGTCCAGTACGGCAGCAGCCCGGCGTTGCCCGAACCGGCGCGGGGCCTGCTTCCGGAGATGAAGATCGCCGACCCCTCCGAGTGGGGCGACCGCGTGCCGGTGGTGCCGGAAGGTTTCGAGGTGCGGGCCATCGCCCGCGACCTGCTGATCCCGCGCCAGACCCTGGTGCTGCCCAACGGCGACATCCTGGTAGCCGAGGGCCGCGGGGGCGGCGCCCCGGCGCTCAAGCCCAAGGACGTCATCGCCGGGCCGATCAAGTCCGCCGGAACCACTCAGGTGCCCAGCGGCAACCGCCTGACTCTGCTGCGCGACGCCGACGGCGACGGCGAGTACGAACTGCAGACGGTGTTCGCCGAGAACCTCAACGCGCCCTACGGTCTGGCCCTGGTGGGCAACACCCTGTACGTGGCCAACCAGGACGCGGTGGTGCGCTTCGACTACCAGCCGGGCATGACCCAGGCCCGCGCCGGCAAGCCGCAGGTGCTCGCCGAACTGCCCTCGGAGATCAACCATCACTGGACCAAGGCGATGACCGCCAGCGCCGATGGGCGCTTCCTCTACGTGGGCATCGGCTCCAACAGCAACATCACCGAGCGCGGGATGATGGCCGAGCAGGACCGCGCCATGGTCTGGGAGATCGACGCCCGGACCGGCATGCACCGGCCCTACGCCACCGGCCTGCGCAATCCCACGGCGCTGGCGATCCAGCCCGGCAGTGGCCAGCTGTGGGCGGTGGTGAACGAGCGCGACGAGATCGGGCCGGACCTGGTGCCCGATTACCTGACCTCCGTGCGCGAGGGCGGGTTCTACGGCTGGCCGTGGGCCTACTGGGGCCAGAACGTGGACACCCGCGTGCGCCCGGCCAACCCGGAGAAGGTCGCCGCCTCGATCACGCCCGACTACAGCCTCGGCGCGCACGTGGCCGCGCTGGGCGTTGATTTCTCAAGTCCGGTGATGGGCGCGCAGTTCGCCGAGGGCGCGTTTGTGGGCATGCACGGCAGCTGGAACCGGTCCGAGCCGGTCGGGTACAAGGTGGTGTTCGTACCGTTCCGCAACGGCCGTCCCGACGGTGACCCGGTCGATTTCGCCACCGGCTTCCGCGATGACGACGGCACCACCCGCGGCCGCCCGGTGGGCGTGACCGTCGATCCCCGCGGGGCGGTGATCATCGCCGACGACCTGGCCAACATCGTGTGGCGCGTGTCGCGCGTCGGCGCGCCCGCCTCCCAGCCGACGACGCCACCGCCGGCAGGAGAGTCCACCGGTGCAGAGGACGCGGCTGCGGCCCCGCCGCCCGCGGCAGCACCGGAGCAGCCGGCCGGCTGAGCGGGTGCCAGGCCCGGCGGCCACGCCGTCGGGTCCCCGCGGTGGTACGTCATCCGGTTGTCACCGTTGCCCGCCAGGATCGGTCCTGCAGGTATTCCCGGGTATCCGGGCCGGGCACACGGAACGTGCCAGCGTTGCCGGTGGACCGGAGGTCTGCACCGGTGGCGGGCCGGATACCCGGGTAGGCGCGGACGGGCCCGACCGGCGGACGTCCACGGTCGCAACGCCACGGGCCGTACGCGACAGCCTTCCCGGCGCGGGGCGCTGCGATGGCCTCCTGCCGATGCCCCGCTCAGTCCGTCGCCGCCGGCTCCGCCGTATCGGCCGCCGTTCCAGGCGCGGCAGCCGCTGGCGATGGAGTGGCCTGCAGGTCGCCATCCGGTTGGCCGGACCGGCCGCCCCCGCCGGTGCGGACCCGCAGCGTGGGCAGGCCCGAGCCGGGATGCGGATCGATCCTGTGGGGAAGGTCGGCCACCGCAGCGCTGACCTGCTCCAGCGCCGGATCCGCCTCCGGGCGTGGCCGCCAGGTGGCGACCAGGCCCATGGCGGGGCTGAAATGCAGCGTCTGGGCGGTGCCGATCCACAGCGGCTCAGCGCCCGGCTCCAGGCTTACCGCCGCCGGCCACAGCCGCAGCGCGATCCGCCGGTCAGGCTCGGCCGACTGGCGCACCATCAGCAGGGTTTCGGTATGCGCGTCCAGGGTGGCCGGCAGCACCGGCACCTGCGACGGCCAGGCGTCGGTGTCGAACATGTTCAGCGCCTGCTCCCAGCGTGCCTGCGGCTGCACCACCCAGCCCCGTGCCTCCAGGCGCTCCCGCAACGGGGCCAGCGGCCCGGCCACCTGCACGTCCAGCGGCCAGCGCTGGGTGTCATCGAACTCGTTTCGGCGTGCCGCCTGCAGCGCCCAGTCGCGATCCCACCAGGCCTGCAGCGGCTGCGCCACCGGTTCGGGCGTGGCCGGCTCGAACTTGGCCAGCTTGGCCTCCAGGTTGCGCGGCGTGTACCACAGCGCCGCCACCACGAAGCTGCCGTAGAACACCGCCGCCACCGGCTTGACCCAGAACGAGCGGTTGAAGCGGCGGCGGTAGGCGATGCCCAGCACCAGCAGCCAGACGATGCCCAGCAGCATCCCGCCGACCACGTCGCTGAGCCAGTGCGCGCCCAGGTACAGGCGGGCGAAGCCGATCACCGCCACCACCAGGCCCGAGACCATGTACGGCCACACCCGGGCGCGGCCGGGCAGTTCGCGCGCGATCAGCACCGCGAAGAAGCCGAAGGCGATCGTCGACATGGTCACTGCGATGGACGGGAACCCGAAGCCGCTGCTGGCCGCCGGCGGGCGCACCACGTCCATCGTCGTGCCCAGCAGCCAGGTCAGGGCCAGGCCGAAGGCCAGCGCCGCCAGCCAGTGTCCGGCCGCCATCCAGCGCTGCCGCCAGATGAAGTAGGCAAGCACCGCCGCGCAGGCCGGGGCCAGCACCGGCCAGTCGCCGAGCGAGGCCAGCGCCGCCAGCGGATAGTCGGCCAGCGGGTTGCGCAGGGCCAGCATCAGCCCGTGCACCGCCAGGTCCACCGCCAGCGGCTCGCCATGGCCCACCACCGCCAGCAGCAGCGCGAACCAGGCCCAGCCGATGGCCAGCAGCAGCACCGCCAGCAGCGCCAGCGGTACCGACTCGCGCCGCTGCGGGTCGAACACCGCTGCCGAGTAGCGGCCCAGCACCGGGTGCCGGTGCGACCAGTCCAGCACGCGCGACAGCAACGCGTCGGCGTGCTCGGCGAACCAGCGGTAGGTGTACAGGACCACCGCCCAGGCCAGGCCGAGTACCGCCAGCATCAGGCCCAGCACCACCACCAGGTGCCCGGCGACCGCCGCCACCGCGTCATAGGCCTGCCCCAGCATCCAGCCCGGCAGCAGGAACAGCACACCCCAGGAGGCGCAGGCCACGCCGCTGGCGGCGAGGTAGCGGCGCAACGGCATGTGCGACATCCCGGCGATGGCCGGCACGAAGGGTCGGATCGCCCCCACGTAGCGGGCCACGAGCAGGGCACTGAAGGCGTTGCGGCGGAACATGCCCTCTCCCCGCGCCAGCAGCTGCGGATAGCGGCTGAACGGCCACACCCCACGCAGGCGGTCGCCCCAGCGCAGGCCGACCCAGTAGCTGACCGCATCGCCGGCCAGCGCGCCGAGGGCGGCGCTGGCCACCGCATAGGGGCCGGAGATCTCGCCCATGCCGATGAGCACGCCCACCGCGAACAGCAGGGGCAGGGCAGGGACCACCGCGCCGACGACGATGAGCGCATCGCAGAACGCGATCGCGAATATCACCCCACCGGCCAGGAGCGGGTGTTCCCCGATCCACGCCAGCATGGCTTCCATCCAGGAAGAATTCATCGGCGGATTATAGGAGCCGGTACCCAACGCCGGCTGTAGAGGAAACCCCTACCGGGGCAACGGCCCTGCCCGCCGAAGGGCCTCCAGGGGCGACAATGCGGCCTGGCTTTTCCGCGGAGCTTCCCATGGCCCACCTGTCCGGCAAGACCCTGTTCATCACCGGTGCCTCGCGTGGCATCGGCCTGGCCATCGCCCTGCGCGCGGCGCGGGACGGCGCCAACGTGGCCATCGCCGCCAAGTCCGCGGTGCCCAACCCGAAGCTCCCCGGCACCATCCACAGCGCCGCCGAAGCGGTGCGGGCGGCCGGCGGCCAGGCGCTGGCGCTGAAGTGCGACATCCGCGAGGAGGACCAGGTGCGCGCGGCGGTGGCGGCCACCGTGGACACCTTTGGCGGCATCGACATCCTGGTCAACAACGCCAGTGCGATCTGGCTGCGCGGCGCGCTGGAAACCCCGATGAGGCGCTTCGACCTGATGCAGCAGGTCAATGCCCGCGGCAGCTTCCTGTGCGCCCAGGCCTGCCTGCCGCACCTGCTGCAGTCGGCCAATCCACACATCCTCAGTCTGGCGCCGCCGCCCTCACTGGACCCGAAGTGGTGGGGCCCGCACACCGGCTACACCCTGGCCAAGATGGGCATGAGCTTCGTCACCCTGGGCCTGGCCGCGGAGTTCGGCCCGCAGGGCGTGGCGGTCAACGCGCTGTGGCCGCGCACCCTGATCGCCACCGACGCGCTGAACATGATCCCGGGCGTGAGCACCGCCAACGGCCGGCGTCCAGAGATCATGGCCGACGCCGCGCACGCGGTGCTGGTGCGCCCGGCGGCCGGCTTCAGCGGGCAGTTCCTGATCGACGACGAGGTGCTGGCGCAGGCCGGCACCACCGACCTGTCCGGCTACGCGGTCGATCCGGCGCAGCCGCTGTTGCCGGACCTGTTCCTGGACTGAGCCGCACGCTGCGTTGCACGCGGTGGCGGCCGCCGTCGCCTTGCCGACTCCTACAATGGCCGCCCCCCCTGGCCATGGATGCACCATGAAGTACCTGCACGCGATGATCCGGGTCCAAGACCTGGAAAAGACCAGCCGCTTCCTCACCGAGGGCCTGGGCCTGAAGCAGACCCGGCGCATGGACAGCGAGGCCGGCCGCTTCACCCTGGTCTACTTCGGCGCCCCGGAGAACCCCGAGGCCGAGGTCGAGCTGACGTACAACTGGCCCGCGGAGGACGGCTCGGCGCCGGAGGACTACGGCAGCGCCCGCAACTTCGGCCACCTGGCCTTCGAGGTCGACGACATCTACGCCCTGTGCGCGCACCTGCAGTCGCTGGGGGTGACCATCAACCGCCCGCCGCGCGATGGCCGCATGGCCTTCGTCCGCACGCCGGACCTGATCTCGATCGAGCTGCTGCAGAAGGGCCAGGCGCTGCCGCCGGCCGAGCCGTGGGCGTCGATGCCCAATACCGGCACCTGGTAACCGCCGGCCGCGCGCCTGCCCACGGGCGGGCAAGCCCGACCGGAGGCCGGCCGGGCACGCGGCTCCGCCGTGCCGCCGTCAGCCGGCGCCGGGCCGCGGCGGCCGCGCCAGGCTCAGCGCCACGGTCACCGCCAGGATCGCGCCGACCACGCCCAGCGACCACAGCACCGGGATCTTGTACAGGTCGATCAGCAGCATCTTGGCGCCGATGAACACCAGCACCACCGCCAGCCCGTAGGGCAGCAGGTGGAAGCGCTCGGCCATGCCGGCCAGCAGGAAGAACATCGCGCGCAGGCCCAGCACCGCGAACACGTTCGAAGTCAGCACGATGAACGGATCCAGGGTGATGGCGAAGATCGCCGGGATCGAGTCCACCGCGAAGATCACGTCGGTGATGCCGATCATCAGCAGCACGATGAACAGCGGGGTGAACTTGCGCCGGCTGCCCTTGCCCAGCCACAGCGCGCCGCCGTGGTAGCGGCGCACGAACGGCACGTGCGCGGTCAGCCAGCGCAGCACCGGGTTCTTCTCCAGGTCCGGTTCCTGGCCGGCGGCGGCCCACATCTTGACGCCGGTCAGCAGCAGGAACGCGCCGAACACGTAGAGCAGCCAGTGGAACTGGGCCAGCAGCGCGGCGCCGGCGAAGATCAGGACCGCGCGCAGCACGATCGCCAGCAGGATGCCGATCACCAGCACCCGCTGGCGCTGCTCCTCGGGCACGGCGAAGTAGGTCATCAACATCAGGAACACGAAGATGTTGTCGACCGCCAGCGCCTTCTCGACCAGGTAGCCGGTCAGGAACTCCAGGCCGACGCGGCGGGCTTCCTCGGCGCCGGCGGCCTGGTCCACGTACCACCACAGCGCGGCGTTGAACAGCAGGGCCAGGGCCACCCAGCCCAGGCTCCACCATGCCGCTTCCTTGAACGTCACCTTGTGCGCGCCGCCATGGCGCATCAGCACCAGGTCGGCCACCAGCGCCAGCAGCACCAGGCCGGAGAACCCGGCCCACAGCCATACGTTGCCTATCGTTTCCATTGTTTTTCGTTCCGGCAGGTTGGGGACGGCCGCGGACGCTGGCGGCTGTCGGAACCCTGCTCGGGGATCCGGGGACATGCCTTCGCCATCGCGGCGAAGGTCTTGCTCACGGTCGCTGAGGACCGCCGTGGGACCGGAGCACATGCATGCTCGAAATGACGGCCGCCACGCTGGGAGCTACTCCCCTTCGACGGCGATTGTGCGGGCCGGGCAGGTGGCGGTCAACGACACGCGCCCGGGCGTGTCACCCCCGCGCCACGGCGGCTCGTCGAAGGCACGCCGGTCGTCACGAACCCCCGGCCGCGCACTGGTGCCGGGGGCTGCCGCGGCCGGCGCGCGGAGGTCCGCAGTCAGCCGCCTGCCAGGGCCTGGGCCAGGTCGGCGACCAGGTCGTCGGCATGTTCCAGGCCCACCGAAAGGCGCAGCAGGCCGCCGGGTGTGGTCGAGGCCGGGCCCTCGATTGAGGCGCGGTGCTCGACCAGCGATTCGGTCGAGCCCAGCGAGGTCGCGTTGGTGAACAGCTTCAGGCGCGCGGCCACCGCCAGGGCCGCCGCGCGGCCGCCGGCCACCTCGAACGACAGCATCCCGCCGAAATCGCGCATCTGCGCCGTCGCCACCGCATGCTGCGGGTGCGAGGCCAGGCCCGGGTAATGCACGGCCGACACCGCCGGTTGCGCGGACAGGAACTCCGCCACCGCGCGTGCATTGCGGCAGTGCCAGGCCATGCGCGCCGGAAGCGAGCGCACCCCGCGCAGGATCAGCCAGGCCGCGAACGGCGAGGCGGTGGCGCCGGCCAGCAGGCGCAGCTGGTGGCAGGCGGCGGCATGTTCGCCGTCCTCGGCGAAGGACAGCACCCCGCCCATCACATCGCCGTGGCCGCCCAGGTACTTGGTCGCCGAGTGCAGCACGATGTCCGCGCCCAGCGCCAGCGGCTGCTGGATCACCGCCGGGGCGAAGGTGCTGTCCACCAGCAGGCGCGCGCCGGCGCCGTGCGCGATCCGTGCCAGCGCGGCGATGTCGCTGACCTTCAGCAGCGGGTTGGACGGCGTTTCCGCCCACAGCAGCACGGTGTCCGGCCTCAGCGCCGCGCGCACCGCGGCCAGGTCGGTGAAGTCGACGATGGTGCATTCCAGGCCCCAGCGCGGGAACTGCTGCGCGGCCAGTGCCCGGAACGAGAAATAGCTGTCGTCGCACAGCAGTACGTGGCCGCCCGCCGGCAGCGCCTGCAGCGCAGTGGCGCCGGCGGCCATGCCGGTGGGAAACAGCAGTGCACGCGCCGCGCCATCCAGCGCCGCCAGTACCTGCTCGGTCTCCTGCTGGGTCGGGTTGTCGTAGCGCTGGTAGAGGAAGCCCTGGGGCAACTGGCCGTCGGGAGTGTGCTCGAAGGTGGTCGCCAGCTGCAGCGGCGGCGACAGCGCGCCGCTGGAAGGATCAGGCCGGCTGCCGGCACGGGCGGCGAGGGTTTCGATGCGGGACATGGCGTCGGTGACCGGGGGCAGGGCGCGGCGGCGCGTAGGCTGCGATGGTACGCGAGCCGGGCGCCCGGTCCGCGCCGTCCGGCGCCGGCATGGCGGTGCCGCGGCACCGGGCGGATAATGTCGCGCCGGCATGTGCCGGCTGCCTTGCACGGATATCCCACCGCCATGAACGCCACGACGCCGGCTGCCGGCGACACCGCCTCCCTGATCGACCTCGGCCACCGCTATCTCCTGCCCGTGTACCGGCAGCGCGAGGTGGTCCTGGAGCGGGGCCAGGGCGCGCGGGTGTGGGACAGCGAAGGGCGCGAGTACGTGGACTTCGCCGCCGGCATTGCCGTTTGCGGCCTGGGCCACAACGACCCGGACCTGCACGCGGCCCTGGTCGAGCAGGCCGGCAAGCTGTGGCACACCAGCAACATCTTCTTCAGCGAGCCGCCGCTGCGCCTGGCCGAGGAGCTGGTGACCGCCAGCCGCTTCGCCCAGCGCGTGTTCCTGTGCAACTCCGGCGCCGAGGCCAACGAGGCGGCGATCAAGCTGGTGCGCAAGTGGGCGGCCGACCAGGGCAGGCCGCCGCAGCAGCGGGTGATCGTCACCTTCCGCGGCAGCTTCCACGGACGCACGCTGGCGGCGGTCACCGCCACCGCCCAGCCCAAGTACCAGGAGGGCTACGAGCCGCTGCCCGGTGGCTTCCGCTACGTGGACTTCAACGACATCGTGCAGCTGGAAACGGCGATGGCCTCCGGCGACGTGGCCGCGGTGATGCTGGAGCCGGTGCAGGGCGAGGGTGGGGTGATGCCGGCCGCCGCCGGCTTCCTCAAGCAGGTGCGCGCGCTGTGCGACCGCCACGATGCCCTGCTGGTGCTGGACGAGATCCAGGCGGGCATGGGCCGCACCGGTACCCTGTTCGCGCACTGGCAGGACGACGTGGTGCCGGACATCGTCACCCTCGCCAAGGCCCTGGGCGGCGGCTTCCCGATCGGCGCGATGCTGGCCGGCCCCAAGGTGGCGCAGGCCATGGGCTTCGGCGCCCACGGCACCACCTTCGGCGGCAACCCGTTGGCCGCGGCGGTGGCGCGCGTGGCCCTGCGCAAGCTGGCTTCCCCGCAGGTCGCGGCCAACGTCTCGCGGCAGTCGCGTGCATTGCGCGAGGGCATGGCCGGGATCGGCGGGCACTCCGGGGTGTTCGCCCAGGTGCGCGGCCGCGGTCTGATGCTCGGCGCTGTGCTCGCGCCGGCCTTCGCCGGCCGTGCCGGCGAGGTCCTCGACCTGGCCGCACGCGAAGGCCTGTTGCTGCTGCAGGCCGGCCCGGACGTGGTGCGCCTGGTGCCGGCGCTGAACATCACCGACGCCGACGTGGCCGAAGGCCTCCAGCGCCTGCGAAAGGCGCTGGCCCGGCTCGCCTGATGGTGGGGGCGGAAGTCCCGGCCGCCGCTCAGCCCAGCCCGTGGCGACGCAGCACCCGGCCCAGGGCGCGGGCGTCGCGCACGCTGTCTGCCTGCAGGCCGGCGCGGCGGGCGCCCTGCACGTTGACGAACAGGTCGTCGACGAACAGGGTGTCGGCCGCATTCCAGCCCAGGCGGTCGAGCGCGCGCAGGTAGACCTGCGGGTCGGGCTTGCGGCCGCCCAGGCTGCCGCTGCACAGCACCCGGCCTTCCAGCCGCGGGAGCAGCGGCGCGATGATGTGCGGGATGGCGCGGGCCATCAGCTCGCCGTTGTTGGTCAGCACCGCCATGGGCACCGCCGGATCCAGCGCCAGCAGCCGGGCGATGGCCTGCGGATCGGGGTGGCTGGCGGCGATGCGTGCGTCCAGCCACGCCGCCGCATCCACCCGGGCGCCGATCCCCTCGCCAAGCGCGCGCAGGTAGCCGTCCGTATCGACCTGGCCGGCGTCGTAGCGCGCTTCCAGGCCGGAGCCGTACAGCGCCTGCCAGACCTGTTCGAACGCCACGTCCGCATGCGCCGCCAGCCGTGCCACCCGCTGCCCGCGCCGGTAGTGCGCGAGCACGTTGTCGAAGTCCAGCAGCAGCCGGCGTGCGCGGAGGCGGGCCATCCCGGACGTCCGGCGAACGTGCGCCTCAGTGCCCACGGGGCAGGGCGATGCCGCATTTGCGGCAGTGCCAGGCATCGGCCTCGTGGTCGGCCAGGCCGCACCCGGTGCAACGGGCGCGCGCGCGCTGTGGCTGCATCGTGCGCGCCAGCTCGGCGGTATAGATGCCGGTGGGCACGGCGATGATGCTGTAGCCGATCACGATCAGCACCGAGGTCACGAAGCGCCCGAACCCGGTAGCCGGGGCGATGTCGCCGTAGCCGACCGTGCCCACGGTGACGATCGCCCAGTACATGCCCGCGGGAATGCTGGTGAAGCCGTTGGCCGGCCCTTCGACCACGTACATCAGTGCGCCGAAGATCACCACGATCGTGAGCAGGGTGGCGATGAACACGAATATCTTGCGCCGGCTGCGCACCAGCGCCTGGATCAGGACGCCGGCCTCGCTGGAGTACTCGACCAGCTTCAGCACGCGGAAAACGCGCAGCAGCCGCAGCGCGCGGATCACCGTGAACGAGGCGGTGGCCGGGAACAGCAGCGATAGGAAGGTGGGCAGGATCGCCAGCAGGTCGATGATGCCGTAGAAGCTGAAGGCGTAGCGCAGCGGGCGTTTGACCACCCACAGACGCACGCCGTACTCGAACGCGAAGGCCAGGGTGAACAGCCATTCGGCGGCGTAGAGCCAGTCATGCCAGCGCGCCTTGATCGAGGGCACGCTGTCCAGCAGCACCACCATCACGCTGGCCAGGATGGCCAGGATCAGGACCAGATCAAAGTTGCGCTCGTCCGGCGCATCGTGGTGGAAGATCCGCCGGAACCAGCGGAAGCGTGCGCCTTCGGTCGAGGCCGGCAGGTACTGGCGCTCGAACAGGCTGGCGCCATCGTGGGCGCCGGCTCCCCTGGCTTCCTCAACCGGCGCGGTCATCGCGCAGGTTCTGGAATGCCACGCGCGCGGCGGCGAGGGTGGCCTCGATCACCGCCTCGTCGTGCGCGCTGGACAGGAAGCCGGCTTCGTACGCGCTCGGCGCCAGGAACACCCCCTGCCCGAGCATGGCGTGGAAGAACCGGTTGAACGCGGCGGTGTCACAGGCGGTGGCCTGGGCGTAGGTCTCCACCTTCCGGTCGGTGAAGAACAGGCCGAACATCGCACCGACCCGGTTGGTGGTCACCGCCACGCCGGCCTGGCGCGCGGCCGCTTCCAGTCCGTCGCACAGGCGCGCGGTGGCGGCGGCCAGGCGCTCGTGGAAGCCCGGTGCCTGGATCAGCTCCAGCATGGTCAGGCCGGCGGCCATGGCCACCGGATTGCCGCTCAGCGTGCCTGCCTGGTAGATCGGGCCGGCCGGGGCGATCTGGTTCATCAGCTCGCGGCGGCCGCCATAGGCACCCACCGGCATGCCGCCGCCGATGATCTTGCCGAAGGTGGTCAGGTCGGGGGTGATGCCGTAGTGCGCCTGGGCACCGCCCAGGGCCACCCGGAAGCCGGTCATCACCTCGTCGAAGATCAGCAGCGCACCATGCTGCGTGCACAGCTGGCGCAGGTGCTGCAGGTAGCCCTCGCGTGGCGGGATGCAGTTGGCGTTGCCGACCACCGGCTCGATGATCAGCGCGGCGATCTCGCTGCCGATCTCCTCGAACAGCCTGGTCGCGCCTTCGAAATCGTTGTAGCTGAGCGTGGCGGTCAGCTCGCTCAGCCCGGCCGGCACGCCCGGCGAGGTCGGCACGCCCAGGGTCAGCATGCCGCTGCCGGCCTTGACCAGGAACGAGTCGCCATGGCCGTGGTAGCAGCCTTCGAACTTGACGATGCGCTGGCGGCCGGTGGCACCGCGCGCCAGGCGGATCGCCGACAGCGTGGCCTCGGTGCCGGAGTTGACCATGCGCACCATCTCGCAGGACGGCACCAGGGCGGTGATGGTCTCGGCCATGGCCACCTCGGCCGCGCACGGCGCACCGAAGGACAGACCGTTGCCGATCGCCTTCTGCACCGCCTCGCGCACGGCCGGGTGGTTGTGGCCGACGATCATCGGGCCCCAGGAGCCGACGTAGTCGATGTAGCGGTTGCCGTCGACGTCGTAGAGGTAGGCGCCGTCGGCGCGCTCGACGAAGAACGGCTCGCCACCGACGGACTTGAACGCGCGCACCGGCGAGTTGACCCCGCCCGGCAGCAGCTGCTGCGCGCGGGAGAACAGGGCGTGGGAGCGGTCGTGGTTCATCGGGGCGGTTCCAGTGCGGTCAAGCCCGCTATTGTAGGCCCGCCCCGGAAACGCGGCCCGCCCGGCGCGGGGCCCGTTCAGTCCGCGAAGCAGCGCCGATAGGCCTGCACCGCCGCCAGCGGATCGGGCGCGTCGAACACGCCGCCGACCACCGCCAGCAGGTCGGCGCCGGCCTCGACCAGGGCGCGGCCGTTGTCCGGGGTGATGCCACCGATCGCCACCCGCGGCACGCCAAGTGCCCCCGCCTGCCGCAGCAGTTCCGGCGTCGCGCGCCGGCTGACCACCTTGGTGTTGGTCGGGAAAAAGGCGCCGAAGGCCACGTAGCTGGCGCCGGCGGCGACCGCGTCGCGGGCCAGCTGCAGGTTGTCGTAGCAGGACGCACCGAGGATGGCGTCCGGACCCAGCAGGGCGCGGGCGGCGGCCAGGGCGCCATCGTCCTCGCCCAGGTGCGCGCCGGCCGCGCCCACCGCCGCGGCCAGCCCGGCGTCGTCATTGACCAGCAGCGGCACGCCGGCGGCCGCACAAGCCGCCTGCAGGGCTCCGGCCTGCTCGCGCCGCAGCGCGGGGCTGGCCGCCTTGTTGCGGTACTGCAGCCAGGCCACGCCCGTGCCCAGCAGCGGCACCACCCGCTGCAGCAGGCGCCGGGTATCCGGCTCGTCGGGGGTGATCAGGTACAGGCCGCGCGGCGTGACGGGGGGCGGGGCTGGGCTCATGTGGATTCCGGTACACGTGCGTGTGGGACAATGGCGCCCCACCGAATGACCTGCATTATCCGATGAGCGACTCCGAGAATTCCTACCGCAGCTGGATGTGCGTGGTGTGCGGCTTCATCTACCACGAAGCCGAGGGGTTGCCGGAAGAAGGCATCGCGCCCGGGACCCGCTGGGACGACATCCCGGAGACCTGGACCTGCCCGGACTGCGGCGTGACCAAGGACGACTTCGAGATGATGGAGATCTGACCATGGCCTGCCCCGCCGGTGGCGGGGGCGTGGCCGCGGTTCAGTGCAGCACGGCGCGGTGGCCGGCCGCGTCCACCAGCCGCTCGCGGATGGTGTCGGCATCGGAGGCCTCCGGCGCCATCTTCAGGTAGCGGGCGAGGTCCTCGCGGGCACCGGGAAGATAGTCCAGTGCCAGGTACGCCAGGCCACGGTCCCGCATCGCATCGGCCTCGTCGGGCATCAGCCGCAGCACCCGGTCGGCGCTGCGCGCGGCGCGGTCCCACTGGCCGGCCTCCGAATACACCCCATAGAGGTTGCGCAGCACGCGCGCCAGGATCGCGCGGTGCGGCGCCGGGGTGAGGATCTGCAGCAGCACCTGGTCATCCGGAGCCTCGCCGCCCAGGTGCGGCCGCGCGCGTTCGCGCAGCTCCTCCACCGCCAGCGGCCGCCCGCCGTTGAACGGATCCATCACCAGCAGCCCGCCATCGACCGGCAGCCGGACCAGGAAGTGACCGGGGAACGACACGCCGTCCAGCGGGATGTCGAGCCGGCGCGCCACCTCCATCTGCACCATCGCCAGCGAGATCGGGTTGCCGAGCCTCCGCTCCAGTACCTCGTTCAGGTAGCTGTTGCGGGGATCGTAATAGGCGTCGTGGTTGCCGCTGTAGCCCAGTTCGTCGAACAGGTGGCGGTTGATGGCCGCCATCTTCAGCGCGGTGGAGCCGATCGCGCCGACCTCGGTGCGCAGGTGGTCGGCATGGGCCTGCACCTGCGCATTGCACGCGGCCGCATCCAGTCCGGGGTATTCGTCGGCGGCGATCAGCAACGCGGTGGGCAGCAGCGGCAGGGTGTCGTCATCGACGCCTGCCAGCGTGTTCCAGTCGGGAAGTTGGATGTCCGGATTCCCCATGCGCCAAGACTGCGGTCGGCCGCGGCCACAAATCAAGCCCGCGCACGCCAGCGCGGGGCTGGCGCGCGCCACGGTTCAGTCGGCGGCAGGGATGCCCGGTCCGAAGCGCAGCTGGGCCCCGTCCTCCAGCCCCATCCGCCGGGCCTGCCCGGCGTTGAGCTCCAGCACGTACAGGGCCGGCGCCCGGCTCGGGTAGGCCGGGCAGCCGCGGCCGCTCCAGCACGGCTGCACGTCGCGCTGCTGCGACACCAGCCGGCGGTCCCGGTCGAAATACAGGATGTCCAGCGGGATGCGGGTGTTCTTCATCCAGTACGCCTGCGGCTCCTGCCGGTCGTGGATGAACAGCATGCCGTGGCCGTCCTCGAGCCGGTCGCGGAACATCAGGCCCAGCGCGCGCGACGGGTCGTCGGCCGCGATCTCCACCTGGAAGCGCTCGCCGCCAAGCTCCACCCAGCGATCGTCCCCGCTGGCCCAGGCGCAGCCGCTGAGCAGCAGGAGGGACCACAGTGCCAGGCGGCCGGGGAGACGGGACATGTGAGCACCGATGCGGGACCAGTACCCCCACCTTCGGGCAAATCCGGCGCGCCGGTCAAGGCCGCGCCCAGGCCACCTCAGAGCACCCGTGGCGGCTCCCCGCCGACGATCACCACGTCGGCCCGGCGCCGCGCGAACAGGCCGACGCTGACCACGCCGGGAATCTGGTTGAGTTCGGTTTCCATCGCCACCGGGTCGGTGATCGACAGGTGGTGCACGTCCAGGATCCAGTTGCCGTTGTCGGTGACCACGCCGTCGCGCCACACCGGCTGGCCGCCGGTCAGGGCCAGGATGCGGCGGGCGACCAGGCTGCGCGCCATCGGGATCACCTCCACCGGCAGCGGGAAGCGGCCCAGTACCGGCACCTGCTTGGCCGGGTCGACGATGCAGACGAAGGTCTCGCTGGCCTCGGCGATGATCTTCTCGCGGGTCAGCGCGGCACCACCGCCCTTGATCAGGCACTTGCCCGGGTCGCATTCGTCGGCGCCGTCCACGTACAGCTTCAGCGGGCCGGCGGCGTTGGCGTCCAGCACCTCGATGCCCAGCGCCTGCAGCCGCGCGGTGCTCTGCTCGGAGCTGGAGACGGCGCCGGCGATGCGGTCGCGGATGCGTCCCAGCGCGTCGATGAAGTAGGCCACCGTCGAGCCGGTGCCGACGCCGACGATCATGCCGTCCTGGACGTACTCGATGGCCTTCTCGCCGGCCAGGCGCTTTGCTTCGGACATGGTGGGTGCTCGGATCGGAATCGGGAGCGTGGCGTTCCACGCGCAGGCGAAGAGCCGGCCGGCGTGGATGCCAGGCCGGGTGGGGCGTCAGGTCATTCCAGCGACAGCAGCAGTTTCCACTGCGCGGCGGTGACCGGGAACACCGACAACCGGCTGCCACGGGCGGTGAGCGGGAACCCCTCGCCCAGCTCGTCGGCGTGCTGCCGGATCTCGTCCAGCGCGATCGTGCGTGCAAGCTTGCGCTCGAACGCCACGTCGACCAGGAACCAGCGCGGCTGCTCGCGGGTGGCCTTCGGGTCGTGGTAGTCGGACTTCGGATCGAACTGGGTGTGGTCCGGATACGCCTCGCTGGCCACCCGGGCGATGCCCACGATCCCGGGCACCTTGGTGTTGGAGTGGTAGAACAGCACGCCGTCGCCCACCTTCATCCCGTCGCGCATGAAGTTGCGCGCCTGGTAGTTGCGCACCCCGTTCCACGGCTCGGTGCCGACGCGCTGCAGGTCGTCGATGGAGAAGGCGTCCGGTTCGGACTTCATCAGCCAGTAGCGCTTTCGGGCGGTCATGCCGGGTCGGTCTCGTGGTGGGGCGCGCTGGCGCCGGGGCGCAGCAGGGTCCGGGTTCCGGTGCAGACCGCGTCGGGGACCACGTCCCACTCCGCGCCGTCCAGCGCGTCCACCTGCTGCACGTCGAAGCCCGCGCCGACCAGCCAGGGCGGTGCCGCGCGGTCGCGACGGAACGCGAGACTGCGATCATACCAGCCGCCTCCCATGCCCAGCCGCTGGCATCGCTCGTCGAAACCCACCAGCGGCATCACCACCAGGGCCATCGCCTCCGGCGCCAGCGCCGAGGTCGGCTCGACGTCCGGCTCGGGAATCCCGAAGCGGTTGGTCACCAGCGGATCGCCCGACCGCCACGGCGCGAAGCGCAGCCGGTCGCCATCCAGCACCGGCAGGCACCAGCGCAGTCCCGCCGGCAGCTGCAGCTGCAGCACGTGCAGGCCGATCTCCCCGTCCATCGCCCAGTAGCCGGCGACGTATCCCTCGCGCGGGAGGAAGGGCAGGGCCAGGATGTGGCCGGCCAGGGCCTGGGCGGCGTTGATCCGGGTTGCCGGCGGCAGCGCCCGGCGGCGTTCACGCAGGGCCTGGCGCAGGGCGGAGCGGTCCTGGGGCATGGGCATCGGCTTCCGGGCGGCGCTGCATGATGGACGCCGCCGGCGGCCGCGCCAAGCCCGCCGGGCGCACAAAAACGACGCCTCCCTGCGGAGGCGTCGTCGGAAGAATGGTTCTCCACCATGCCGATGCGGCGAAACGACCTTGAACCCGAGGTTCAAGTGGGAACGGTCGGAAACCATCGGGCTTCCCGCTACATGGCGGACATGCACACCCGGCGTCGTCGCATCCCCGGTGTCGTTCTTAAGGGACAAGGCGAATGTTTTGCCAGCTGTCGAACACGGCAGAGAACGCAGGGGGATTATAGCCCCGTGGTGCGGGCTGCCTAGTCCACGCGAAGTGATGGCGAGCCACGCCGGAAATGCATCGTTCAGCCGTGCCTGGCGCGGGCAGGGTGCCGCGCATTCAGTCCCGGGGACGTTCGCCGGCCGGGCCGAGCAGGTCGTCGAGCCGGCGGTCCAGACCATCGAGCACGCGGTTGAGCTCGCGCTCGCGCGCATCGCGTTCCTCGCGCGCCTGCTGCAGTTCATGGGCCAGGTTCAGCGCGGCCAGCACCGCCAACCGGTCGAGCGAGACCATGCGGTTGCTGCCGCGGATCTCGCGCATGCGCGAGTCCAGCAGGCGTGCGGCCGCCTGCAGGCTGGCGCGCTCGTCGGCCGCCACGCCCACGGTGTACTCGCGATCCAGGATGCGTACTTCGACCGGCTCGGTGCTCACGTGTGCTGCTCCAGCGACCGCAGCCGCGCGATCATCGCTTCCACCCGCGAGCGCGCCTGCTCGTTCTTCAGCAGCAGCTGGGCGCGCTCGCCGATCAGTTGTTCCTGCTGCAGGCGCAGGCTGCGGTTCTCCTCCGACAGCCGCTGGCAGCGGTCGGCCAGCGTCTCGATCCGCGCGGCGAGGGCGCGAAGGCGGGCGTTGGCATCGGTCGCAGGGTCCATGGCGGCCACGATAGGCAGCGCCGTGCGCACCGGTCAAGGGCGCGTGGAGGCGGCCCGCCCGGGCCCGGCCGGACCATCCCCGGCGGCCCGGTGCGAAGCGGTCCGCCAGCGCCGGATTGATACACTGGCGTGCCCTGCACGGACCCACCTGCCCATGTCGCAACTGCCTGTTCCCGAAGAGGTCGCCGCGGCCAGCCGCGAGCTCGGCCTGGCCGCTTCCGCCGCCGAACTCCACGGTGCCCTGTGCGGCTGGCTGGCGGGCGGCGGGGGCGATGTGCCCGACTGGACCGCGCGGCTGATGGCCGACCCCTCCCTGGCCGCGCCATCCCCGGGCAGCGCCCTGGACCGGTTGCGCACCGCCACCGCCGCCCAGCTGGAGGACGGCGAATTCGCGTTCCAGCTGCTGCTGGTGGACGGGGAGGCCGGCGTGCGCCAGCGTGCCCAGGCCCTGTTCGACTGGTGCCGGGGCTTCCTCGGGGCCTTCGGGCTGGCGGCCGGGGCCAGTCCGCCGTTGTCGGAGGAGAGCAGCGAGGCGCTGCAGGACCTGGCGCGGCTGGCCGGTGCGCGGGTCGAGGACATCGACGAGGACGAGGAAGACGAGGACTCGCTGTCCGAGCTGGAGGAGTTCGTGCGGGTGGCGACCCTGCTGATGCACGGCGACTGCGTGCTGGGCCCGCGCCACCGCCGCCGCCTGAACTGATGCGCGCGCTGACCGGCATCCCCGCGGCGGAGTTCGCGCGCCGGCGTCGCCAGCTGATGCGCATGGCCGGCGACGACGCCATCCTGGTGCTGCCGTCCGCGCCGCAGCGCGTGCGCAGCCACGACACCCACTATCCGTACCGCCAGGATTCGGACTTCTGGTACCTGGGCGGCTTCCCGGAGCCGGAGTCGGTGCTGGTGCTGGTGCCCGGTCGCGCGCACGGCGAGGTGCTGCTGTTCTGCCGCGAGCGCGATCCGGAGCGCGAGGCCTGGGACGGGCCGCGCTTCGGGCAGGAGGGCGCGGTGGAGGTGTTCGGCATGGACGACGCCTATCCGTTCGAGGACATGGACGAGATCCTCCCCGGCCTGCTCGAGGGCCGCTCGCGCGTCTACTACCATTTCGGGCGCGATGCAGAGTTCGACCTGAAGCTGATCGGCTGGGTCAACCGGGTGCGTGCCCAGGTGCGGCACGGCGCGCAGCCGCCGCACGAGTTCCTGGAGCTGGGCCACCTGCTGCACGAGCAGCGGCTGTTCAAGTCGCGCGAGGAGCTGAAGCTGATGCAGGCGGCCGCCGACATCAGCGTCCGTGCGCACCAGGCGGCGATGCGCGTCGTGCGTCCGGGGATCCACGAGTACGAGCTGCAGGCGGAGCTGGAGTGCGTGTTCCGCGCCGCCGATGCCTGCCCGGCCTACGCCAGCATCGTCGGCGCCGGCGCCAACGGCTGCGTGCTGCACTACGTGGCCAACAACGCCCGGGTGCGCGATGGCGACCTGGTGCTGGTCGACGCCGGGGCCGAGTACCGCAACTATGCGGCCGACATCACCCGCACCTTCCCCGCCAACGGCCGGTTCTCAAAGGAGCAGCGGGCGCTGCACGACCTGGTCGGGCAGGCGCAGGCCGCGGCGCTGGCGCAGGCACGGCCCGGCAACCCCTGGTCGGCGCTGCACGAAGCGGCGGTGGAAACCCTGACCGAAGGGCTGCTGCAGCTGGGCCTGCTCAAGGGCACCCTGGCGAAGAACATCGCCGGTGAGCACTACAAGCGTTTCTACATGCACAAGAGCGGCCACTGGCTGGGCCTGGACGTGCACGACGTGGGCGACTACCGGATCGATGGGGAACCACGGCTGCTGGAGCCGGGCATGGTCCTGACCATCGAGCCGGGCCTGTACGTCAGCCCCGGCGATACGTCCGTGCCCGCGCGCTGGCGTGGCATCGGCATTCGTACCGAGGACGATGTGGCTATCACCGATGACGGGCATCGTGTCCTGACCGCGGGCCTGGCGCGTTCGGCGGACGAGATCGAGGCGTTTATGGCCGACCGCTAGCCGGGTGGCGGACGGCAATAGCAACAGCAACAGCGCAGGCGTGGTCGGCTTCGGAGGGAGCCGCGACGCAGCGGGTGTGCCCTGGCCGCTCGGGCGCACATCCCTGTGCGAACCTCGCTATCGCGGCACATCCATGTGCCGCTGCCAGGGCACACCCGCTGCATCGCGTCTTCGGGTGCTTTGAGGATGCGGCTTCGTTCGGGATATACCTCGTCAGTCCGTGTGGCCTCCGCGTTCGGATGGCGGCCTGGATATCGGTGGTCGCACTCTGGGGGCCACGGCCACGTCAACCGGACAGAGGACCGCTGAGGCCTGTCAGGGTCGAAGCCGTGCGCATCCCGACGACTAGGGCTGCCATAGCAACGGCGCTGGCGTGGTCGGCTTCGGAGGGAGTCGCAACGCAGCGGGTGCGCCTGGCCGCTCGGGCGCACATCCCTGTGCGAACCTCGCTACCACGGCACATCCATGTGCCGCTGCCAGGACACACCCGCTGCATCGCGTCTTGCTTTGAGGGTGCGGCTTCGTTGGGCGCCACGTCCGAGTGCCTCGCGAGGGCGCAGCCAGTCGGGCAGGGTAGCCGCGAGCGATGCGGGTGCCTCCAGCCCGACGCGGCGCAGGGTAGTGCTGTTGCAGACCAGCCGTTTCGGCTACGCAGTCACGGGCACGGCTCGCGGCCTCTGCGCCACGCCGATAGAAGCCCTGCCCCCCACATCTCGCGAAGGACGCCGTGCTCCGGGTATCCGTCCGAGAGGTGACCCGGATACCCGGAGTACGGCGGCCCCGTCCGGAGCCGTTGCCGTCGCCAGGATGTTGCTGTTCTGCTCCCCGCGCATCGCGGCGCCTGACGGAAAGAAGAAGCCCCGGACAAGCCGGGGCTTCCTGGTCAGCACGGGGCCGCTGCGGGAGCCGGTGCCGTCAGAGCAGCGGCACCAGCAGCAGGGCCACGATGTTGATGATCTTGATCAGCGGGTTGATCGCAGGGCCCGCGGTGTCCTTGTACGGGTCGCCGACCGTGTCGCCGGTGACCGCCGCCTTGTGCGCCTCGGAGCCCTTGCCGCCGAAGTTGCCGTCCTCGATGTACTTCTTGGCGTTGTCCCAGGCGCCGCCGCCGGTGGTCATCGAAATGGCGACGAACAGTCCGGTGACGATCGTGCCGATCAGCAGCCCGCCCAGGGCCCGGATGCCCGCGCCCGGCCCCATCAGCGCGTTCATGCCGAACGCCACCACCACCGGTACCAGCACCGGCAGCAGCGAAGGCACGACCATTTCCTTGATCGCCGAGCGGGTGAGCATGTCCACCGCACGGCTGTAGTCGGGCTTGCCGGTGCCCTGCATGATTCCCGGGATCTCGCGGAACTGGCGCCGCACCTCCTCCACTACGCTGGCGGCGGCGCGGCCCACCGCTTCCATCGCCATTGCGCCGAACAGGTAGGGGATCAGGCCGCCGATGAACAGGCCGATGATCACCGCCGGATCCGACAGTTCGAAGCGGAACTCAACGCCCGGATTGTTCGCCTCCAGGTTGTGGGTGAAGTCCGCGAACAGCACCAGCGCCGCCAGCGCCGCCGAGCCGATCGCGTAGCCCTTGGTCACCGCCTTGGTCGTGTTGCCCACCGCGTCCAGCGGGTCGGTGATGTTGCGCACCTCCGGCGGCAGCTCGCTCATCTCGGCGATGCCGCCGGCGTTGTCGGTGATCGGGCCGTAGGCATCCAGCGCCACGATCATCCCGGCCATCGACAGCATCGCCGTGGCCGCGATGGCGATGCCGTAGAGCCCGCCCAGGGTGTAGCAGGACCAGATCGCCAGGCACACCGCCACCACCGGCAGCGCAGTGGATTTCATCGACACGCCGAGGCCGGCGATGATGTTGGTGCCGTGGCCGGTGGTGGAGGCCTGGGCCACGTGGCGCACCGGCGCGTACTGGGTGCCGGTGTAGTACTCGGTGATCCACACGATCAGGCCGGTGAGCACCAGGCCGACCAGCGCGCAGCCGTAGATCGCCGTGGCCCCGTGGCTGTTGTCGCCCATCAGCGCGGTGGTGATCGGCCAGAACGCGATGGCCGCCAGCACGCCGGAGACGATCACACCCTTGTACAGCGCCCCCATGATCGAGCCGCCGTCGCGTACCTTGACGAACAGCGCGCCGATGATCGAGGCGATGATCGAGGCCCCGCCCAGCACCAGCGGGTAGAGCACGCCGTTGGGGCCCACTTCGGCGGCCATCAGGTAGCCCAGCAGCATGGTCGCGATGACCGTGACCGCGTAGGTCTCGAACAGGTCCGCCGCCATGCCTGCACAGTCGCCGACGTTGTCGCCGACGTTGTCGGCGATCACCGCCGGGTTGCGCGGATCATCCTCCGGGATGCCGGCCTCGACCTTGCCCACCAAGTCCGCGCCCACGTCCGCACCCTTGGTGAAGATGCCACCGCCCAGGCGCGCGAAGATCGAGATCAGGGAGGAGCCGAAGGCCAGTCCGACCAGCGCGTGCAGGTTGTCCGACAGCGACAGCCCCATGCGCTGCAGCAGCGCGAAGTAGCCGGCCACGCCGAGCAGGCCCAGGCCGACCACCAGCATTCCAGTGATGGCCCCGCCCCGGAACGCCACGTCCATCGCCAGCCCCAGCCCGCTGCGCGCGGCCTCGGCGGTGCGCACGTTGGCGCGCACCGACACGTTCATGCCGATATAGCCGGCCAGCCCCGACAGCAGCGCACCGATGGCGAAGCCGAAGGCGGTAGGCCAGCCGAGGAAGATCCCGACCAGCACGAACAGCACCACCCCGGCGATGGCGATCGTCAGGTACTGGCGGTTGAGGTAGGCACGGGCCCCTTCCTGGATCGCCGCGGCGATCTGGCGCATGCGTTCGTTGCCTGCAGGCCGCGCCAGGATCCAGCGTGCCGAGATGATGCCGTAGACGATTGCGAGGACGGCGCAGACAAGCGCCAGCGACAAGCCGTGTTGTTCCAGCATGACCCCTCCCGAGGTATATGGATGCCGTCCGACCGGCGTCGAACAGGGAGGGAACACGCCTGGCGAGCCATGAAGCACTGGAACGGACCCGTGACCGAGACGCGTCGCACCGTGTTCGACTTTCCGTGGAGTGGCCCGAGTATGACCACACCGGAGCGGTGAAGGCCACACGGCGTTCATCCGCCCCGAGGCAGGCTGCACTCCCCCGATCGCCGTTGACCCCGATGAAACGCGACCTCCGTCCGGTTTCCGCCGCCGCTGCCCCTTCGCGCAGCGGCCTGGCCTTCCGCCAGGCCTTCTGGCTCGCCGTCCTGGCTACCGCGCTGGCTGTGGTGGTGCCGCTGCGCGCCGAAGAGCCTGCCGCCCGTGTGGGCGCGCCGCAGGCGCCGGGTGCGGTGCATACCGTCCGCCAGATCCCCGAAGCCTGTGTACGCATCGAGGGCCGGTACGCCGAGCCTGGCGCCGCCACCCCCTATGCAATGCAGGTAGTGCCGACCGGCGGCAATTGCCAGGCCCGGGCGCGGTATGTGGACGCCGCCAAAGCGAAGCCTTCGGCGGCCACGGGCTGGACCCTGGGTGACGTGATCCGTATTCCCGAGTCCCGCTGCCCCGGCCGCGATGCGGTGGTGCAGGTGTGGCGCAAGGCCGGCGGCGCGCTGCCGGCGCGCGACGGCCAGGGCCAGGCCCGGGTCTACCTCGAGCAGGGTCGCCAGCAGGCCGCGGCGGCCGGTGACTCGCTGCCGCAGTTCACTGCGGTACTGCAGGTGCCATCCGGGCGCTGCGGCTGACAGCGCAACCCGGCGCAGAGCGGTCGCTCCAGCCACAGCGTGCGCGGGGCCGCAGCGTGCCCCGGGCTCAGGGCGCCGCCAGGCACGCCCGGGCCCCAGCGTCCACGCCGGGCGGCACAGGGCGGCGGACGCAGGGCCGCCGTCGTCGGCCCGCTGCACCGGGTGGTAATAGGCAGGGTGCAGCACGGGCCAGGCCGCTGCACGCGACAGCCGCCGGCGCCGACCGGCGCGCGTCGGCCGCCAATGCCAGGAGGTCGATCAAGGTCGGCCGGTGTCAATGGGCGCCAGAGTGTCCCCACCTCAGCGAAGTCCGGATGCAGCAGCTGCGCCCGCCGCGCGCATGGCCGTCGCGGCCGGGATGGTGCAGCCCGGCCTCCAGCCCGGCCAGCGACGCGACCAGCTGGCAGTCCGCCGGGGTGCCGGCCTCCGCCGTCAGCCTTCCCAGGCCGGCAGCCTCTTCTTCACCGGCACGTTCTTCAGGCTCACGTATCTGGGCAGGCCGTCGCGGCCCCAGGCCAGCGGCGCCTCGCCGCGGATCAGCGGCTCCAGGTACTCGCGCGCCCTTGCGGTGATGCCGTAGCCGTCCTTGCGGATGAAGCCGGCCGGCATCGTCTTCTCGTGGTTGGCGACCTTGTGCAGCGGCGCCGGTTCGATCTTCCAGCGGTAGGGCGCCCGGGAGCTGCGCACGATCACCGGCATCACCGCGTTCATGCCCTTGAGCGCGTACTGCACCGCCGCCTTGCCCACCGCCTGCGCCTGCTCCCAGTCGGTCCTCGAGGCGACATGGCGTGCCGAGCGCTGCAGGTAGTCCGGGAGGGTCCAGTGGACCTTGTAGCCGAGGCCATCCTTGACCTTGCCGGCCAGGTACGAGGCCACGCCGCCGAGCTGGGTGTGGCCGAAGGCATCCTTGCCGCCGCCGGCATCGGCCACGAACCTGCCGTCCTTGTCGCGGATGCCCTCGCTGGCCACCACCACGCACCAGCCGACCTTCTTCACCACCTTGTCGACCTGTGCCAGGAACGCGGCCTCGTCGTACGCGCGCTCGGGGAACAGGATGATCTGCGGCGCATCATCCGGCGACTGCCCGGCCAGGCCGGCGGCGGCCGCCAGCCAGCCGGCGTGGCGGCCCATGGCCTCGTACACGAACACCTTGGTCGAGGTGTCGGCCATCGCGGCCACGTCCAGCGCGGCCTCGCGCACTGACACGGCGGTGAACTTGGCGGCCGAGCCGAAGCCCGGGCAGGTGTCGGTCACCGCCAGGTCGTTGTCGATGGTCTTGGGCACGCCGATGCAGGTCAGCGGGTAGCCGAACTCCCTGGCCAGCTGCGAGACCTTCCACGCGGTGTCGGCCGAATCGTTGCCGCCGTTGTAGAGGAACCAGCGCACGTCGTGGGCCCGCAGCACCTCCAGCAGGCGCTCGTACCTGGCGCGGTCGGCCTCGATGGTCTTGAGCTTGTAGCGGCAGGAGCCGAAGGCCCCGCCGGGCGTCTGGGCCAGCGCGGCGATCGCCGCGGCCGACTCCTTCGAGGTGTCCACCAGGTCCTCGCGCAGCGCACCGAGGATGCCGTTGCGGGCCGCCAGCACCTTGATTCCGCGTGCGCGCGCCTCGCTGATCACGCCGCTGGCGGTGGCGTTGATGACGGCGGTGACGCCGCCGGACTGGGCGTAGAGCAGGGTGCCTGGGGACGTGGCGCGGGCCATGGACGACTCCTCGTGGACAAGGGGTTTTTCTGGGACAGGCGGCCGTGATGCGGTAAAGTGCGGCCCATTGGTGCGGCGCAACGCCGCCAAGGGACGGGAGTCTAGCGCCCCGCGCCCCCACGGGACATTCATTGCAGGGAGTCGATTGATGCGACTAGTACTACTTGGCCCGCCCGGGTCCGGCAAGGGAACCCAGGCTGCGCGACTGAAGGAAACGCTGGGCGTCCCGCACATCTCCACCGGTGACCTGTTGCGTGCCGAAGTCGCCGCCGGCAGCCCGCTGGGCGTGCAGGCCAAGGAAGTGATGGCGCGTGGCGAGCTGGTCTCCGACGACATCCTGCTGGGCATGCTCGAGTCGCGCCTGGGCCGCGAGGACGTGGCCGCCGGCTTCATCCTCGACGGCTATCCGCGCAACCTGGTCCAGGCCGACGCGCTGGACGGCCTGCTGGCCAAGATCGGCCAGCCGCTGGATGCGGTGGTGCAGCTGGACGTGGCCACCGACCTGCTGGTCGAGCGCATCGCCGGCCGGGCCCAGGCCGAGGGCCGCGCCGACGACAACCCCGAATCGGTGCGCAAGCGCCTGCAGGTCTACAACGATTCAACCGCCCCGGTGATCGGCTTCTACGAAGGCCGCGGCACGCTGGCACGCATCGACGGCGTCGGCAGCATGGACGAGATCACCGCCCGCATCCTGGGCGCGCTCGGCAAGGCCTGAGCCCCCGGGGAAGCAGACGGGACGCGCCACCTCCGGGTGGCGCGTTTTTTCTTGCCCGCATGCTGGCGTCGGCCGCGTAAAAGCACGCGCCCGGCATATGGCCGGGCGCGTGATGGAACATGTGGCAGTGCGACTCAGGTCCCGCGCAGTGCCTCGGTGACCGGCAGCCGCGCCGCGCGCAGGGCGGGGAACAGGCCACCCACCAGGCCGATGCCCAGCGCCCACTTCAGCCCGGTCCACAGCAGTTCCGGGGTGACCTTGAACTCGAACACCACCGCGCTGAAGCTCGCACCCATGGTCGATGCGGTGTAACCGTTGAACACCAGCCAGGCCAGCAAACCGCCGAGCACGCCGCCGGCCAGGGCCAGCAGCATCGTCTCCAGCATCACCGCCACCACCACCGGCAGGCTGCGAAAGCCGATCGCCCGCATGGTGGCGATCTCGGTGGCCCGACCGGCGACGGCGGCGTACATGGTGTTGAGTGCACCGAACACCGCACCGACCGCCATGATTCCGCCGATGGCGGTGCCGAGGATGGTCAGCAGGTCGTTGAGCTGGCCGCTCTGCCGGGCGTAGTAGGCCTTGGTGGTCTCCACGTCCAGGCGCAGGCGCGGGTCGTCGGCCATGGCGGTGCGGAACTGCTCCAGCCCGCTGCTGCCATCGACCCGCACGTTCACTGACTGCCAGGCGCCGCGGCGGTAGGTGGCGGCCAGCAGTTCGGCATCGGTCCAGATCTCCGAATCGTGCACCCCGTCGGAAGCGAACACACCGACGATGGTCCACTCCTCGTTGCCCAGGCGCAGCGGCTTGCCGACCTCCAGGCCGCGGAACTGGCGCTGCGCACCCTGGCCGACCACGATCTCGCGCAGGCCGGTGTTGAAGCGGCGGCCCTCGACGATGCGAACCTTGTCCCGGATTTCCCAGGCGCGCTCGCCCACGCCACGGAACTGCGCGTTGACGTCGCTGCCGTCGCCGCGCGCCTGCAGGGTCACCACCTGCGCCACCTCCGGCGACACCAGCGGGCGCCCCTCCGCGTCACGCGCGATACCCGGCAGGCCCGCGATCAGCGGCACCTGGTCGCGCATGATCACCGAGTTGGTTTCGGCCTGCGAACCGCCGCGCAGGACGATGGCGGTCAGCTCGTCGCCGGTGCCGCCGACCGTGGACTGGAAGCCGCGTCCCATCGACAGCATCGCCACCAGCACCCCGACCACGCCGGCAATGCCGACGATAATCACTGAGGATGCACCCCAGCGCCGCGGCAGGCTGCCGATGCCAATGCGGGTCGCTGCCGCGGCCACGCGGCCGCTGCGGGTCAGCGCCAGCCACAGGCCCACCAGGACGGCCAGGACAAGCACGCCCTGCCAGGGCAGCGCGATCCAGACCACCAGGCCGGCCAGCAGCACCAGTACGCTCAACAGGTTTGAAAGCCACTTGTTCTTCATGGTCGCGTCTCCTCAGCGGCCGGCCAGCGCATCGACGATCCTCAGCCGCTTGGCGCGCAGCGCCGGCAGCACGCCCACCACTAGGCCGATCAGCACGATCAGGCCCAGGCCGGTCAGCCAGGTCTGGGCCGGTACCGTCGGCGGCAGCAGGCCTTGGGCCTGCGAGGCCAGCATCGGCAGCAGCACGCGCGCCAGGCCCAGGCCCACCAGGCCGCCCAGGCCCACCAGCAGGATCGATTCCAGCAGCACCAGGCCAAGCACGAGGCCGTCGCGGAAGCCCAGGGTCTTGAGCACCGCCAGTTCGGGCACGCGCTCGCGCACGGCCTGGGCCATGGTGTTGCCGGTCAGCAGCAGCAGGGTGAAGAACACCGCGCCCATGATCGAGGTGACGATCATTCCCACGTCGGCGAACTGCTTGAGGAAGCCCTGCTGGAACTCCGACTCGGTCTGGGTCTTGGTCTCGCGATCCGAGTTGGCTGACAGCGCGTCAATGGCCCGGGCCACGCGCGAGGCCTGCGCCGGGTTGGCGATGGCCACCGAGTACCAGCTCACCTGGCCCTTGCTGTAGTCGTTGGCCTCGTCGAAGTAGGTCCAGTTCATCATCAGCTGGTTCTCCTCGTTTGAGGCGACGGTACGGTCCTTCGAGCGGAAGATGCCCACCAGCTGGAACTGCCAGTCATTGCTGCCTTGGCGCGGGAAGATGGTGGCCTGCAGCGGGATGGTGTCGCCGATCTTCCAGCCGTGCTTGTCCGCCAACGCCTGGCCGACGACCACGCCGGTGCGCGTGTCCTGGAAGGCGCGCAACTGTTCCGGTGGCAACTCCAGGTTGGGATACACCTCGAAATAGTTGGGCGACACCGAGAAATTGGGGAAGAAGTTCTTCGGGTCCTGGTAGATGCCGCCGAACCACATGGCATAGGCAACGTCCTGGACGCCATCGACCGTGCGCAGTTGCTGCTCCAGGCGCACCGGCAGGGTCTGGGTGATGGACAGGCGCGAAGCCACCACCAGGCGGTTGGCGCCGTCCACCGAGCCGCCGGACTGGAACGCCACGCGCACCGGGTCGAGCAGGCCGAATAGCAGGAAGGCGGTGACCACCGAGAGCAGGGTCAGCAGCGTCCGCGTGCGGCTGCGGAACAGCTGCGCCCATACGAGCGACAGGTATTTCATCGTGGCGCTCCGTCAGTGCGCGGCCGGCGCGGTGGCCAGCTCGCCCTTGTCCAGGTGGACGGTGTGGTTGGCGTACTCGGCCGCCTTCGGGTCGTGGGTGACCATGACGATGGTCTTGCCGTGCTCGCGGTTGAGCAGCTGCAGCAACTGCAGGATCTCTTCGGCCGACTGGCGGTCCAGGTCGCCGGTGGGTTCGTCGCAGATCAGGAAGGTCGGGTCGGCCACGATCGCGCGGGCGATCGCCACGCGCTGCTGCTGGCCACCGGACAGTTCGTTGGGGCGGTGGCCGCGGCGGTCGGCCAGGCCGACCAGGGTCAGCGCGATCTGGGCGCGCCGGGCGCGATCGGCCGCGCCCATCTTGGTCAGCAGCAGCGGCAGTTCCACGTTCTTCTGCGCGGTGAGCATCGGCATCAGGTTGTAGAACTGGAACACGAAGCCGACGTGGCGGCTGCGCCAGTTGGCCAGCTGCCCGGCCGACATCGTGTCGATGCGCTGGCCCTCGATCTCGATCTCGCCACCGCTGGGCGTGTCCAGGCCCCCGATCAGGTTCAGCAGGGTGGTCTTGCCCGAGCCGGAGGGGCCCATCAGCGCGACGAAGTCACCGGCCGGGATGTCCAGGTCGATGCCATGCAGCACCTGCACCTTTTCAGGGCCGCGCTGGTAGGTCTTGGTGATGTTGCGGAGTGAGACCAGGGTGGACATTCGCGATTCCTCAGGAGTCGGCCAGCGGCCGCGTGACAGGGATGGGAGCGGGCACCGCAGTGGCCGCGGCGCCTACGTGCCCGGGTGCAGCATCCACAGCGCGCCGGCCAGCATCAGCGCCAGGGCAGCGATGCCGGATACGGCGCGCGCGGTCAGGGCGATGCCGCCAATGGCCGTCGCGGCCGCACCGGTGCGCGCCGGGAGGGCCGTCGTACCGCTGATGGCGACGAAGTCGCGCGCCAGCAATCCGGCCAGCACCAGGGACAGCGCCAGCGGAAAGGCCAGGGGCAGGACCCATGTGGCCAGTGCGGCCAGGACCGTGCATGCCAGGCCGAGCAGCAGAAGATCGACAGTCCATCTCATCAGCACGGCTCCTCCGGAATGCTCGGTTTGGATCAGGGCGTGGCCTCGGCCACGCGCACGCGGTCGCCGTCGGCCAGGGTGTCCGGCGGGTCCAGCACGACGGTCTGGCCCGCTGCCAGGCCGGACAGCACCACCTTCGCGTCACCGCGGCCGGCGCCGGTCTGCACCGGCTGCAGCGCGACGCGGTCGTCGTCGCCGAGCACGAACGCCACCTGCCCGCCATCGCGCTCGGTGATCGCGCCGGCGGGGACACGCACGCCGCGGGGCGGCTCCTTCGCATCCGCCGCGGGTGCCGCTTCCAGGAAGCTCACGCGCACGCCCATGTCCGGCACCACGCGCGCGTCCTTCTCCTTCAGCGACACGCGCACCTTGACCGTGGCCTTGCCGCGGTCGGCGGCGGGGATGGTCGCGACCACCTCGCCGGGGATGCGCCAGTCCGGGTAGGCGTTGAGCACGATCTCCACCGGCATCTTCGGCTGCACCCGGCCGATGTAGGACTCGCCGACTTCGACCTCGACTTCCAGCGAATCCATGTCGACGATGGTGCCGATGCCGGTACGGGTGAAGCCGCCGGTGGCCAGCGGCGAGACGATCTCGCCCGGCTGCGCGGCCTTGGCGATCACCACGCCGGCGAACGGGGCACGCACCACGGTGTTGTCCACCCCATGGCCGGCGATGCGCAGCTGGTCCTGGGCGACCTGCGCGTTGCGCCGGGTGGTGGCCAGCTGGGCGCGCAGGCTGTCGCGCTGGGCCACCGCCTGCTCGTACTGGGCGCGCGACACCAGCTGGCTGTCGACCAGCTGCCGCAGCCGCCGGGCATTGGCCTCCGCATCCACCAGCTGCGCCTGCACGCTGTCGCTCTGGCTGCGCGCGGCGGCCAGCTGCGAGGCGGCCAGGCTGCGCGTGGCATCGGCGTCGATCGGGTCCAGGCGCGCCAGCACCTGGCCTTCCTCCACCCGCATGCCTTCCTCGATCAGTACTTCCTGCACCCGGCCGGTGACCTTGGAGGAGACCGTGGCCATGCGCCGGGCGACAACATAGCCGCTGGCATCGAGCACCGAGGCCGGGCCGCCCGTGCCGGAGGCCGCGGCGACCGCGGGGGCGGTACGCACCTCCGGAGCCGGCGAGCGCCCCAGCCACCACCACGCCGCCCCGCCGGCCAGGACGACCAGCACGGCCGCGCCGGCCGCCAGCCAGCGGCCGTGGCCTTGGCCGCCGCCGGGAGCCGGGGAGCGCGGGGTGTCGCGCTCGATGCGCAGTTGCTTGAGCAGTTCGGCCGAATCGTTCATTGCCAGTCCGTGTCAGGAGCCGTCGCGCAGTGTCCTCCGGGAGCGGCTCCGGCGCGAGTTGCCGGAAGTCACTTTCTCACTGCCGCCGGAAGCGGCAGGCCGCGGGAACCTGTCCCCCTGCCTGGCCGTGCCGGCAACAGGTTGCCGCCGGCGGCGGCGGAGACCCAGTGACAGCTGTCATCCGTTGTCCCTGGCAGGCGCGCATGGCGGCCGGGCCGGCGCGCGGGGAGACTGCGCTGCCGGCCGGATTCCGGTCCGCCGGCCGCCGCGGCAGTGGCTCCCAGACACTGCCGCGGCGCTACTGCCCGGTGACGCCCACGGCGTGGGCGTGCAGCGTCCAGCTGCGGCGGCAGGCCTGGGCCGCAGCGGCCGTTGCCCGTCGTCGTACCATCCGGACCGGCGTGGTCCGGCGCCCGCCTGCCAGGAGGTCCATGATGTCCCGCCCTGTTTCCTCCTCCGGCGCCGCGCCGGCATGGCTGCGTGGCGCACCCGATTCACTGGTGGGACGCAGCCTGCGCCGCGGCCGCCCGGGCTGGTCGGAGTTCATCCACCTGGCGTGGTCGGTCTGGGTGTTCGTGGTGCCGGTGTTCACCCCGGAAGGCTACGACGCGCGCTGGTGGCTGCTGACGGCGTTGAGCTACCCGCTGTTCCTGTCCCTGTACTTCGGCGTGGTGTTGCTGCCGCGGCGCCGGATGCAGGCCGTCGCACTGGGCATGGTGGCGCTGTCGCTGCTACTGGTGCCCTGGTATCCGTCGGCGATGAGCTACTTCACCTACGGCTGCATCTTCCTCGGCCTGGGCCAGTGGCGCCGGTGGTGGGGCTATCCGCTGGCGCTGGTGGTGCTCAACCTGCTGTTCGTCGCGACCACCCGCAGCGTGGGCTATCCGTGGACGGCGATGGTCTGGATGCCGGTCACCACCCTGGCGGTGGGCATGGTGGTGCAGCTGCAGCGGATGATCGAGCGCAAGGACGAGGCGCTGGAACTGTCGCAGGAGGAAGTGCGGCGGCTGGCCGCCACCGCCGAGCGCGAGCGCATCGGCCGCGACCTGCACGACCTGCTCGGCCACACCCTGTCGCTGGTGGCGCTCAAGGCCGACCTGGCCGGCAAGCTGATCGGGCGCGACGGCGCCGCGGCGCGGCGCGAGATCGACGAGCTGGGCGAAGTCGCGCGCCAGGCGCTGGCCGAGGTGCGTCGCGCCGTCACCGGCATCCGCGCGGCCCAGTTCGCGGCCGAGCTGGCCGCCGCGCGCCTGCTGCTGCAGGGCGAGGGCATCGACCTGCAGGTGCCGCGCAACGATGCGGCGCGGTTGCCGCCGGAGCTGGAGACGGCCCTGGCGCTGTGCCTGCGCGAGGCGATGACCAATGTGCACCGGCATGCGCGCGCGCGCCAGGTCACGGTGACGCTGGAGGCCGTGGCGGGACGATGCCGGTTGCGGGTGGAGGACGATGGCCGCGGCGGCCCGGTGCGGCCGGGCAACGGCCTGTGCGGGATGCGCGAGCGGATCGCGGCGCTGGGCGGCGTGCTGCGGCTGGAGCCTGCGCGGCCGCGTGGCACGGTGGTGCTGGCCGAGGTGCCGCTGGCATCGGCCGGCACCATCGCCGGCGCGGTCCTGCCCGGCCACGCGAAGGCGCCGTGACCCGGCCTGCGGCGACGCCGGCGCCGGTGAACGGAACGTGCGCGGCGTCCACGCCCGTTGCCCGTGGCTCTGGTAACGTCGCGCCCATGTCCGCGCCCTTCCTGAACCGTTGATCCGCGTCCTGCTGGCCGAAGACCAGGCGATGGTGCGTGGCGCGCTGGCCGCGTTGCTGGCCCTGGAGCCGGACATCGAGGTGGTGGGCGTTGCGGCCGACGGCGAAGACGCCTGGCGCCAGCTGCAGCGCCTGCAGCCGGACCTGCTGGTCACCGACATCGAGATGCCGGGCCTGGGCGGCCTGGACCTGGCCGCGCGCATCGCCCGCCACGAGCTGCCGGTGCGGGTGGTGATCGTGACGACCTTCGCCCGCGCCGGCTTCCTGCGTCGCGCCCTGGAAGCGGGCGTGCGCGGCTACCTGCTCAAGGACGCCCCCGCCGAACGCCTGGCCGATGCGCTGCGCACCGTGCACCGCGGTGGCCGCGCGATCGACCCGGAGCTGGCGCTGGAAGCCTGGACCGAGGCCGATCCGCTCAACGACCGCGAGCGGCAGGTGCTGCGCCTGGCCGGCGAGGGCCTGCCTTCGGCGCGCATCGCCGCCCAGCTCGGGCTTTCCCACGGCACCGTGCGCAACTACCTGTCCGAGGCGATCGGCAAGCTCGGCGCGGCCAACCGCGTCGAGGCCCATCGCCTGGCCCGCCAGCGGGGGCTGCTGTGAGCGCCGCGCCGGAAGCCGTGCGCCGGGGGCGCAGCGCCGCCAGCGTGGCGGGGATGGTGCTGGCCACCGGCGTGTTCGTGGCCATCGCGGTGGGCGTGCTGCTGGTGGCGCAACGCTTCATCGCCGACGCCAACCAGGTGGCGCACACCCGCCAGGTCATCAGCCACCTCGACGCGTTCGAGGCGCGCCTGCGTGATGCCGAGTCGGCCCAGCGCGGCTACCTGCTCACCGGCGACGTGGACTACCTGGCCGACTACCGCGGCAACCGTGGCCAGATCGAACCGCTGCTGGAGCAGCTGGCCGTGCTGGTGGAGGACAACCCGCAGCAGCTGCGGCGGGTCGGCGAGCTGGCGCGGCTGGGCCAGCTGCGCATGCGCCAGATCGACCGCAACCTCACGCGCTATCGCGACGAAGGCCTGGCGGCGGCACAGGCGGCGATCGGCCCGGATGTCATGCACGTGTCCAGCGCGATCCGCAACCAGGCCCGGCAGCTGCTGCAGCGTGAGCAGGAGCTGCTGGCCGAGCGCGACCGCTCCAGCCGGCGCAGCGCCGACCTGCTGCGCCTGCTGGCGGTGCTGGGCATCCCGTTCGGGATCCTGGTCCTGACCCTGGTGTACCAGCGCATGCTGCGCGAGATCCGCCACCGCGGGCAGGCCGAGCGCAGCCGCAGCGAGGCCAATGCGCAGCTGGTCGAATCGGTGCAGCAGCTCGAGCGCCAGGGCGCCGACCTGGCCGAGCTCAACCGCTACGGCGGCCTGCTGCTGAGCTGCGGCAACAGCGAGGAGGCGGTCGAACTGACCACCCGCCTGCTGGCGCGCCTGCTGCCGGACGCCGGCGGCACCGTATACCGGATGAAGGCCTCGGCCGACTACGCCGAGGCGCTGGCGCACTGGGGCGTGCCGGCGGCGCGCAGCGTCGAGGTGGTCTCGCCGGAGCAGTGCTGGGCGCTGCGGCGCGGCCTGCCGCACCTGTCCGGCCAGGGCCACGGTGCCCTGCGCTGCGCCCACATCGACGCGCCGGAGATCGGCATCAGCGTGTCCACCGCATGCGTGCCACTGGCCGCCCAGGGCACCCAGCTGGGCTTCATCTATCTCTCCTCGCACGAGGCGACCGCCGAAGGGCGCATGGCCCTGGTGGAGGCCGCCGCCGAGCAGCTGTCGATGGCGCTGCACAACCTGCACCTGCAGGAACGCCTGCGCCTGCAGTCCATCCGCGAGCCGCTGACCGGCCTGTACAACCGCCGCTACCTGGAGGAGTCGCTGGCGCGCGAGCTCGGGCGCTGCGAGCGGCGCAAGCTCCCGCTGAGCCTGCTGATGCTGGACCTGGACCACTTCAAGGCGTTCAACGACCTGCACGGCCACCCCGGTGGCGACGCGCTGCTGGCCGGGTTCGGCCAGCTGCTGCAGCAGCACGCCCGTGCCGAGGACATCCCCTGCCGCTATGGCGGCGAGGAGTTCACCCTGATCCTGCCGGAGGCCGACACCGCCGCCGCGCTCACCTGCGCCGAGCGCATCGTCGCGGCCGTGCGCCACATGCGGGTGCAGCACCAGGGCCGCGAGCTGCCGGCGGTGACCGTCTCGGTGGGCCTGGCGACCTGGCAGTCCGGCGAGGACGGCGCGGCCCTGATGCGGCGCGCCGACGCGGCGCTCTACCGCGCCAAACGCTCGGGCCGCGACCGGGTCGAGGTCGCGACCTGAGCCCGCGTGCCGGCCTCAGCCGGCGCTGCGTGCCTTGAGCAGGGCCCAGGCCGAACGCAGGCCCAGTGCCTCGCCACCGGCCGGCCGGCCCGGGCGCGCGCTGTCGTTCCACGCGTACGTATCCAGGTGGGCCCAGGGCATGTCCTGCGGCAGGAACCGCTCCAGGTAAAGCGCGGCGGTCACCGCACCGGCCATGCGCGAGCCCGCATTGGCCAGGTCGGCCACGTTCGAGGCGAGGTAACGCAGGTACGGACGCCACAGCGGCATGCGCCAGACCGGGTCGCGGCTGTGGCGGCCGGCGGCCAGCCAGGCCTCGGCCAGGGCGTCGTCATTGGCGAAAAGCGCCGGCAGGTCCGGGCCCAGGGCGATCCGCGCCGCGCCGGTGAGGGTGGCGAAATCCAGCACCAGCGCCGGCTGCTGCTCGGCCGCATAGGCCAGCGCGTCGCACAGGATCACCCGGCCCTCGGCGTCGGTGTTGTCGATCTCCACGCTCACGCCCTTGCGCGTGGCGATGACCTCGCCCGGGCGCAGCGCGTCCGGGCCGATCGCGTTCTCGACCGCCGGCACCAGCAGGGTCAGGCGCACCGGCAGCCCGCGGGCCATCACCAGCCCGGCCAGGGCCAGCGCGTGCGCCGCGCCACCCATGTCCTTCTTCATGTTGCGCATGCCGTCGGCCGGCTTGATGTCCAGGCCGCCGGTGTCGAAGCACACGCCCTTGCCCACCACCGCCACGTGCGGATGCGACGCGTCGCCCCAGCGCAGCGCGATCAGGCGCGGCGCGCGGTGCGAGGCGCGGCCCACCGCATGGATCGCCGGGAAGTTCTGCTCCAGCAGGGCCTCGCCGGCGACCACCTCGAGCTCGGCGCCATGCGCCTGCGCCAGCCCGCGCGCGATGCCTTCCAGCTCGTCCGGGCCCATGTCCTGGGTGGGGGTGTTGACCCAGTCGCGCACCCGGGCGCAGGCCTCCAGCACGTCGCTGGCTTCCGGGTCCAGCGCGTCGAGCAGCAGCTGCGCCGGCGCTCGGCTGGCGCGTTTGTAGCGGTCGAAGCGGTAGCTGCCCAGGCCCCAGCCCAGCTGCAGGGCCGCGAGCTGGTCCGCAGGCAGCGCGCCCTGCGGTGCCCAGGCGCCTTCGGGCAGGGCCAACGGCGCATGTGCGTAGGAGTAGGGATCCAGCCGGTCGCCCACGCCGACCACCGCCCCGCCGATGCCGCCTTCGCCGGGCAGCAGCACCGCGCTTGCCGGGGCGGCGTCGAACGCCTGCGCCTGGAGCCAGGCCGATACCGCCGGCGGCTGCGCGTCGCGCCAGGCCGGGTAGCCGGCACGGTCCACCAGGTGGAGGGGAAGGGCGGGGGTGCCGGCGTTGGCGTAGGCGGGGTTCATGCGGGATTTCCCGAAGATGGCCGGTCGGCCAGGTGTGCATCCAGCCAGTCGGCCAGCGCGGTCATGGTGTCGAATTCCAGGTCCGGGCGAAGCTCCGGATGGGTCCAGGTCTCGCCGGTGCGGTTGATCCAGCAGCTGCGCAGGCCCGCGCGCGCGGCGCCGGCCACGTCCATCTCCACGTGGTCGCCCACGTGCAGCACTTCGCCGTGGCCGCAGCCCAGCCGCTGGCAGGCGGCGTGGAAGATGCTGGCGTGCGGCTTGGCCATGCCGTGCTCGCGCGAGCCCAGCTGGAAGGCGAAGTACTCCATCAGGCCGATCCGCTCCAGGTCCGCGTTGCCGTTGCTGACGGCCGCCACCGGCACCCGCGCGGCGATGCGCGCCAGCGCGTCGATCGCATCCGGGTAGCATTCGACCTGGTTGCGCGCCGCGTAGAACGCCTCGTACGCCGGTTCGAGCAGCTCCAGCGGGGCACCGCTGGCTTCCAGCGCCTCGGCCAGGGTCAGCCGCCGCAGCGCGGACAGGTCGTGGTGCAGGTGCGGGTTGTCGCGGAAGGAGCGCTCGCGCAGTTCGCGCATCGCCACCACCGGGTACATCGCCGCGGTGGCCGGGCTGTGCTCGAGCATCCAGTCATGCAGCACCTGGTCGATCCGCGCGCCGATCGGGGCGAACGGCCACAGGGTGTCATCAAGGTCGAGGGTGATGGCGCGGACGGTGAAGCTCACGGGGGCCATTGTAGGCCGACGCGCCCGCGCATGGGCAGAACGGTTCCTTTCGGACAGGGGGGGTCTGAATGGCAACCGGCGTGTGCAGTGTGAGGGCCGCAGGGTTCGTCCTTGGTGATCCCAGCCGGTGCTGCTTTCCTTGCCGCTTCCCTGCAGTGGGCCATTGCCGTTTGCGGTGTCGTTGCGGTTGCGGTTGCTCTTGCGTTCCCGCCCGGTGCAGCGAGCCGAGCATCGCAGCGCCGGCGGGATAAAGGCGGCCCATAACTCGCTTCGCTCAGACAGGTGGGCCTCTGCGCCCCCATTGCCGCTGCGATGCTCGGTTCGCTGCAACGGGAGGGGAAAGCAAGCAGGGCCAGAGCAAAGGCACCGGCCAAGGCAACCCGGGTGCTACTCCAGCAACCGCGCCCATCCCTCCATCCCGTCCACCTGCGCCAGCACCAGCTTGATGCACACCAGCAGGGGCACGGCCAGCAGCAGGCCGACCAGGCCCCACAGCCAGCCGAACAGCATCAGCGCCAGGATCAGCACCAGCGGCGACAGGGCCATGCTGCGGCCGAGGATGATCGGGGTGACGATCTGGCCTTCGATGGTGTGCAGCACCAGGTACAGGATCGCCGGGGTCAGCGAGGCCAGGGTCTCGTCGAAGCGGATGAAGCCCACCAGCAGCATCGCGATGATGCCGATCAGCGGGCCCACGTAGGGCGCGTAGTTGAGCAGCATCACCATCGTGCCCCACAGCAGCGCCTCCTGCAGCGGGAAGCGCAGCAGCACCAGGATGCCGGCGAAGGCCAGGCCCACCACCGCGTTGATCAGGCTGATGGTGAGCACGTAGCGCGAGACCTGGCGTTCGATCGCCTGCAGGATCTCCACCGTGAAGCGTTTCTGCTGGCGCCCGGGCATCAGCGCGATCGCGTTGCGCTGCAGGTTCTCGCCATAGACCATGAAGAAGAACGTCAGCAGGATCACCGCCAGCACCGCGGCGGCCAGCCGCGGGGTGCGGGTGAGTACCGCGTAGGGATCGTCGACCCGGGTGCGGACCACCTGCACCTTGCGGCTGTTGTCGCCGGCGGCCGCGCGCGCCATGTCCTCGGCGATGCGGTTGGCCTCGTGCATCGGCCGGGTGAGGTTCTGCAGTTCGGTGCCGATCTTGCGCGCCTCGCGCGGGGCCTGCTCGGCCCAGGCCGTGGCCGGCGCCACCAGCTGCACCGCCAGGGCGGTGGTCCCGGCCAGGCCGGCCAGCAGCACCAGCAGCGCGGCCAGGAATCGCGGGATCCACAGCCGCCGCAACAGCCGGATCAGCGGATTGCCGACCAGGGCGAAGAACATCGCCAGCAGCACCGGCAGGATCACTTCCTGCGCCGCCCACAGGGTGAAGCCCACCGCCAGGGTGGCCAGCAGCACGATCGAGGTCGACGCGCGCGGGCGCGGATGTGCCAGGTGCGGATCGGCGATGGCGGCGGCCGGCGTCGCCGGGGCGATCGCCGGTGCCGCGGCGTCCGGCTGGGCCGGCAGGGAGGGGTCGGAAGGCGGGGAGGACATGCGGCCTCGGGCGGTGGGTGGCCGGCAGTGGGCCGAGGAGGTCAGCGCTCGGACAGTTCGGTCGCCGCCTCGGCCGGTGCCGGTGCACGCCCATGGGATTGCGGTTGCGCCGGTGGCACCTGCCCCGGCACAGGCGCCGGTGCTCCGGCCGCCGCTGCCGCCCCTGCGGCGGCACCCGCGGCCGCGGCCGCCTGCGGGGAGGCCTCGGTGGCGGCCACTTCCGCCATCGCCGCACCGTAGGCGGCGGTCTCCGCGGCCTGGTCGGCCGTATCGGACGCGGCCGCGGCGCGGATCGAGGCGATCATGCTGGACACGGTGCTCAGCAGTTGCAGCCAGCGCACCGCGCCCACCCGGGCCAGCGGCTGCGCACGGCCGACCAGGAAGCCGGCCGCCAGCCCGCCGATCAGGATGCGCGGGACCGTCCAGCCGCTGCGCCACAGGTGCCGCAGGTCGCCGCGACTGTCCTTGGCGCGGTCGACGCAGCGCTCCATGCGTGCTTCGGCGCGTTCCACGCGCTGGCGAAGGATCTCGAACCTCATCGCGGCGGCTCCCCGGTCGCGGGCGTCGCCGGCGCGGGTGCGACCGGCGGCACGGGCATGGTCGGCGTCGGCGGTGCGGTGTCCGCCGGATCACCGTCCTCGTCGTCCTCCTGGAACAGGCCCATCCGCGACAGCTGGCGGCGGGTGGCGTGCAGGCCCATGTAATCGAAGAAGCGCGCCGTACGCCACGCGGCCAGCGCGGTCACGGCGACGTTGAACAGCGCCGCGATGCTCAGTGAGGAAAGCCACGACAGCCCGAAGCTCTGCATCAGCGCCACCGCCGCGGCGGTGGCCAGCAGCCAGGCCGAGGCGCCGAACACCACCGCCACGCCGGTCCAGGCCAGGGCCCGGCCCATCGCCGAGCGGGCCATGGCGATGTCCGCCGACAGCAGGCTGCGCAACGCGCGCAGTGAATCGCCGGTGGCACCCATGGCCTCGCGGCCCGCGGTGCCGATCCGGCGGATGGTTTCGTCGATCGGCGGGGTCTCGCCGGCCGGCTGGCCGGCGTCCCCGGTGCGCTCCCCGTCGCTCACGGTCGTGCCGTCAGCGGTCGCGGCGGCCCAGCGCGGCCACCAGCCAGCCCGCGGCGAAGGCAACGCCGAAGGAGGCCAGCGGACGCTCGCGGATCAGCTCCGAGGCGCTGTCCAGCAGGTCACGGCCCTTGTCGAGGAGGGCGTCGACCTGCTCGCGCGCGGCCTCGCCACCCAGCTCGGCGGCGTGCATGCCCGACAGGGCGGTGTCGGCCAGCTCGGCCTTGATGTTGGCCTTGCCCAGGCGCAACTCGTCGCCCGCGGCACCGGCGGCGCCCCGCAGGGCTTCGCTGGCGGCGCCCGCGGCGTACTTCAGGTGCGCGCCGGCCTCGTTGAGGCTGTCCTTGAGGTTCTCGGTCGAGTTCGGGCTCATCTGCGTTCTCCTGTGGGGTGGTGCCGCGGGGGCGGCAAGGGCGTGGCAATCAGAGCATGCCACTGGTGTAGGGGCCGTCACGGCTGGACGGCCGGTTGTCACTGCATGACCAGCCGGCCGCGCACGTTGCCGCGCTCGATCAGCAGCACCAGCGGCTGCGGCGACTGGGCCAGGCCCGAGCGCAGCGAAGGCAGGTCGTCCACCGGGCCGGCACTGGTGGCGGTGATCACGTCGCCCGGGCGCAGGCCGCTGCCCGCGGCGCGGCTGCCATTGGCGACCTTCTCCACCAGCACGCCGCGGCCGCGCGCCTGGCGCAGCGGTTCGGGCAGCTCGGCCAGGGTGGCGCCGGCCAGGCGCGGATCCATCGATTCGCCCGCCAGGCTGCGCGGCTGCTCGCGCAGGGTCGCGGTCAGCTGCAGGGTGCGGCCGTCGCGGATCACCTGCAGCGGCACCTTGGCGCCCACCGGCTGCAGGCCCTCGAAGTTGTGCAGCGCCAGCGGGCTGGTGATGCGCTGGCCGCCGGCCTCCACGATCACGTCGCCCGGGCGCAGGCCCGCGGCGGCCGCGCCGGAATCGCCATAGACCCGCGCCACCAGCGCGCCCTGCTGGCCCTCGGCCAGGCCCAGGCTGCGCGCCAGGCGCGCGTCCAGCGCCTGGCTCTCCAGGCCCAGGGTGCCGCGGCGCACCTCGCCGGTGGTGACCAGCTGCTGGACCACGTCGCGCGCCAGGTTGGAGGGGATCGCCAGGCCCAGGCCGATGTTGCCGGCCGCGCTGCCGCGCGGGTTGAGCGAGGCGGTGTTGATGCCGACCAGCTCGCCGCGCAGGTTCACCAGCGCGCCGCCGGAGTTGCCGGGATTGATGCTGGCGTCGGTCTGGATGAAGTTCTGGTAGCCCAGGCCGCGGATGCCGCTGCGGCCCACCGCCGAGACGATGCCCGAGGTCACCGTCTGGCTCAGCCCGAAGGGGTTGCCGATGGCCACCACGTAGTCGCCCACCTGCAGCCGTCCGCTGTCGCCCAGCGGCAGCTCGGTCAGCTTGTCCGAAGGGATGCGGATCAGCGCCACGTCGGTGTCCGCGTCCGAGCCGAGGAACTCGGCGGTCAGGGTGCGGCCGTCGGCCAGGGTGACCGAGACGTCGTCCGCGCCCTCGATCACGTGGTGGTTGGTCAGCACGTAGCCGCGCTGGGCATCGATCACCACGCCCGAGCCCAGCGACTCGTTGATCCGCTCCTGTGGCACCTGCGGGAACATGCGGCGGAAGAACGGGTCGTCGAAGAACGGGTTGCGCACGCGCACCCGCTGCTTGGTGTGCACGCTGACCACCGCCGGCATCACCCGCTGCAGCATCGGCGCCAGCGAGGGCAGCGGCTGGCCGTCCACCGCCGCCGGCAGGCTGGCGGCGCCGGCAACCGGCAGCGTGGCGGGGGCCGGGGCGACGGGCGCGCCGGCCGGCGCGGCCTGGGCGCGGTTGTCCAGGGCCTCGTGCAGGGCGGTGGCGGCGAAGCCGCCGAAAGCGGCGGCGGCGGTCAGGGCGATCAGGGTCTTCGTCGGGCGGCGCATGCAGGGTCCTTGCAGGCGATGGACTGGTGGGGCCTCCCCCCGCATGGGGGCGGTGGCAGCCGTCATCAAGCTGAACGAGTGTGCCCCCGACGGATTTAACCGCCGGTGAAACCGGGCTTGACCTGCGCGGTCGCCGGCGTTCCGTCCGGAGCCGTGCGGACGCAGGCCGCCGCCGCCGCTGGCTTTGCCCGATTGCGGTTGACACTACCCTGAGTCAGGGCTAGCTTGGCGGCCTGTCGTGCCACTAGATATAGCGGTCGAACACAACGCGGGCCCTAGTTGTGGTGTCAGGTGAATACGCCTCGCACCGGGCCAAAACGCCGGAGCGGCGAGCGGATGGGACAGGAAACTGCGTACGGAAGCGGCCTCGCTGGCTGCGTCGAACCCGGCGCCTGACACGGTCGGGCGGCGCGCGCTGCGCGTCGCCGCGGCAGTCTTCCTCTCCTCCGCCGCGTTCCGGTTCCAGGAAGCTGAAACCGGTGCGGAAGGAGAACCCAACAGCATGAGTACGGTGCGCCTCGAAGTGGTCAAGGACACGGACAAACCCGCCGCGGACATCCCGCTGCAGCCGGCCTCCCAGGACATCTGGGACAAGAAGTACCGCCTGAAGACCAAGCAGGGCGCCCCGCTGGATGCCGACATCGACGGCACCTACCAGCGCGTGGCCCGGGCCCTGGCCGACGCGGAGCTGACCGAGGACAAGCGCGCCTACTGGTACGAGCGCTTCCTGTGGGCGCTGCGCCGCGGCGCGATCCCGGCCGGCCGCATCACCTCCAACGCCGGCGCCCAGGAACACAAGCCGGCGACCAGCACGATCAACTGCACCGTCTCCGGCACCATCGGCGACTCGATGGACGGCATCCTGGAGAAGGTCCACGAGGCGGGCCTGACCCTGAAGGCCGGCTGCGGCATCGGCTACGAGTTCTCGACGCTGCGCCCGCGCGGTGCGTTCGTGGCCGGCGCCGGCGCCTACACCTCCGGCCCGATGTCCTTCATGGATATCTTCGACAAGATGTGCTTCACCGTTTCCAGCGCCGGCGGTCGCCGCGGCGCGCAGATGGGCACGTTCGACGTCTCCCACCCCGACGTGAAGGATTTCATCCGCGCCAAGCGCGAGGACGGGCGCCTGCGCCAGTTCAACCTCTCGCTGCTGATCACCGACGGCTTCATGCAGGCGGTGGACGCCGATGGCGACTGGCCGCTGGTGTTCCCGGTCAACCGCAAGGAAGAGTCCGAGCTGGACCTGGCCGACGCCGGGCAGGTGGTCTGGCGCGACTGGCCGGCGCACGACGCCTCCTACATCGTGCGCGACGACGGCCTGGTCGCCTGCCGCGTGTACGGGCACATCAAGGCCCGGCACCTGTGGGACATGATCATGGTCTCCACGTACGACTACGCCGAGCCGGGCTTCATCCTGATCGACCGCGTCAACGAGATGAACAACAACTGGTGGTGCGAGAACATCCGCGCCACCAACCCCTGCGGCGAGCAGCCGCTGCCGCCGTACGGCGCCTGCCTGCTGGGCTCGGTCAACCTGACCAAGTTCGTGCGCGACCCGTTCACCGACAAGGCCAGCTTCGACTGGGAGGAATACCGCGAGGTCGTGCGCGTGTTCACCCGCATGCTGGACAACGTGGTGGAGGTCAACGGCCTGCCGCTGGAGCAGCAGCGCAACGAGATCATGCGCAAGCGCCGCCACGGCATGGGTTTCCTCGGCCTTGGCAGCACCCTGACCATGCTGAAGATGAAGTACGGCTCGGCGCAGAGCCTGGACTTCACCGAGCAGGTCTCGCGCGACATGGCCGTGGCCGGCTGGGAAACCGGCCTGTCGCTGGCCAGGGAGAAGGGCCCGGCGCCGATCATGGACGAGCGCTTCACCGTCACCGCGCAGATGCTGCGCCAGCGCCCGGAAATGGCGAAGGACGGCTGGCGCGTGGGCCAGGAGATCGAAGGCAAGGTGCTGCACGCGCGCTACAGCCGCTACATGCAGCGCATCGCCACCGTCGCCCCGGAGCTGGTGGAGGAGCTGGCCGAGACCGGCGCGCGCTTCACCCACCACAGCTCCATCGCCCCCACCGGCACCATCTCCCTGTCGCTGGCCAACAACGCCTCCAACGGCATCGAGCCCTCCTTCGCGCACCACTACAGCCGCAACGTCATCCGCGAGGGCAAGAAGTCCAAGGAGAAGGTGGACGTCTACAGCTACGAGCTGCTGGCCTACCGCGAGCTGGTGAACGCAAAGGCGATGCCGTTCTCGGAGGATCCGGCCGCGCAATTGCCGGACTACTTCATCTCCGCCGACGACATCCATCCCAAGGAGCACGTGGACGTGCAGGCCGCCGCCCAGAAGTGGGTGGACAGCTCCATCTCCAAGACCGCCAACGTGCCCACGGACTACCCGTACGAGGCGTTCAAGGACATCTACCGCTACGCCCACCAGCAGGGCCTCAAGGGCTGCACCACGTTCCGCTTCAACCCGGCCGCCTTCCAGGGCGTGCTGGTCAAGGAGAAGGACCTGGAGAACACCCTGTACCGGTTCGAGCTGGAGGACGGCTCGGTGGTGGAGGTCAAGGGCAACGAGGAGATCGAGTACGACGGCGAGACCCACACCGCCGCCAACCTGTTCGACGCCCTGAAGGAGGGCTACTACGGCAAGTTCTGATGCCGTAGCAGCAGGCCGTGGCGCGCGCATTCCGGGCGCCCGCCACGGTTGGTCCGCAGTACGGCGCCCGGAGCAGCAAGTGTCCCGATGACCACACAGCGCCCCCAGGAGGGCCCCATGAGCAATGGCAATGGTGTGACGGCGACCCTGACCGAGGACGCCGCCAATCCGTCTACCTCCACCTCCGCCGCGCCGGATTCTTCCGCCGCGTCCGAGACCCAGGCCCCGCCCGCGCTGACCGGCGCGGTGGAGCCGTCGCAGGCACCGGCCCCCGGCCGCGTGGCCCGCGTGCGCAAGACCGTGGCGCAGACCGCGGCCAGCGCCCGCGGCAAGGCTGCCAGCGCGGCCAAGGCCGTCGGCAGCAAGGCCACCGGCGTGGCCAAGGCCACCAAGGAAAAGGCCGGCAAGGTCGCCACCGCGGCCAAGGCCACCGCCACCACCGCCAAGGGCAAGGCCACCGCCGCGGCGACCCGAGCTGCCGAGGCCGCCAAGAAGGCCAAGGCCAGCGCCGACAAGGCGCGCGCCGACGCCGCCAGGGCCGCGAAGAAGGCCGTGGCCAACACCCGCAGCAAGCTGGAAACCGCCAAGGCCAACGCCGCCAGCGAGGCCGCCGTGGCCCGGGGCCGCATCGCCGCCCGCGGCGAGGCCCGCAAGACCGCGGTGAAGAAGGCCGCAACCAAGAAGGTCGCGGTGGCCCGCAAGGTGGTGGTGGCCAAGAAGGCCGCCGCCGCGAAGAAGGCCACCAAGCAGGCGGTCAAGGCCGCGCAGAAGGCCACGAAGAAGGCTGCGCCGGCGAAGAAGGCCGCCCCCGCCCGCACCGCGGCCAAGAAGACCGTGGTCAAGGCCGGCAAGGCTCCCGCACGCAGCGCCGCCAGGAAACCCGCCCGCTGACACCCCGGGCGCCTCCCGTCCCGGCGGGAGGCGCCGGCGGCACGGCCGCCACCCCACACCAGAACAGCAAAGACACGAGGATCCGCTCCATGGCCGTCAAGATCGACAGGAAAATCAAGGGCTACGCCGTCGTCACCCCCGACGACAAGGCGCGCGAGACCGCCGCGCCGGCGCCCGCCGCCGATCGCACGCCGGCCGCCACCGCCGAGCCGGTGGACAACGTCATCCACATGCACGAGCGCATCGAGCGCCCGGAAGTGCTGATCGGCAGCACCTACAAGATCAAGTCGCCGCTGGTGGAGCACGCCATGTACGTGACCATCAACGACATCGTGCTCAACGCCGGCACCGAGCACGAGCTGCGCCGCCCGTTCGAGGTGTTCATCAACTCCAAGTCGATGGACCACTTCCAGTGGATCGTCGCCCTCACCCGCATCATGTCCGCCGTGTTCCGCAAGGGCGGCGACGTGACCTTCCTGGTGGAGGAGATGCGCGCCGTGTTCGACCCGCGCGGCGGCTACTTCAAGGCCGGCGGCGTCTACATGCCCTCCCTGGTGGCCGAGATCGGCGCCGTGGTCGAGGAGCACATGAAGTCCATCGGCCTGATCCACGACCCGGAGCTGAGCGCCCACCAGAAGGCCCTGATCGCCGAGAAGCGCAAGCAGTACGAGGACCGCGCGAAGGAAGCCAGCGCCGCCCTCTCCGGCGGCACCACCGCCACCGCCCGCGAGGAAGACGTCGCCGTGACCGGCGAAGGCACCAGCTTCCCGCCCAGCGCCACCATGTGCCACAAGTGCAGCACCAAGGCGCTGGTGATCATGGATGGATGCGCGACCTGCTTGAACTGCGGGTATAGCAAGTGCGGGTGAAGTGCGCGTCACGTTCGATGAAACGATGGGGTCAGGCTCAGAGATGGGCCTGACCCTTCTTTTTGCGCCTTGATCAGGAAGGAGACGGCATGTGTGATGAGCCCGGTAGTGGCATCGGTGTTCGCCAGAACGCTGCTCGAATGATCACGCTCTTGCGCGCCCGCGCCGCCGTATACGCTGAGGTAAAGGCGGTGCAGCGTTTCTATTTCATTTTTGCGTTGGCGCTCCCGATCCTTTCACTTGTCGTAGTTCTGCACGCTCAACAAATCAGAGTTTGGGTTGGCTTGATTGCACTAGTTATTGGTGCCGCGGATGTGATGTTTCTTGATCCTTGGCGTAAGCGCAGAATTAAGGTCGCTGCAAGAATTCAAGAGCAGTTCGACTGTGAAGTACTTTTGCTTCCGGCAAACGCTTTTACTGCGGGAGCCAACGTCGCTCCTGAGGAAGTCAGCCGCTACTCGAAAAAGCTAGCGGACGAAGACTCGAAGAGGTTTGAGAACTGGTACCCCGAAACGGTCCAGCAGCTGCCTCTTCCGGTTGCCAGGTTGGTTTGCCAGCGGACCAACCTTTGGTACGACTCCAAACTTCGCGAAACCTATCGCCGCATTCTTTGCGGGGTCACCGCGATTTATTTTCTCGTTCTTCTCGCCTTCTTCAGTCAGTTCACGGTGGCCGAATTTATTCTCGTCGTTCTTATTCCTTTTGGGCCATTCTTTACTTGGGTGGTGCGGGAGTACCACCGGCAGGGCGATACGATTGAACTGGTTAGTCGCTTACTTCACGAGATTGATCGGTCGCTTGGGGGGCTCGCAAAGTTGCGCGGACCAAAGGCAGATGCACGAGCTCGCGAACTTCAAGACGCTATATTTGCTCACCGCTCTAATAGTCCATTGGTGAGTGATTTAGTCTACCGATTCAAGCGCCGCTCATTGGAGCCGCTAATGCAGGCTGGTGCAGTTGAATTTGTCGACCGTACTCGGCGTGCTGGAGGAGTTGCCTTATGAAGTCCGTCGCCTACTTTGATGGTTTTTTGGCGGATGTTGTCAACCTCAATGACACGCGGATTGATCTGCTTGATGGATCCTTCGAGGCGATCAAGAGGTTCTTGCGTAGTACCGACTATGGCGCAAAGATCGCCTCCTTCTATCGCCACGGTTCATGGGCGCACCGAACCATTATTCGCCCGGTCGAAGGAAGCGCCTTTGATGCGGATGTGATCATGTTTGTGAGGCCAGTGGATGGCTGGACTGCAGCTGACTACCTCAATGACCTCGCGCGAGTTTTTCGGGAGAGTTCAATCTATGAAGGTAAGTACCGGCGCTTTTCGCACTGCGTAACGATCGAGTACGCCGGCGAACGAAAGATGGACATCGCGCCTTGTGTGGTAGATCGAGCGGAGGAAGGGGCGTTCGAGGTATGTAATCGAGTGACAAACCAATTCCAGAGGACGGAACCCGAGCGTTATACGACTTGGCTTTCTGATAAGAATTCCCAGAGTGGGAGAAATTCTTTGAGGAAGGTGACGCGCCTTCTCAAGTATCTAAGAGATATTAAAGCCACCTTTACGTGCCCCTCCTTTCTGCTTACTACGCTTCTTGGAATGCAGGTGCGAGATGGCGATAAGGACGGCATCGATTTTGCTGATCTTCCTACTGCTTTGCGGACAATGACTGGTCGACTGGATGATTGGCTGCAAGCGAGAGCGGTCGTGCCGAATGTTTTTAACCCGGTTTTGCCCGCCGAAGACCAGGCCGTTGGCTGGACAGATATCCAGTACGCGAACTTCAGGGCGCAGGTCAATCGCTATCGCGCGTGGATCGATGATGCGTACGCGGAAGTGGATAGTTCAAAGAGCTTGGCCAAGTGGCGCAAAGTCTTCGGTGATGAGTTCGGTTATGTGCGAAGGTCTGCTGGAGCAGTGGTGGCTGTTCATCCGGCTGGCGACGATGTGGATATTCTTCGGAAGAGGGGGCTGTCTGCCGTTAGCCCGATGGTGCTTGCTCCAACTTGGCGAAACGCTCCGTTATGGAGGGCCTCAGTGGTCCCGCAGATTGTCGCCACACGAGCTCGATTGGTCAGCTTTAGTCATGGCCGGACCATGCCGATCCGAAGTGGTATGCCGGTCGAGGCTGGGCAATGGATCGAGTTCTGGTCACTAGTTGGTGGCCATCTCCCGAGTCTCGATTACGAGACGCATTGGCGCATTACTAACACCGGTTCGGTGGCGGCAGAGAAGAAGCAGCTGCGGGGCGAATTCAATGCATCCGACATAGGGGCGCCCCACCACAGGCGGGAGCACCTCGAGTATCGGGGGATCCACATGGCGGAGGCCTTTGTTGTTCGCCGCTCCGACCAGCTCTTGATTGGCCATAGCAAGCCCTTTTACGTGGTGATTGAGTAAGGGGGGGCATTGGGTCAGAGTGGAATGTAGGTCCACTGTCCGGAGAACAGGGTCGTGCTCATTCCGACGGCGTCCTTACGAACCAACTGCTCGCCGGGCCAGCACTCATCGACAAGCGCTGACATCCGCCCATGAAAAAGGGCCGGCAGTGCCGGCCCTTAGTTCAATCAAACCTTACGCACTTACGGTGCCGGCTTCGGCTCCGGTTTGCGCGGCATCCTCTCGTCCCGCATCGCCGCGTGGTAGGCGAAGCTGGCCATCACGGCCGCGGCCTGCTTGAGGTCTTCGGCTTCGAAAACACGGGTCAGAGTGCACTTCGACTCCAGATGCACTTCAAGTGATACAGGGCTCGATTCAGTCCCTAGCGCGAGCGCTAGGCTTTATGGTTCGGGGAAACTCAATGGAAATCACCTTTGTCACGGACGACTCAGGCATCGCCCGCTGTTATCCCCTCATGTCGCAGTTGCGTCCGCACCTGTCGCGCGAGGCGTTCCTCGCTGCGGTGCGGCGCATGGAGGCTGCCCACGGGTACCGGCTGGTCCAGCTGGAGGACGGCGGCGAGCTGCGCGCGCTGGCGGGCATCCGCATGGGGGAGTGGCTGCACCGGGGGCGCTACCTGGAAGTGGATGACCTGGTGACGGCCGAAGACGGGCGCTCGCGCGGGTATGGCGGGGCGCTGCTGGGCTGGATCGCGGAGTATGCGCGGGCGCAGGGCTGCGACCAGGTGCGGCTGGTGTCCGGCGTGCAGCGCGTGGACGCGCACCGCTTCTACGAGCGGGAAGGGATGCGCTACGAGGCCAAGTATTTCTCGATGGATCTCTGAGCGAGGCATCCCGGCCAGAGGCGCTCCGTAGCCCGGATAAGCGCAGCGCATCCGGGTTCGGGCGTCGGGGTTGCCGGTGTCACCCGGTCCGCCTTCAGGATCGTCCGCCCACTTCGTGGCCTTTCGGCTGCCGCAGCCAGTTCGGATGGCGGAGTGCCGGCGTCGCCCCGGTCGCCCTCAGGGCGCCCCGCCCACGTCGCGACGTGTGGGCTGCGGTGGCCAGGGACGTACTGCTGACGACGCGCGGCACAACCGCGGTTGCGGCTCTCGCACTTCACGTCGATCTGGTGACCGGCGGCCTAGGGTTGGCACAGGCCCCCCGGAACCGCCCCCATGAAACGTCCGCGCCGCTCACGCCGCAGTTCGGCCAGCCATCTGGTGGACCTGGGCATCGCCGCACCGCAGGTGGTCGCGCATCGCCTGGCCCGGATGGCCGCGGCGGGCGGGACGCTGTCCACCCGCGACCGTCGCGAGTTCACCGGGATGGTGCTGGAGAAGCAGACCGCCTTCGCCCAGGGCTGGATAGCGATGTGGGTCGAGGCGGCCCTGGTGCAGCAGCAGTTCCTGCTGGCCTGGCTGTCGGGTACGCCCTGGACGGCCACCCAGGCGTTGCGGGCCGGCGCGCACTGGGAGCAGGTGCTCGTCCGCGGCCTGGCGCCGCTGCGGAACAAGGCCGTCGCCAACGCGCGGCGGCTGGGGCGGGGCTGAGGGAGCGCCCGCATGTACGTCTCGTAGCGCTGGGCGGTTGCCCACCTGTGGGAGGACGACGGTGCGAAGGGACACTCGGGCAGTTGCGAGCGGAGCGGCGAGCGCTTCGCGCAGGACCGTATGCCGGACGGCAGGGAGGTCCGCCGCGGCGTGACGTATCGCACCGTGGACCTGGCCTGGGATCCCGGATGCGGCCTTTGGCCTTATCCGGGCTACAGCCCCCCCTGCACACCCGCGTGACCGCGTCGGGCGCAGGCTGCAGTCCCTACTACCGCCGAGGAGCAGCGCCATGGGCACGCCCCAGACCCCCGACAGCATGGAGAAGTCGCGGCAGGAAAAGTCGCCGCCGCCCAAGCGCGAAGACGCGTACCCGGGGAAACTGTCCAACCCGGAGACGGGCGACACCGCGGAGAAACGGCAGGGCGGCGCCTGACGAAGGCGGGGTGCGGGCCGGAGAACCGGCAACGCGCCAGTGCTTCGCCTGCGTGGGCGGCGCCAGCCGGATGAGCCCCGGATACCCGCCCGGTCGGAAGCACGACGTCCTGTGGACGTTGGCGCTGCCAGTCAGCGGTCTCCCGGCCGGTCAGCGAGCGAGTTCCAGGCGCAACGATCAGCCTCGGAACTGCCGCCGGTAGCGCCCAGACAGGCCGGTCTGGACAAATTCTGTCCCACGGCGGAGTCGGGAGCCTCTCCGTCGGCCAGAACTTCTTCGACGCAAAGGTCGCCGCCGCCGGACAGAACTCCCACCAGGGCCCGAGCGGAAAGCTCCTTCGCCGGGGCGAATTTTTCACCCACGTCCGAGAAAAAAGCTCCGCGTTCGGAGAAATCTTCACCAACGCCCGAGCAAAAAGCTCCGCCGCCGGACAAATTTTCACCATCGCCCGAGCAGAAAGGTCGGCCGTTGGACAAAATTTCATCAGCGCCCGAGCAAAAAGCTCCACGGTTGGACAAATTTTCATCAACGACCGAGCAAAAAGCTCCGTCGTTGGACAAATTTTCACCAACTTCCGAGCAAAAAGCTCTGTCGTTGGACAAATTTTCATCAACGTCCCAGCAGAAAGCCTCGACGTTGGACAAAACTTCATCAACGCGGGCAGACAGCCGTGACGCTGCACAGTGGCCAGGCGCAGGGCCCGGACTACTGCGAGAAACCCTCAACCGCGTCCCGGCGCCGCTGCTGATCTTGCTGCTGGACGTGGTCTACGGCGTGCGGCAGATGCGCGCCGTGGCGCGACGACGCCCTGCAGGTACGCATTGCGCCGGCCACCCCCGCCGGTTTCGTGCGGACCACTGTGGATCACCGTTCTCGCAGGGCGTGCCCGCCAGCCGCCCGGTGGAGTGGGCAACCCGCCCCTCAGTCCTCTTCCGCTGCCGCTTCCCGCCCCTGCTGGCGGATCAGCGCTTCCTCTCGGGCATCGTTGATGGCGTGGCGCACGCCGTCGATGTCCGGCGCCGATTCGTCATGCTCGAACACGCCGGTCAGTCCGGTGTCCGGGCGCAGTTCGCCGGCCTCGAACAGGGCCCACATCTCCTCGCCGTACCAGGTGTCCAGCAGCTCGGGGGCGAAGCCGCCCAGGCAGGCGGTGATGTTGTTGACGTCGCGCAGCAGCATCACCCGGGCGTTGTTGTTGCCGGCGGCGCTGACCACCTGCGGGAAGTCGATCACCACCGGGCCGTCGGCGGCCACCAGCACGTTGTAGGGCGACAGGTCGCCGTGGACCAGGCCGGTGCAGAGCATCTTCACGATCTGCCGCACCAGGAACGCGTGGTACTCGCGAGCCTGCTCCGGTGACAGCTCCACCTCGCCCAGGCGCGGGGCGGAGTGGCCGGTGGCGTCGGTCACCAGCTCCATCACCAGCACGCCGTGGAAGTAGCCATAGGGCTCGGGCACGCGCACGCCGGCCTCGCGCAGCTGGTACAGCGCGTCGACCTCGGTGTTCTTCCAGGCCGTTTCCTGCTGCTTGCGGCCGTACTTGCTGGCCTTGCCGATGGCGCGCTGCTCGCGGCTGCCGCGCACCTTGCGCCCCTCCTGGTACTGCACGCGCTGCTGGAAGCTGCGCTGGGCCATGTCCTTGTAGACCTTCGCGCAGCGCACCTCCTCGCCGGCGCGCACCACGTACACCGCCGCCTCCTTGCCGCTCTTGAGCGGGCGCAGCACCGCGTCGATCACGCCGTCGTCGATCAGCGCCTGCAGGCCGGCGGGAGTTTTCATGGCACCTCGGGGAGAACGGAGCGGTGGCGCGCAGGGCGCCAGGGTGCGCGAACGATACACTGCGCGCCCCTGCTGCCGTGGCCGCCCGTTCATGTCCAACCCCATCCGACTGGCCCGCCGCGTGGCCGAACTGGCGCAGTGCTCGCGCAGCGAGGCCGAGCAGTACATCGAAGGCGGCTGGGTGAAGGTGGATGGCGAGGTGGTGGAGATGCCCGGCCACCTGGTGGGCGAGGCGGTGGTGGAGATCGACCCGGACGCCCGGCTGCAGGCGATCGAGCCGGCCACGGTGCTGCTGCACGTGCCGGCCGGCATCGACCCGGCCACCGCGGCGGACCCGGCCGCCACCCTGGTCGGCCCGGCCACGCGCTGGGAGGGCGATGCCAGCGGCGTGCGCCTGCTGCGCCGGCATTTCCAGCGCCTGGCCTCGCTGGTGCCGCTGGAGCGCGAGGCCAGCGGGCTGCTGGTGCTCAGCCAGGACGGACGCGTGCGCCGCCGCCTGGTGGAGGATTTCAGCACCCTCGAGCAGGAGTTCGTGGTCGAGGTGGAAGGCTCGCTGGACCCGTGGGGCCTGTCGCGGCTCAGCCACGGCCTGTCCTGGGAGGGCCGCCTGCTGCCGCCGGGCAAGGTGAGCTGGCAGAACGAGACCCGCCTGCGCTTCGCCCTCAAGGGCCCGCGCCCGGGCCAGCTGGCGGACATGTGCGCGCAGGTGGGCCTGAAGGTGGTATCGATCCGCCGGCTGCGCATCGGCAAGGTGTCGCTGGCGAAGATGCCGGTCGGCCATTGGCGCTACCTGCCGGTGGGCGAGCGGTTCTGAGGGGCGAGGCCGGCGCGCGGCGGGTGATGTCCCCGCGCCGATCGGCGTAGCCCGGCGTAGCCCGGATAAGCGAAGCGCATCCGGGTCTGGTGCGCGGCTTTGGTTTCCGTCGCTTCGCCGGCCTCCGTTCCCGGATGCGGCCTGCGGCCTTGTCCGGGCTACGGACCTGCGTGTGGCCCGGATAAGCGAAGCGCATCCGCGTCCGGTGCGCGGCTTTGGTTTCCGTCGCTTCGCCGGCCTTCGTTCCCGGATGCGGCCTGCGGCCTTGTCCGGGCTACGGCCCTGCGTGTGGCCCGGATAGGCGAAGCGCATCCGGGTCCGGTGCGCGATTTCGGTTTCCGCCGCGTCGCGGGCCGCGGTTCCCGTATGCGGCCTGCGGCCTTATCCGGGCTACGGGCCTGCGTGTGGCCCGGATAAGCGGAGCGCATCCGGGTCCGGCCGAGGCTCCGGTTTCCGCCGGTTCGTCGGCCTCCGTTCCCGGATGCGGCCTGCGGCCTTGTCCGGGCTACGGAACGGTTCCCCGGATGCGCCCCGGTGCGGCAACACCGGGACCCGTTGCCGCCACGCCCGTCTCGCCGCACGATGCCCCGCAAGCGCGCTTCCGCAGCGGAGAAGGCCATGGCCAAGTACCTGATCTCGTTTCCCGCCCATGCGATGGTCGTGCCCGAAGGCGAGTGGGAGGCGGTGGTCCACGATTCGCATGCGGTGATCGAACAGGCCAAGGCCGCCGGTGTGTACGTGTTCGGCGGCGGTATCGATGCGTCGGTGCCGCCGGTCCGGGTGGACGCCGATGGCGCGGTCCGCGAAGGCGCCTATCCGCGCGAGGCGCCGCTGACCGGCGGTTTCACCGTGCTGGAGCTGCCCTCGCGTGCCGAGGCCGTCGCCTGGGCCGCGCGCCTGGCGCGGGCCTGCCGCTGCGCGCAGGAGCTGCGCGAGTTCGGATTGGATCCGCAGTCCTGAGCGGGGCGGTGCGCGGGCGCGGGTGTCCGCCGCAGCGCGGCCGCCCTACCGCTCCGCGCCATCGCCAGATGCAGGGCTGCGAAGGGCCCCGTCTCTCTCCGGGCGGCGACGGAGTTCCGTTGCACTGTGCGGCCTTGCCGCGTCACCCCTCGCGCTTCCGATGCATCCCGGCCAGCCGCATGCCTCCACCGCGATGCAGGCCCGGTCGCCGCCGCGCCGGCGGTGCATGCAGGTATTCGCCGCCCAGCGTTAGCCTGCGCGCACCTCGCCCGGGCCCGGCGGCTACCGGCGCTGGCTACAATCCGCCATCGCGGCCGAGGCCGCGCCCCATGGAGAGGGGCATGTCGCTCACCCCGCTGTTCTGGTTCGCGCTGCTGCTGGTTCCAGTGGCGCTGGGCGCGGGGCTGTACGCGTGGCGCCCGACGTGGCGCGCCCGCATCGCCCCGGTGATCGGCACCGCCCTGCTGTACGGACTGGCCGGCCCGCCGCTGGGCGGGCTGCTGGTGGCCATCCCCGGCCTGGTGACCGCCGACGATCCGCAGCCGGGCCTGATGCTGGCCTTCATCATCGCCATGTCCTGGGTCACCGCCGGCGTGCCGGCGCTGGCCGGGGGCGCCTGCGTGGCCCTGCTGCGGCCGAGGCTGGGCGGTGTGGGCCGCCTGCTGGCGGCGGCGGCCTGCTGCGCCGTTACCAGCGCGCTGTTCGCGCTGCTGATCGAGCTGCGCGGGGAGGGCGTGGCGATGATGGCCGGCCTGGGCGCGGTAAGCGGACTGCTGCTGGAGGCCGCCTGTTTGGGCTGGCGTCGGTGGCGGCCCCGCGGGGCTCAAACCGCGAGCGCCTGAGCCTCGCACGCCGGTGGCTCCAGGCCGCGCGATCGTACCGGCAACACGCGATGGCACGGTGACGCACGCCGCGGCGGGATGGCAGGATTGCGCGTTTCCAACGCAGGGAAGTGACATGCATCAGCAGGGAAAGCGTCTGGCCATCCTGTTCCTGGCCATGCTTGCGGCCGGGTGTGGCCGGCAGGAGGCGCCGGTCGCCGGCACCGATCCGGTCACCGGAATGGAAATGACCGGACCGGCACCAGCCGCCGGCGCGCAGGACGCGGCGCCCGCAGCGCCCGCGGCGGCCGGCGGGGCCGGCGTGGCCGAAGTGGCGGGCACCACCCGCGCCTGCATGATTGCCGGCGAGTTCGAGCTCATGGGCCAGCGCATCCGCTCGCGCGACTGCCTGCAGGCCAGCGCCGACGTGCCCGAGCCGACCCATCGCCAGATGTGCGAATCGCTCGCCCAGACCTCCGCGCAGATGGGCGGCAAGGCCGGCGAACTGACCTACATGGATGCCTGCCCCCGCCCGAGCCAGGGCAGCTGCAAGGGCCTGTTCGGCCAGGCCTCGCTGCACGCGTTCTACTACGAGCGCAGCGGCGGGGACCTGGCCTCGCTGCCGGACAGCTGCCGCGCGGCCGGCGGCACCTGGGAAGGCTGAGCCGCCGACGACGGGCCGCGCGCCAGGGCCGTCCCGGAGCCGAAACCGGGGTCGGAGTGCAGTTTCGCAGGCCGGTCAAGCGAAGTGCCCCAGGGAGCAGGGGCGCGCAATCCGCGTTCCGGTCCTCTGCAGTGGTCGGTTCCCGGATGCGGCCTGCGGCCTTATCCGGGCTACCTGCTGGCGGACACGTGCACGCAGGTAGGGCTGAAGGTGGTGTCGATCCGCCGGCTGCGCATCGGCAAGGTGTCGCTGGCGAAGATGCCGGTCGGCCACTGGCGCTACCTGCCGGTGGGCGAGCGGTTCTGAGGGGCGAGGCCGGCGCGCGGCGGGCGATGTCCCCGCGCCGACCGGCGTAGCCCGGATAAGCGAAGCATCCGGGTCCGGTGCGGGGCTCCGGTTTCCGTCGCGTCGCCGCCTCCGTTCCCGGATGCGGCCTGCGGCCTTATCCGGGCTACGGACCTGCGGGTGGCCCCGGATAAGCGGAGCGCATCCGGGTCCGGCTGAGGCTCCGGTTTCCGGCGCGTCGCCGGCCGCGGTTCCCGGATGCGGCCTGCGGCCTTATCCGGACTACCCGCTGCTGCTGTTCAACGCGTACGAGCGCCGCCAGGCCCGGCACGACGCCGGGGAGGCGCTGCGGGTGGTGTCGGCGGAGATGCGCAGGCTCGAGCGCGAACTTGGCGTGCCCGCCGTGGACACGCAGCCGGTCCGCCACGCGCCACCGGCCCGCCTCGTGTACCCGGTGCCGCCCGGCTACCGGTGCTCCGGAGGTGCGCTGCTGCATCGCGCCGGAAACAGCTGGACCCAGGTCACGGCACGCTCCAACCACGTCTACTGCCCGCATGGCGGCACTGTCGCCGACTGCTATCCGGTGACGCCGCAAAACGTGGGTTGCCGCTAGCCCCGGCGGCGGACGCGGCAGGCACGGATGGCGCGTCCGCCGCACCTCCCGTTCGCCCGGTCGCGGCCGATACCGGATCAGGCGCTGCAGCGCGTCGCACCTCACCGGAGGTCCCGATGTCCCGAACACTGCTGCTTGTGTGCGCCCTGTGGCTGGGCGCGACGGGCATGGCGCCCGCCCATCCCGGTGGGCTGGACAGCCGCGGCTGCCACCACAACCGCAAGACCGGCGACTACCACTGCCACCGTGCGCAGGCCGCGGCCGGCCCGGCGCCGGCGGCGGCCCCGCCCGCACGCGCCACGGTCGCGCCTGCACGTGCGGCGCCTTCGAACGCCGCGCCGTCGCGCGCGTACGCCAACTGCAGCGAAGCCCGTGCGGCCGGCGCGGCCCCGGTGCGACGCGGCGATCCCGGCTACGGGTCGCACCTGGACCGGGACAACGACGGCGTCGGCTGCGAATGAACCTCGGCGCCGGGGCCGGCCTGGCCGGCGCGCCGATGCAGCCTGGAGCCGGCGCCGAGTGGCGCGCGCGTTACGCCGGCCACCCCGGCAGGCTCAGCCCGCCGAGGCCTGCAGCTTGAGGTCCACGCACTGGTAGTAGAGGTCGTTGGCGTCTTCGGCGTCGGGGTCGTACGGCGCCTTGTCGGCCTCGGTCATCACCTGGATGATCTGCAGGGTGCAGTTGTCGCACTCCACCTCCGGGAGGGTGACGTCCACCGCGTAGCGCTTGCCGCTGGGACGGTCGTCGTGGCGGCCGAAGTCGTCGATCAGCACCGTGGCGTTGTTGTAGAAGTCGCCGTCGCCGCAGTTGGGCTCGCCGGCGGCGCAGGTGCGCCCGGCGGGGGCGATGCTGGCGGGGTTGCGGAAGTCGTCGTCGCCGTCGTTGTCGAAGGCGATGCGGTAGTAGCCGGGGTGGCCGACATACTCCACCCACGACAGGTTCATCGTCTGGCCCGGCGCGTAGGTGTGCACATGCTCGCCGCGCGTGCCCTCCGGGCGGCCGCAGGGGGCGCTCTTGATCTCGCCGGGGCCGTTGCGCGACACATGGGTGTCGCTGAGGTCCACCGCGAAGTGGGCGCCGGCGTTGCCGGCCCACAGGCCGAGCACGCCCAGCAGGCAGGCGGAAGTGCGCAGATGCATGGACGGTTCCTGGAGTGGGCGCCTGCGGACATTACACCGGCGCCGGTGCCCGCGGAACGGACGGACGTGGCGTGAAGCTTGCCGGCACCTGGTCCGTCCGGGCGACCGTTGGCCGCCGCGGGTGCCGATACGGAACTTCCAGCCCTTCACTGCCTCCCGGGCCAGCCGCTCCAGGTCGCCGCTGCCGCCGGAGCGCAGCAACCCCGCGCGTGGGCGTGCCGCCGGTGCCGGCTTCCACCGTCAGCACGCCCTGTCCGCCGACTCCGGCGCACGCCAGTGCGGGCGGGTACTCCGCTGGCGGAGCGTGGTGGCGCCAGGCTTCCGGACCCAGGCCTCAGGCGCGCCGGCCCATGGCGCGGACCTTCTCCAGCCAGGCCTGCTTCCACGCCTCGGGGGTGTCGCGCACCCGGCCGATGCGGGTGACCCGCAACGGGCCGATGCCGCAGAACTCCAGCACGGTGCGCCTGAGCTGGTTGACGCCCGCGTCGCGGTAGACCAGCCGGTAGTACCAGGGCGGCGTATCCATGGTGGTGATCAGGTGGCCGGACCTGCCGGTGAGGTACTTGTCCCACCACGGGGAGCCCTCGCGGTAGCGGAAGCCGAAGCCCGGCAGCAGCATGCGGTCGAAGAAGCCCTTGAGCAGTGCCGGCATGCCGCCCCACCAGGTCGGGTAGACCACCACCAGGTGGTCGGCCTCGCGGACCAGGTGCTGCGCTTCGAGCAGGTCCGGCTCCAGCGGCTGCACCACGCGATAGCCCTCGTGCAGCACCGGGTCGAAGGCCAGCTCGCGCAGGGCCAGCAGGGTCACGGTATGGCCGGCCTCGCGCGCGCCCTGCGCGTAGGCTTCGGCCAGGGCGCCGCACAGGCTCTGCGCGGCCGGATGGCCCTGGAGGATGAGGATGCGACGGGACATGGACGGCAGGACTCGCGGCAGTGGCTGGTGGACAGCGCCAGTTAACCCGAAAACCGCGTCGGGCTGGTGCCTGCAAGGCAAGCGGTACGGGTATCGGCCTGGCGGGAGGGCGCTGGCAGGCGGTGGCCGGTCACCTCGGGACGTCCGGTCACAGGGGGACTTGCCGCGTCGCACGGCGGGCAGGGCGGGACGGTGGCATCACTCCGAGGCTCCGCGTTGGTGGAATCCTGTCGATCGGAATCAATCGGGCTTCGCGAGATGAAATCCCGGCCACCGGATCGAGCCCGGTGCGGTCCATGAGGGAGTTCTGTCCCCCGGCATGTCCGGAGTGTTTCCGATGTCCTGATCCTGGCATGCGGCGCGCTCAGGGCCGGAGCGGCTGTCCAATCCGGCCATCGGCCTGTCCCGCCAGCCCGCCGGTACGTGCACAGGTGGTGCGGGCGTCTTGAACCCGGATCGGAGGTCCGAGGCCGCGGGCCGGCACCTGCACGCGCGGTGCGGCGCCCGCGGCCGGGCAGGAGGCCTACAATGCGCGCCCCGTTTTTGCCGCGCCGCCCATGGACATCGTCGTACTCGAAGAACTCAAGGCCTACATCGACCCCCTCACCAGCGACGAGTACGAGGCGCTGGAGCGCAGCCTGCTGGCCGAAGGCTGCCGCGACGCGCTGGTGCTGTGGGGCGACATCCTGGTCGATGGCCACAACCGCTACGGCATCTGCCGCAAGCACGACATCCCGTTCAACACCGTGCAGAACACCCGCTTCCAGTCGATGGAGGACGTGCACCTGTGGATGATCGAGCAGCACCTGGGCCGGCGCAGCGTCTCGGACTACCAGCGCGGCGTGCTGGCCCTGCGCAAGCGCGAGATCGTGGCCCGCCGCCTGCAGGCCCAGCGCGAGGCGGAGCTCGACGCCGTGCGCGCCGCCCAGGCCGCCACCGCCGCGGCCGAAGCCGCCGTGGACGCCGCCGCGCCGGCGGCAGGCGAGGACCTGCCTCCGTGGGAGCCGGCGCCGGTCAGCCGCGCCGAGCTGGCGCGCGAGGCCAAGCTCAGCAGCAACCAGGTGGCGATGATCGAGCGCATCCACACCCAGGCCGCGCCGGAAGTGGTCGAGGCGCTGAAGGCCGGCGCCATCTCGATCAGCGCCGCCGCCGCGGTCGCCAGCCTGCCGGTGGACGAGCAGCGCAATGCCGCCCAGGGCGGCAAGACCGAGCTGAAGCAGGCGGCCCGGCGCGCCCGCGAAGCGAAGAAGCGTCCGCGCGGCGACGCGCCCGCGGGCGCGCAGGACGCCACCGGCGAGGCCACCGACACCACGCCCGCACCGGACCTCAAGACCCTGCAGCGCCGCGTCACCGAGCTGGAGCGCGAGAACGACCTGCTCCGCGAACAGGTGCGCGTGCTGCAGGACCAGCTGCTGCGCCGGCGCGAGGGCTGAGCGGGCGCCCGGACGCGCGCCGGCACCCGCCGCGGCCCGGGCAAGCGACCGAACGCATCGGCAGCTTGCGGTGTAGCGGGTTCCATCTCGCCCCAGGCTGGCCGAACACGGGGTGCTGCGCGATGGGCCCGCAACGCGTATAAGCTGCCTGTACCCGCGGGGAGCGGGCCGTCCAAACCGGGGGAAACGATGAAGCGCTGTATCCAGGCCGCCGCGCTGGCGGCATGCGTCCTGCTGTCCGGTTGTGCAACGTACCAGGCGGGAAGCCCTTCCCGGGCGGAGCAGCTCAAACGCTTCGAGCCGGTGCCGGGCAAGGCTAGCATCTACGTATGCCGCATCCCCGCCGTGCTGGTGGCCCGCGGCGTCAAGACCGTGGTCCTGGTCGACAATGAGGCCATCGGCACGCTGCGCCAGAACAGCTTCGTCCACACCACCGTCGAGCCGGGCAAGCATGGGGTGTTGCTGCGGCATGACGGACTCAACGCCGGCTCTGGCGGCTACATGCCTTTCGAAGCCGCGGCCGGCGAGGTGCGCTTCTTCTGGGTCGGCGTGACCGGCAAGGGCTGGGGCGTGCTCACCGTCGACAACTTCGACAGCGAGGCAGATGCACGCAAATGCGTGCTTGGTGCGGAGTACTCGGTGCCCGGCGACGAGTAGGCTGCGGATGCAGCCCGGCTCTGTACGCCGGGTCACTCCTGTAGGGCTAGGCAGGCGTGCCTGGCAAACGCGGAATCCAGACATGTCATCCGACAAGCTCGCGGTCCTGATCGACGCCGACAATGCGCAGGCGTCGATCGCGGCCGAGCTCCTCGCCGAGGCTTCGCGCTATGGCACCGCCACCATCAAGCGTGCCTATGGGGACTGGACCACGCCCAATCTGCGGGGCTGGAAGGAATACCTGCAAAGCCTGGCGATCCAGCCGATCCAGCAGTTCGCCAACACCACCGGCAAGAACGCCACCGACTCGGCATTGATCATCGACGCGATGGATCTGTTGCACGGCGGGCTGGTCAACGGGTTCTGCATCGTCTCCTCCGACAGCGACTTCACCCGGCTGGCAACCCGCATCCGCGAGTCCGGCCGGCTGGTCTACGGGCTAGGCGAGCAGAAGACGCCACCGGCGTTCGTGGCCGCCTGCGACAAGTTCATCTATACGGAAATCCTGCGGCCGGAGTCCACCATCGCCGCGCCTGCGCAGGAAGCGCCGGAGCCGTTGCGTCCGATGCTGGAGCGCGCGATCGCCGCCGCTGCCCGGGACAACGGATGGGCATCTTTGGCGGCCGTAGGCGCGCAGATGAACAAGAACAGTCCCTCGTTCGATCCGCGCAACTATGGCTTCCCTAAACTCGGGGAACTGGTCAGGAACCAGGTTTACCTGGAGACCAAGGACGTGCCCTTCGGCGACGGCTCGACCAGCTTCCATATCTTCGTGCGGTTGAGGCCACACGGCGGCTGAAGCGGCGGCCGCTTACTTGGCCGGCGCCTCTCCGGCCAGCGGCCGCGCCCGCTGCACCAGGGTCACCAGCAGCTTGCCCGGTTCCTCGGCGAGGATCTCGTGGGCGGAGTGCTCGAACCACTCGAAGTGCTTGTACGGCGCCTGCACCCGCTCGAACCATTCGTGCGCCACGTGGGAGTTGACGCTGCGGTCGTGGCGGCCGGCGAGGACGATCAGCGGGCAGTCCAGCCGGGTGCGGGCGCCCAGGTCCACGGACAGCACGTCGCTGAGCAGGAAGTCCTGCGACCAGCCGTTGCCTTCATAGGCGCGCGCCGCCTCGGTGTCGCTGTACTCCGGCGACAGGCGCACCGCGATGCCGTCCACCTGGCCCGGACGGTAAGCCATCACCCCGCCGTAGAAGTCTGACCACTTCCGCTCCACGGCGATCTTCGCCAGCGGGATGGGCTCGCCGTCCTGCGCATAGGGTGCGATGGATTCCAGCTCGGCGATGGCCTGCCGGTTGTTGGTGCGCCGCGCCTGTTCCAGCGCATACGCATAGCCGCGGCGCTCGCTCTCCGGCACGTCCACCGCCTGGCCCATGCCGATGTAGGCGTGCAGCCATTCGGGGCGGCGCAGCGCGAATTCCAGCCCGATGTAGCTGCCCCACGAGGTGCCCAGCAGGAACACCTTGTCCTGGGCGAACTCGCGGCGCAGCCATGCCACCAGCTCACCGATGTCGGCGATGAAGCGCTCCGGGGTCATAGTCGGTGCCACCAGCGCCGGATCGTTGGCCAGGTGGGTCTTGCCGGCCCCGCGCTGGTCCCAGTGGACCACGGTGAAGTATTCCTCCAGCCCGCGCGTGGCCCACCAGGCGATGCCGGAGGTCGGGAAGCCCGGGCCACCGTGCACGATCAGCAGCACCGGGTTGGCGCGGTCCTGGCCGCGGATGCTCACGAACTGGTCGATGCCGCCGATGCGCACGTACTCGTAGCGCTCCACCCCGGCGGGCGCGACGATGCGGCGCAGCTCGCTGATGACGCCGATGGCGTCAGCGCGGCTGGACGGGGCCGCTTCGGCGGCGATGGCCGGGGCAGTGGCAAGCAGGCAGAGCACGACGACGGACAGCCGGATCGACCACATGGGCGGGGCCTCGCTGGAACCAGGGTGACGGGCCGCACTTTACCCGCGGCCGCGCGGCAGGGCTGTTGCGCCACGACGTTTGCGGGCCCCGCGCAAGGAGTGCTCCGGACCTGCGAGCCGCGCGGTGCCGCTGCGTGGCGCGGGCGGGACAAGCGCGCCGGGATCAGGTGTCGCCAGACCCCGGATGCGGCCTTCGGCCTTGTCCGGGCTACAGGGGGTCGACGACGGTGACCCACCCGCGCCGAACAGGCCTTGCCGCCGTCGTAGCCCGGATAAGCGCAGCGCATCCGGGGCCCCGCGGCATCGCAACCGGGCTCAGTGCGCCGCGTGCCCCGGCCGGCGCGCCAGCCCCAGCAGCGCATACAGGCCGATTGCGCCGAAGGTGGCGGTGCCGATGCCGCCCAGGGCGAACTCGCCGAACCTCAGGGTGAACTCGCCGGTGCCCAGCACCAGGGTGATGGCGACCACGATCAGGTTGCGGATGTCGGAGAAGTCGACCTTGTTGTCGACCCAGATGCGCGCGCCGGCCACCGCGATCAGGCCGAACACCACGATCGACACCCCGCCCATCACCGGCAACGGGATGGCCTGGATCAAGGCGCCGAACTTGGGCGAGAAGCCGAGCAGGATGGCGATCAGCGCGGCGCAGACGAACACCGCGGTGGAGTAGATGCGGGTGGCGGCCATCACTCCGATGTTCTCGGCATAGGTGGTGACGCCGGTGCCGCCGGCCGCGCCGGAGACCATGGTCGCCACGCCGTCGCCGATGAAGGCCCGGCCCATGTAGCGGTCCAGGTTGCGCCCGGTCATCGCAGTCACCGCCTTGATGTGGCCCAGGTTCTCGGCCACCAGCACGATCACCACCGGCACGATCAGCATCATCGCGCGGCTGTCGAACACCGGGGTGTGCAGCGAGGGCAGCCCGAACCACGGCGCCGCCGCGATGGCGCTTACGTCCACCGGCTTGCCCATGCCCAAGCCGTTGGTCAGCAGTGCGTAGACCGCGCTGGCCACCACCAGGCCGACCAGGATCAGCAGCCGCTGCACCATGCCCTGGGTGAACACCGCCACCAGCGCCACCGACAGGAAGGTCACCGCCTGCATCCAGGCATCGAAGTTGCTCGCGGCCATGTTCCGGATCGGGATGCCGGCCAGGTTCAGGCCGATCACCGCCACCACCGCGCCGGTGACCACCGGCGGCATCAGCCGCTCGATCCAGCCGGTGCCGGCCAGCTGCACCACCACCCCGACCAGCGCGTATACCAGGCCGCAGGCGATGATCCCGCCCAGGGCCAGGCCGATGTTGGCGTTGGCGCCCTGGCTGGCGACATAGCCGGTGGCCACGTTGACCACGCCGATGAAGGCGAACGAGGAGCCCAGGTAGCTGGGCACCTTGCCGCCGGTGAACAGGAAGAAGATCAGCGTGCCGATGCCGCTCATCAGCACCGCGAGATTGGGGTCGAAGCCCATCAGGATCGGCGCCAGCACGGTGGAGCCGAACATCGCCACCACGTGCTGCACGCCCATCAGCCCGGTCTGCGGCCACGGCAGGCGCTCGTCCGGCCGGATCACGCCGCCGGCCCTGAGGATCGAGGGCGACCGCGCCGTCCAGGAAAACATGCCCATCGTTCTCTCCCCGCCGGATGTTGCGGCGATCTTAGAGGGTGGCCGCGGAGGCGGGAACCGCGGGCCGGCCCGCGGGCGGCCATGCGCTAAGGTGCGGGCAGCGGCACCCGGCCGCATGAGCGGAGACTGCGATGTTGCGTGCTGCCCTGCTGGTGTCCGCCCTGTTGCCGGCCGGCGCGGGCGCGGGTGAGCCGGCTCCGCCCGCCACCGAGGCGATGATCGAGTTTCTGTGGGCGATGCATGCGCCGGATGCGATCGCGCGCCAGCCCACGCGTGGTTTCGTGGCCGATGGCCGCCAGCGCCATGCGGTGTGCGTGTTCGCGCTGCCGGCCCACGCGCGCGTCCAAGGCCTGGTGATCGAAGGCGTGGACCCCACCGGGACCGTGGCGGTGCGCCAGGTCGATGCGCAGTTCACCGGCGACAAGCGCTGCCATGTCGTCTCGCTGGCGGACGGCCAGCCGGGCCGCTGGACCTGGCGCGCCTACCTGGACGGCCGCACCCAGGCGGACGGCGAGGCCACCATCGAGGTGGCCCCGACGCTGGAGCAGGCCACGTTCTATGCGCCCTCGCCGGTGCCCTACGTGCTGGGACGGCCGAACTACGACGCGTCGATCCCGCCGGAGCAGTTCCGCGGCCGGCTGGTCTGGCGGATCCACGTCGACAGGGCCGGCACGGTCACCGGCGTGGAGATCGAGGCGGCCGAGGGCGTGGGCGAGCGCATGCGCGAACGTGCCATCGCCGCCGGCTACCTCTCCCGCTTCGCCCCCGATCCGGACCGCCCGGTCGACTTCAGCTACCGCCGCGAGCTGGAATTCAAGCCGGACTGAGGCGCGCGCAGGCCGGGAAGGCATCGCGCCGCCTGGCGTCAGGACGGGCTGCGGGTGCTGACACGGTGCCGCGCGCGGGGTGTCACACTCGCGCGGCCGGCCCTGTGCCCGGTCCATCCATCCACACCCATCGAAAAGGGGAAGGCAATGCGAATCCTGTTGTCCATGGCGCTGGTCGTGCTGGTGTCGGCGTGCTCCACCAGCAGCCAGGTCCAGCAGGCCCATGCGGGCCTGAAGGGACGTTCGTTCGACTACCAGTTCAGCAACCGCGGCGGAGACAACGCCGAGGGCATCGCCGAGCTGGACCGCGTCATCCGCGAGCGGCTGCGCAGCGGCGGCTGGATCGGCAACGGGCCGGCCTCGGGGAAGGTGGACGTCACCGTCACCCACTACTACGTGCGCCACGGGGCCGCGCGTGCGCTGGTGGGCATCATGGCCGGGCGCGACAAGATCACCAGCCAGGTGCGGGTGACCGACACCTCCGGCACGGTGCTGGCCGCGTTCGAGGTCGAGTCCACCAATGCCACCGCCTGGGGCACCACCGGCGGCCTGCACGAGAAGCATGCCGAAGAGATCGCCGCCCAGCTGCAGGGCGCGCGGCCGTAGCACCGGTGGCAGGAGGCGCGCGGCTTGCCCGACCGTGCGCCCCCTCGAACATGCACCTGTGCCGGCGACGCGTCAGGCCGCCACGGGTGCGGCGCGGCGCAGCGCCACCCGCTGCAGGGCCGCGAACACCACCACCGCCAAGGCCTGGGCGGGGACGAACCGCGGCACCGTGCGTGCGACGGCGGGTCCTTCGCCGGCCCGTTCGCGCTGCGGCTGAGCGTGGAGGACGGCAGGATCACCCGGCACCACCTGTACGAGGACGGGCTGTCCATTGCATGGGCCTGCACGCCCGGGTGACGCTGGCGCATGCGGCCGGCGCGGACCGCTAGACTGTGCACCCCCGTGGATTTCCACGCCCAGCAAGGACTCCCCGATGGCATTCACCACCACCGCCTCCGGCCTGCAGTACGAGGACACCGTCGTGGGCACCGGCGCCGAAGCCGCGCCGGGCCGCAACGTGACCGTGCACTACACCGGCTGGCTCTACCAGGACGGCCAGCAGGGCGCGAAGTTCGATTCCAGCAAGGACCGCGACGAGCCCTTCATCTTCCCGCTGGGCGCCGGCATGGTCATCAAGGGCTGGGACGAGGGCGTGGCGGGGATGAAGGTCGGCGGCACCCGCACCCTGATCATCCCGCCGGCACTGGGCTACGGCGCACGCGGCGCCGGTGGCGTGATCCCGCCCAACGCGACCCTGAAGTTCGAGGTCGAGCTGCTCGGCAACTGAGATCCGGGCGCCACGGCCGGCAGCGGCCACCGTGGCGCCGGTACGTCGTGCGCACCGCCGCACGTCGGTGTTGCCGCCCGCGGGCGTGGTGCAGGTGTGCAGGGCGCACCCCTTCCTGCCGCGCGGAGCCATCTGGAATTGTCGCGGCCGGTGGCCGGATCAGTCCGCCGGGACGCGGGATCCGAACACCTCTTCGAACGACTCGCCGCCGGCGATCCGTGCCAGGTCCGGGTACAGGCTGGCGGGCTGCACCAGCGGAAGCACCGCCAGCCGCGCCGCCTGGTAGCGGGCATGGACCGTCGCGCCATCGCCGGCGAAGAATTCGCCGCCGCGCACCTGCCGCCGCACCGCGCGCACCTCCTCCGCGCCGAGGTGGATGTGGCCGGGCAGGAACGGCGCGCGGTGGTCGACGGTCAGCGCCACGCCCTCGTCGAACCACGCCGGGACCTGGCGCAGGCTGCGCCAGAAGCCGACCCGGTGCTGGATCTCGGCATGCAGCCATTCGTGCGCGACCACGTCGACACTGCGGCCCTGCGGGCCGACGACAATGCAGCTGCCCCAGGGCGCGCGATGCAGGGTGGCGGTGTCGTTGGCGCCCAGCCTGCGCGCCGCCTGCGCCGACCCGGCGAACACGATGCGCGGCCGCGACGCAGGTGCACCGTAGGTCGCTTCCAGCCGGGCGGACGCGGCGGCCACCAGCGCCCGGAAGGTGCGTGCCTGCGCCCGATCCGCGTCGGCGGCGGCATGCACGCGCGGCTGCAGCGGGCGGTACCCGCCCAGGCCCGCCAGTTCGCAGGCCAGCGCCTGGCGGCGACCGGAAGCGGCGGCCATGAGCAGCACCAGGCACAACACGGCGAGGCCGCACGCGGTGCGTCGTCGGGACATCGCGCTCCAGGCGGGTCGGTGGCAGGTGCGGCCCATCCTACCGGGCAGGACGCGCGCTGCCGGGCGCCGGCTGGCGGCGGTACCCTGTGGCGGACCTGCGAGGAGACCGTCCATGGCCGGGAATGCCGTCTGCCGCCTGCTGGTGGCCGCCGTACTGCTTGCTTCCAGCGTGGCCGCACTGGCCGCCCCGCCCGCGCAGCCGCGCCGCTACGCGCTGACGGCCGATTCGCTGCGCCAGCCGGACGTGCCGCAGGGCCGGCTGGAGGGGCCGTTCGAGTTCCACAGCCGGGTCATCCCGGGCACCGTGCGCCGCTACTGGATCCACGTGCCGGCCGCGTACGACGGTCGCCAGCCGGCCAACCTGCTGGTGTTCCACGACGGCCACCGCGCGACCAATCCCGACGGCTCGCTGCGGGTGCAGCACGTGATCGACAACCTGGTCCATCGCGGCCAGATCCCGCCGACCATCGGGGTGTTCGTCACGCCCGGCCATCGCGCGGCGCACTGGCCGGACGGGCTCGGCTACGCCAACCCGGACCACCGCGCGCAGGAATACGACGCGCTGGATGACACCTACGCGCGCATGCTGGTGGACGAGTTGCTGCCGCAGGTGGCCGCGCGCTACCGCCTCAGCGACGACCCGGCGCGGCGGGCGATCGGCGGCACCAGCAGCGGTGCGATCGCCGCCTTCACCGTGGCCTGGCACCGGCCCGAGGCGTTCGGCAACGTGGTCAGCATGATCGGCAGCTACGTCTCCATCGGCTACCGGCCGGCGCACGAGGGCCAGCCGATGCGGCCCGGTGGCGACCTGTACCCGACCCTGGTGCGCAAGGGGCCGGTGCGCCCGCTGCGCGTGTTCCTGCAGGACGGCCGCAACGACCTGGACAACGAGCACGGCAACTGGTTCCTGGCCAACCAGCAGATGCTGGCGGCACTGCACTGGGCCAACGCCGAGGCCGACCGCACCGGCGAAACCGGGCCGCGTTACCGCGTGGCCCACGTCTGGGGCGAGGGCGGCCACTCGGACGACCACGGCGGCCGCCTGTTGCCGGACGTGCTGCGCTGGCTGTGGATGACCGGCGCGCCGGCACCGGCGGACTGAGCGGCGCCTGCCTGCGCTGGGCCGGGGCGGGGTTCCGTTCCGGGGCCGTGTGCCCGGGGCGCAGTGCATCCCCACGATGCATGCGCCGGATCTACGCGAAGCGCGGCCTGGCCGATGGCGCGCCGCCACGGGACGCATCGGGCCCGTGCGATCGGGCGCGCCGGGGACTTCAGGGACGCCGGGCGATGAGCGGTTTCAAGGCGCTGTTCGCCTTCTATGCGCTGCTGCTGGGACTGGCGCTGGCCAACGTCTGCCATGCCTTCGCCGACATGTACCGCCTGCGACGGCGGGTTCCGGTGGGCTGGACGGTGCCGCCGCTGGCGGTGGTGCTGATCGTCTGCATCTGCCAGCAGTGGCTGGCCTTCTTTCGCCGCCCAGCCGCAGATGACGCTCAACCTGCCCCAGGTCGCCGGCTGCCTGGCCGTGGCGCTGCCCTGCATCGTCATCAGCCGGCTGATCATTCCGCACGAGGGCGAGGCGCCGGGCATGGAAGCCCACTACGCTGCACACCGCGGGCTGCTGGCCGGCATGCTGATGGCGCCGGTCCTGGCCAGCCTGGCGATCAACTTCATCTACGACCTGATCGATGGCGCCGCACTGTCCGCGACGCTGCCCGGCTACGCGGTCTACCACGGCGTGCGCATCGGCCTGGTCGTGCCGATGCTGGTGTGGCCGCACGTCCTGGTGCAGCGCTGCGGCCTGGCCCTGTTCGGTCTCTATACCCTGGCACTGATGTTCTAGCCGCGCGCGGCGCGGGCATCCGGGGCGAGCTCCCGAGCAGGTGGCCCCCGCGGTTCACGTGCCCGTGTGTGTCGCGCTGCGATGGTCCGCGGCATGGGACAGGCGCTCTACCTGGTGGTGATCGAGCCGGATCCGGGGCTGCGTGGCCTGGTGCCGGAGCCGGCGCTGCGCCGGCTTGCGCCGGGCCTGTACCTGGTCGCCTCCGGGCAGGGGCGCGCGCCGCTGTACCACGCGGTCAAGCGCCTGACGCGGCCCGACCGGCTGCTGGTCGCACCCCTGGCCGGTGATCCGAAGTTCAAGGGCATGGAGGCCGGTGCGCTGGCATGGCTGCGTTCGCGTGCCGGCGCCGCAGCGGACTTGCAGTCGTCGTGCCCGGGGCCCGACGGCCCGCTCAGCGCGCCAGCGAAGCCTGCAGCGCGCTCGCCAGCGCGGCATCGCCGCTGACCAGGTCGGTCCAGGCCAGCTCCAGGCCCTTGCGCTTGCGCTTGGGCACCAGTTTCAGGCCCTCGGGGCTGACGGTCAGGGTGTAGAGCTCATCGCCGATGGCCAGCTCACGGCGCAGGGGTTTGTCGAGGGGCGTCATGGCCGGTCTCCGGTCGCGGGGTACCCAGTGTGGCCGCCAGCGGGTGCAGCAGGCGTGGGCTGCCGCCGGCCGCTGCCCGTGCCGGCCCGGTGCCCTGGCCGCCGGCCCCGGGTATCCTCGCCCGGCCGGAGGCGCGTCGCGCGTCCGGTCGCATGCGGCCGGGGGGCCGCCGCCGGAGCGGACCCGAGGGGGACGCCGGCCACTCAACCAGGGGAAGGACATGACCGGAAACAGGATCAAGGCGGGCCTGGTGGCCCTGTCGCTGGCGCTGGCGCCATGGCTGGCGGCCGATGCCGTCGCACGGGGGCGCGGCATCAGCGGCGAGGAGGCGATGGCGGTGATGAAGGCGATGGAGCTGTCGCCGGAACTGCAGGTCGATGGCGTGGGCGATCCGCGGATCCAGTTCCAGGTCCGGGGCCTGGCCGCGTTCCTCAACTTCTACGACTGCCAGGCCGGGCGCTGCGGCTCGCTGCAGCTGGAAACCGCGCTGGACCTGGAGCACGGCACCACGTTGCAGACGGCGAACGTGTTCAACGGCCGCTACCGCTACGTGCGCCTGCACCTGGACGACGAGATGGACCCGTACCTGCAGTACGACTTCGAGATGCTGCACGCCGACCATGCCGCGCACCTGCGCAGCCAGGTGGAGATCTTCAGCCAGCTGCTGGCCGGATTCACCGAGGCGATGGATTTCTGATCGCGCGGCGGGCCGCCCCCGCTGCGCGTGGCGCGTGGCGGGTGGCCGGTGGCGGGGCGAAGCCTGCCGGCCGCGGTCGCGGCAGTGCCGCAGGGCTCGGCACCAGCGCCTTCCTGGCGACGGTCCGCGGGACGGCCGGTGAAGTTTCCCGGACGCGCTGTAACACGGCCGGCGGCCATGCCGGCGCAAAGTGGCTCCACCGGCGCCGATCGCGCCGGCCCCACCCAAGGAGCCCTGCCATGACCGCCCGCGCTTTCGCCGTCTCCCGTTCCGCCACCCACATCAGCACCGCCGACGGCGTGCAGCTGTACTACAAGGACTGGGGCCCCAAGGACGGCCCGGTGGTCACCTTCAGCCACGGCTGGCCGCTGAGTTCGGACAGCTGGGAATCGCAGATGCTGTTCCTCGCCTCGCACGGCTACCGGGTCGTGGCGCACGACCGCCGCGGCCACGGCCGCTCCAGCCAGCCGTGGGACGGCAACGACATGGACCACTACGCCGACGACCTGGCCGCAGTGATCGAGGCGCTGGACCTGCGCGATGCCACCCTGGTGGGCTTCTCCACCGGCGGCGGCGAGGTGGCGCGCTACATCGGCCGCCATGGCACCGGGCGGGTCAGGGCGGCGGTGCTGGTATCGGCGGTGCCGCCGCTGATGCTGCGCACCGGCGACAATCCCGGCGGCCTGCCGCTGGAGGTGTTCGACGGCTTCCGCCAGGCCTCGATAGAGAACCGCTCGCAGCTGTACCTGGACATCGCCTCCGGGCCGTTCTTCGGGTTCAACCGGCCTGGCACGCAGGCCAGCGATGCGCTGGTGCGGTCGTTCTGGGCGCAGGGCATGCAGGGCGGGCACCGCAACACCTACGAGTCGATCGCCGCGTTCTCGGCCACCGATTTCCGCCAGGACCTGGCGAAGTTCGACGTGCCCACCCTGGTGATCCACGGCGACGACGACCAGGTGGTGCCGATCGACCTGTCCGGGCGTGCCTCCGCGGCGCTGGTACCCGGCGCGCAGCTGAAGGTCTACGAAGGGGCGCCGCACGGCATCACCGACACCCACAAGACGCGGCTCAACGAGGACCTGCTGGCGTTCCTGCGGCGCTGAGGACCGCTTCCGGCCCGCGGGCGCACGTGGGCGCGCGGGCCGACGCCCCGGCACATCCCGCGTTCAAGCCGGCGCTGGTAGGGTGTGGCGATGGCCGCCATGGGCGGCAACGGGAACCGCCGATGCGCCTGCTGTCCTATGCCCCCGTCCTGGCCCTCCTGTCCATCGCCGTCGCCGCCCCGGCGTATGCGGACGGGCAGGGCGAGGCGCCGGCCACCGCGCTGGACCTGGCCCTGCCGCAATCCTCGCTGGCCGGCTACCGCAACGATCCACCGGGCACCTGGTATGGCGACACCTCCGGCGTGCCCGCCCCGGCTCGTTCCGGCAAGACGGTTTTCGACCGCGCCGGCTGTCCGGCCTCGCCCACCGGCGAGGCGACCGACATCACCGGCATGGTCGAGGCCGGGGTGGGCTACTCGCGGCATGGCGGCAACAGCAACTGGCAGGCCGCGACGGTCAACTACTGCAAGGAGTACGCCGGTGCCGACGGCAGTCCGCGCACCCTCAACCTGCAGTTGAACGTCGGCAGCCACGAAGGCCCGTACCCGTTCCATGATGCGTACGGGCCCTATGGCCCTTACGCACCGGGCTTCGGCCCGGTGCCCGGTTACGGACCCGGCCCGCTGATGCTTCAGGGCGCCGACTCCCGTCCCCCGCGCCGGCGCGACGAGCGGCGCTGACGCCGCTGGCGCGGCGGCACGGTGCGGTACGCCGGCGCCGCGTCCGGGATGGAGCCGCATGGCCCGCCGGTCCATGAACCGGCCGCGGATCGGCGGGCGCGCCAGCGCGCGCCGGCCTGGTCCGCGCCCTGCACCATTGACGCCGGCGGCGGCCGCGGGTCACCGTGCACCGGCCACGCCGCCAGGCCTGCGCGCCACGCGCACGCCCCATACCCAGGGACGCCCATGACCGAGCCCCAGCCCTCCCGTACGCGCCCGCGCGCATTCCGCCTGCTTCTTGCCCTCGCCCTCGCCGTGGCCCTGCCCGCCGCGCACGCCGGCCCGGCCGGTCCTGCATGGTCGGCGGTACCGGCCACCGCCGGCGCACCCACCGCCCGCCACGAGAACGGCTTCGTCGCCGTGGACGGGCGCCTGTACCTGCTCGGCGGCCGCGGCGAGCGTCCGCTGGACATCTTCGATCCGGCCACCGGCAACTGGCAGCAGGGCGCGGCGCCGCCGCTGGAAATCCACCACGTCCAGGCGCTGGCCCATGACGGCAAGCTCTACGTGCTGGGCGCGCTGACCGGCGATTTCCCCGAGGAGCAGCCGCTGACCCACGTGCTGGTCTACGACCCTGCCAGCGACCGCTGGAGCCAGGGCGCGGAGGTGCCGGCGCACCGGCGCCGCGGTTCGGCCGGCGTGGCCTCGCATGGCGGACTCATCTACCTGGTCGGCGGCAACACCCGCGGCCACATGAGCGGCTACGTGCCGTGGCTGGACGCGTTCGACCCGGCGAGCGGCCAGTGGACCGAGCTGGCCGATGCGCCGCATGCGCGCGACCACTTCCATGCCGTGGTCATCGACGGCCTGCTGTACGCCGCCGGCGGCCGCCGCACCTCGCACGACACCGGCGACACCCTGTCGCTGACCATCCCCGAGGTGGACGTGTACGACCTGGCCAGCGGGCGCTGGAGCACCCTGGCCGCGCCGTTGCCGACCCCGCGCGCCGGCCCCGGCACGGTCGCCTTCGAGGGCCGCCTGGTGCTGATGGGCGGCGAGAGCGCCCGCCAGGTGCCGGCGCATGACGAGGTCGAGGCCTACGACCCTGCCAGCGGGCGCTGGAGCACCCTGGCGCCACTGCCGCGCGGGCGGCACGGCACCCAGGCCACGGTGCTGGGCGAGGCGGTGCACGTGGCCGCCGGCAGTGGCGACCGCGGCGGCGGTCCGGAGCTGGATGACCACCTGGAGCTGGCCCGCTGAGCGGCTGGCTCCCGGCGCGGGCTGTGTGCAGTGCAGCGTGGCCGGGGCGGAAGGGGCGCGTATAAGGGATGGCGGCCGGGTCGACCCGGCCGGGCGCGGCCGGCAGGGGAGGTCGCGACGCAGCATTCCCTCGTCCGTTCCAGCGCGGTGCCTCCGGCGCCGCGGGTCCGTCCTGCAGAAAGGGAGCTTCCATGTCGTTGACGCCGCTGTTCGTGTTCCTCGCCATCGGCCTGGCCGCCGTGGTCGGCCTGGGTACCGTCGCCCTGCGCCGCGAACGCAGGTAACACCTCCGCGCCCGGTCCGGGCGCGTGTTCCCCGTCTCTGCTCCGGCACGCCTGCGCGTGCGGCGCCCGTGTGCCGGCGCTCCGCGCGGCGCTGTCGCCTTGCGCGCCGCCCGCCGGCGCTTGCGCCCTCGCGAGCGCCACTGGTTCACCGCCCGTGGACGGGCGCTGGCCAAGCATGGGCGCCGCCGCCGGTCCTGGCCTGCGCGGCGCCCACCGGGCCCGAGCGCCCGCCACGCAAGGAGCGAGACCATGCTGCTGGCCCTTTCCAGCAATGCCGCCTACACCGGCATGAACGTGCTGATGATCGTCGCGGGCATCTTTGCCCTGATCCTGACCGTGCTGTGGATCCTGGTGCCGTTCGCGGTGTTCGGGATCAAGCCGCTGCTGCGCCAGCTCATCGCCGAGCAGCGCCGCACCAACGACCTGCTGACCACCCCGCCGGTGGCGGCCGGGCACGTCGCGCCGGGCCCGGTGGCGCACACGGTGGAGCCGGTGCGTTCCGGCGATCCGGTCTACGTACACCGCGCCCCGTAGAGCGGCAGGTGCAGCGGCGGCCGGCGTGGCCGCCGCCGCACCGGTGGGATGCCCGCCGGACCGGCCGGAGATGTCCGGCGCGCATGGGATACAGCCAGGCACACGCCGGTTGAACGGTTCATTGGAAGGGCTGGCGCCTGCGGTCCGCGTCTCGGATCCTGAGACGCCCCCAGGGCAGGCTCGCGGCATGGAGTTGCAGGACAAGCTCGCGATCCTCGCCGACGCGGCCAAGTACGACGCGTCCTGCGCCTCCAGTGGCGCGGGGCGCCGCGATTCGCGCGGCACCGGCGGGGTCGGCAGCACCGAGGGCATGGGCATCTGCCACTCGTACACGCCCGACGGGCGCTGCGTGTCGCTGCTGAAGATCCTGCTGACGAACTTCTGCATCTACGACTGCGCGTACTGCGTCAACCGGGTGAGCAGCAACGTGCGTCGCGCGCGCTTCGCCACCGGGGAGGTCGTGCGGCTGACGCTCGACTTCTACAAGCGGAACTATATCGAGGGCTTGTTCCTCTCCAGCGGCATCATCCGCAATGGCGACTACACCATGGAGCAGCTGGTGGAGGTCGCGCGCAGCCTGCGCGAGGACCACCACTTCGCCGGCTACATCCACCTCAAGACCATCCCCGAGGCCGCGCCGGAGCTGCTGGAGAAGGCCGGCCGCTATGCCGACCGGCTGAGCATCAACGTCGAACTGCCCACGGTGGAAGGCCTGGCCAGGCTCGCACCGGAAAAGCGCGCCGACGGCATCCGCGGGGCCATGGGCGAACTGCGCTGGCGGATCGACGAGAACACCGAGGCGCGCAAGGCGGCCCGGGTGGCGAGGACCGGCCCGCGGCGGCGGACGCCGCGCTTCGCCCCGGCCGGACAGAGCACCCAGATGATCGTCGGCGCCGACGGCGCGGACGACGGCGTGATCCTGCGCACCAGCAGTGCGTTGTATGGCGATTTCCGCATGCGCCGGGTGTACTACTCGGCGTTCAGCCCGATCCCCGATGCCTCTGCCCAGCTGCCGCCGCGCGCGCCGCCGCTGCAGCGCGAGCACCGCCTGTACCAGGCCGACTGGCTGCTGCGGTTCTACGGTTTCGAAGTGGACGAGATCGTGCCGCTCACGCCCCAGGCCGGCAGCGGCATGCTCGACCTGGACATCGATCCCAAGCTGGCCTGGGCGTTGCGCCATCCGCAGCACTTCCCGGTGGACCTCAACAGCGCGCCGCGCGAGATGCTGCTGCGCGTGCCGGGGCTGGGCGCGCGCAACGTGGACCGGCTGGTCAGCGCGCGGCGCCATGGCCGGCTGCGGCTGGAGGACCTCGGTCGCCTGCGCGCGCCGCTGAAGAAGCTGCTGCCATTCGTCAGCGTGCTCGACCATCATCCGCGGGCGCGCCTGGACGACCCGGCGCGGCTGCGCGCGCAGCTGGCCCCGGCGCCGCGCCAGGCCGACCTGTTCGGATGAGCGGCTTCCGCGCCGCGCTGGATCCGCCCTGGGACGTGGGCGCCTGGCGGGCGGCCGCGCGCCAGGCCTGGGCCGCGGGGCTGGCGCCGGAGCAGGTGGACTGGAACGGCGACGCGCAGCCCGGCCTGTTGCCCTGGCCGGACCTGGGATCGGCCCCACCGCGCGCCGACATGCCCGCGCTCTCGGTTCCGCCCGGCTTCCTGGACCTGGCCGCGCGCGTGCTGTGCCACCGCGACCCTCAACGGCATGCGCTGCTGTACCGGATGCTGTGGCGCATCGGCCACGACGGGCGCCAGCTGCTGGAGCGCAGCACCGATGCGGACGTGGTCCGCGCCCGGGTGCTGGAGAAGGCGGTGCGCCGCGACACCCACAAGATGAAGGCGTTCGTGCGCTTCCGTGCCGTGCCCGGCGAGGAGGAGACCTACATCGCCTGGTTCGAGCCGGAACACTGCATCGTCGACCGGGTCGCGCCGTTCTTCGCCCGGCGTTTCGCCGGCATGCGCTGGACCATCGTCACCCCGTACCGCAGCGCGCGCTGGGATGGGACGCAGCTGTGGGCCGGGCCGGGCGGGCAGCGCAGCGACGTGCCGGCCGACGACGCCCATGACGGCCTGTGGCGCACCTACTACGCCAACATCTTCAACCCGGCCCGGCTCAACACCCGGATGATGCGCCAGGAGATGCCGCAGAAGTACTGGCACCTGCTGCCGGAGACCCACCTGCTGCCGGCGCTGGTGCGCGAGGCCGGCGCGCGGGTACGGGACATGGCCGAGCGCGCGCCGCAGCCACCGCGGCGGCGCATCCGGCGTCCGCCCGGTGCCGGCGGCTAGTCGGCCACCGGCGTCCAGCGGAACGCCAGCAGGCGGTTGCCGCGCAGCAGCGGTACCAGCAGCAGCTGCCGGTCCGGCAGGTAGAGGTGGTCGGCGTTGCCGCTCTGCAGCTGCAGCAGCGGCGTGGCCGAGCCGTCGGCGGCCACGTGCAGCAGCCGGCCGGCGGTGAAATCGGTGACGGTCCATCCGCCCTGTCCGTCTGGCTCGATGCCGTCGATCTGGCCGATCGGCGTGGTGCCGATGCGCCCGGCGCGGCCATCGGCCAGGTCGAACGTGCTCAGGTGGCCGCGCTCGCCGGTGGCCGGCACCTCCCAGCTGCCGGCCAGCAGGCGCCCGCCGTCGGCGCGCAGGCCGTTGAAGTGGCCGGTGGCCGGCACGTCGACCTGGACCCACGGCGCGAACCCTTCGCGCGAGAGCCGGTAGACCGTCGCCAGCCGGCGGCTGTAGACGTAGACGTTGCCAGCCTCATCGGCGGTGCAGTCGTTGAACTGGCCCGGTCCGCCATCCACCGGCCGGTGGCGCGCGGTCACGGTGCCGGCTTCCGGATCGATCTCCACCAGCGCATCGTCGTCGCCCACATAGAGGTGGCCGTTGGCCAGGGCGAGCCCCTTGGGGTTTTCCAGGCCGCCGATCCACTCCAGGTCCAGGATCCGGCCCTCGCCATCGAGCCGGCTGATGAACCCGTCGCCGGGGGTGGCGCCTTCACCGGTGCTGGCCATGTTGGAGACGTAGAAGCGGTCGCGCGCGACGTCGTACACCACCGACTCGGGCGCGGCGAACCCGGTGGCCTGCCACAGCAGCGCCGGCTCGGTCGCGGGGGTGGCCAGCAGCGGCAACGGGGCCAGCGCCAGCAGCAGGGCGCATGCGCGCAACAGCGATCGGGACATGTGCATGGGCATGGGCGGGAGCCTCCGGTGGCGACGTCCGCAGGGTAGCGCGCGCGGTCGCCGGATGGTGCCTGCGGCTAGACTTGCGGCCGAAGGCGCGGGAGGGCCGTGGCCGATCGGGGGACACATGGGAGCACGCAGGATCTGCCTGGCACTGTGCCTGGCATCGCTGGCACTGCCGGCCGCGGCAAGTGGGAAGTTCACTTGGCCGGAGGGCCGCAGGGCCGCGGTCAGCCTGGCCTACGACGATGCGCTGGAGTCGCAGCTGGACAACGCGGTGCCTGCGTTGCAGCGCCACGGCCTGAAGGCCACGTTCTACATCGTGCCCGGGCGCGAGGGCCTGCAGAAGCGGCTGGAGGAATGGCGCGCGCTGGCCGGCATGGGCCACGAGCTGGGCAACCACAGCCTGTCCCATCCGTGCTCCGGCCACGGGCCGGGTCGCGAATGGGTGCAACCGCTGCACGACCTGGACCGCAAGACCGTGGCCCAGCTGCGCGAGGAGGTCGAGCTGGCCGACGTGTTCCTGCGCGCCATGGACGGGCGCGAAGGCCCGCGCACCTACACCGCGCCGTGCGGCGACAGCACCGTGTCCGATGGCAACTACATCGACGCCATCGCCGACCGCTTCGCCGGCATCAAGCTGGTCGGTGGCGACGTGGTGCCGGACATGTGGGCGCTGGATCCGGCGGCGGTGCCTGCCGCGGTACCGGCCGACGTGACCGGGGCGCAGCTGATCGCGCTGGTCGAGGAAGCCGGGCGCAAGGGCACGATGGTCGGCTTCACCTTCCACGGCATCGGGGGCGACTACCTCTCCGTCTCCACCCGGGCGCACGAGGAGCTGCTGGCCTTCCTGGCCGCCAACCGCGACCGCTACTGGACCACCACCTTCGTCGAACAGATGCAGTGGGTGCGCGGGCAGCAGGCCGCCCGCGGCCGCGCCCCGGCCGGGAAAGCCGGCCGTTGAGGAACGCGCCCCGCGCCGGCGGCAGGCCCGCGTTGCGCCCGCTGGCCGTGGCATTCCATTCGCTGGTCGCCCTGCTCACCGGGGTGGCCACGCTGCCGGCGGTCAACCTCGCCGGCAGCGCCCTGGCCACCGCGGCGGGAATGGCGGCCGGAGGCGGACCGCGGCTGGCCTGGGACCTGGCCTGGCTGGTGCTGTCGCTCGCCGCCGGGGCGGGGCTGTCGGCGTGGATGGCGCCGCGTGCGCCGCGCTGGCATGCGCTCGGCCTGCTGGCAGGGTTCCAGGCCCTCGCGATCGCAGGCGTGGTGCGCATGGGCGAGGACTGGCCCCTGTGGTTCAGGGCCGCGGTGGTGCTGGCGCCCGCAGTGCTGGTCGTGGCCGCGGCATGGCCATGGCGTCGCCGCGTGCGTTGAAACACGCGGCACGTCGCCGACCTCACTCCTGGAAGTGAATCCGGACCGAGTCCGCGCTGCGGTCTGCCGGGCCGTGGTACACGGCCTCGATGTTGTTGCCGTCCGGATCGAGCGCGAACGCCGCGTAATAGCCGGGATGGTAGGGACGTTCGCCGGGCGCGCCGTTGTCGCGGCCGCCGGCCGCCAGGGCCGCGGCGTGGAAGGCTTCGACCATCGCCCGGTCCGCGGCCTGGAATGCCAGGTGCACGCGGCCGGTCGCCACGCCGGCGGCCGCCGCGCTGTCCACGCTGGAGACGAACAGCTCGTCGATCCAGAACCAGTCGTCGCCAGAGCCGCCCAGCGGCACGCCAAGCGCGGCGGCCACCGCGGTGTAGAAGCGCTGGCTGGCGTCGAGGTCGCGGACCACCAGGTGCAGGTGGTCGATCAGCCGGCCGCGGTGCAGTTCCATTGTTTCCATGGGCATTCCCTCCGGGAGTCAGCCTGCACTGTAACGCCGGGAGGATCGGGTTCAGCGGCGGGGCCGGTCAGGCGACATGCGCTCGTAGTCCTCCGGCTCGGCGTGGTTGCGTGCCGGGTCGGTGTCGGGCATGTCCTGTTCCTTCCAGCGCGCATGGTCGTTGCGGTAGCGGTCGGCGGTGTGCGGCTTGTCCTGGTCCGCGGCCGGGCGCTCGTTGTCACGGGTGCTGTGCTGTTCGGGGGGTGAGGTCGGGCGGGTCATGGGGGCCTCCGCAAAGCGGCGCGCGCGGTCCGCCGCGGCGGCCGCGCGCGCCAGTGGTCACTCGTTGCCGACGGTGTCGGTGCGGTCCGGCGACTTGGGGTTGGTGGTCGGCACCGGATGCGCCTTGCCACGCGCATCCTTCTTCTCGCCGGGCACCATTCCGCGCTCCTTGCCGACCTCCATCTCCTCGTCGGTGATGTAGCCGTCGGCGTTGACGTCGTACTTGGCGAAGTCGTCGGCGGTCTTGCGGCCACCGGCGGTGAACTCGGCCAGCGACAGGCGGCCGTCACCGTCGGTGTCCATCTTCTGGACCTTGTGGGTGGCGGTCGGGGTGTGCGGATCCTGTGCCAGGGCGGTGCCGCAGGCGAAGGTGCCGGCCAGGACCAGGGCAAACAGCGGGGTCGACTTGTTCATGGTGCCTCCTCTGGAAAGGGCGCGTCGCGCCGTGCGCCCATCTGCGCACGCCGGGCGTAAGCGCCGCGGCAAGGCCAGGCCGAGGAGACGTGAAAGCTGCAGTGTCGGTTCAGGAGGCGAGCGCCAGCGGCGCGGCCGCATGGGCCGGGGCGTGCATGGGCGCGGGCTCGTCCTGGCGTGTGGCCCACACCTCGATCCGTTCGGGCTCGCACGGCCCGAACGCGCAGCTGGTGGCCGCATCGGCGGCGTCGCGTCCGCGGGCCAGCGCAATACGCGCCGGGCAGGCGCCGCCGGTGCGCGCGTCGAACGCGGTCCACTGGCCGTCCACCCACGCCTCGAACCAGGCGCTGAAGCCGGCGGACGCGTCGCCGCCGGCCGGTGGATAGCCCATGCAGTAGCGGGCGGGGATGCCGGCCGCGCGACACAGCGCGATGGCCGCATGCGCGAAGTCGCGGCAGACCCCCTTGCCTTCCTGCAGCGCGCGCAGGGCGCCACGGGTGCAGTCCGCGCTTTCGGGGGCGTACTCGACGGTGCGCGCCACGTGCGCGCAGATGGCCTGCACGCGCACGCGGTCCGAGGGCAGCTCGCCGAAACGCAGGAGCGCGTGCCGTTGCAGCGGACGCACCTCGCAGTAGCGGCTTGCCCGCAGGAACTCCTGCACGGCGGCGGGCACGCTCGCCACCTGCGCCGTACCCGGCCACGCGCGCTCGACTTCCGCACCCTCCCGCACCAGCGCCTCGGCCTGCAGCACCAGCAGGCCGGCCGGTGCCAGCAGCCGGGTGCAGGTGTTGCCGAAACGGTCGCGATAGCGGCGCAGCGGAAGGTCCGGCGTGGTCCACGGCGACGGACCGGCGATCACGCGGCCGGCATGGCTGTCATGGATGTCCAGCATCGCCACCATCGGCGTGGGCTGGGCAAAGCGGTAGGCGATCTGGAAACCCAGCCGGAGGGGCATCGGCGTGGTCCGTGGGGAAGGGCGACCGGGGGATTGGGCCGCCTGCGCGCGCAAGGGCGCGTGAAACCGCCGTGGGCGACGGCCGCTTCACGGGCGGGCGGCGATGGTCTGGCACACCCCCTGCGAGGACCGCCCATGCACCACCGGCGACTGCGTTTCGGGCGCGGCTTCCGCGTCCTGTTCGACCACGGCCGGGTCCAGGCCGCGCAGATGGTGCTCGAGCCGGGCGCCAGTGAGGGCGGCCCGGGCAACCGCCACCGGGGCGCGGACCAGTGGCTCTATGTGGTGGCCGGCAGCGGCGAGGCGACCGTAGACGGCCGCAGGGTCAGGCTGGGGCCGGGCAGCCTGCTGCTGATCGCGCGCGGGGAGGAGCATGGCATCCGCAACACCGGCACCACCGCGCTGAAGACCCTCAACCTGTATTCGCCACTGGCCTACACCCCGGACGGCGAGGAGCGCGCGGCGGGACGGCCCCGCTGAGCGCGCCGCGCGCCGCCGTCAGCGCACGGTGACCACGCGGTTGCGTCCGTCCTGCTTGGCCCGGTACATCGCGCGGTCGGCGCGGTGCAGCAGCTGCTCGGCGCTTTCGCCCAGCTGGCGCACGGCAACGCCCGCGCTGAAGCGCACCTCGATGCGCCGGCCCTCGTGGTCCAGCGGACGGGCGGCGAGCTCCCGCTGCAGCTGCTGCAGCCGGGCGCCGGCGTCCTCCAGCGAGGTGCGCGGCATCAGCAGCACGAACTCCTCGCCGCCGTAGCGCGCCAGGGCATCATCGCCGCGCAGCCCGCCGCGCAGCACCTGCACCAGGTGGCGCAGGGCGGCGTCGCCGCCGGCATGGCCGTGGCGCCCGTTGAGGCGGCGGAACTCGTCCAGGTCCAGCACGGCCACGGCCAGGGTCCAGCCGTCGCGCTCGGCCTGGCGCATCGCGGCGGCATACAGCTCCTCGAAGCCGCGGCGGTTGAGCGCCCCGGTCAGCGGGTCGCTGCTGGCCAGTTCGCCGATGTCGCGCAGTTGCGCCTCCAGCTCGCGCACCCGGGACTCGGCCGCCTCCACGTCGGCGCGGGCCACCTGCAGTTGCGCGTGCGACCGCTGCGCCTGCTCCTGCAGCCGGCGGGTGTCGTCCATCACGTCTTCCAGGCGGTGGCCCAGGTCGGCGATGGTGCGTGCCTCGCGTATGGCCGCCAGGTGCGCCTGCAGCCGGTCCTGGAATTCGCCGGTCCGGGCGGCCATGCCGTCCAGTCCCTGGACGAAGGACACCATCATCACCCGCATGGCGTCCTTGGACTGGTCGATCCCGCGCCGCAGCAGGCCTTGCTGGTAGGCCAGCTCGCGCAGGCCCTGGCGGGTCGCCTCCAGGGCATGGCGGTCGGGGTTGTCGGCCAGCAGCCTGCGCACCGCCACGACCTGGCCGCGCAGCCAACTGCCGTCCTCCAGCAGCTCGAACAGGTTCTCCAGCAGCAGGTCGAACAGCTCCAGCAGCAGCGCCTGCTGTTCGGCGCTCTCGCCGGCGTGCAGCCCCACCTGGTGGCACAGCTCGCGCACCCGCACGGCCAGCGGCGACAGGTCCGCCCCCGGCGCCCAGCGCCGCAGGTCCATCGCCAGCGCGGTGGATTCGTCGGCCAGCGCCGGCAGCGGCTGCAGCAGGGAGGCCAGGGCCACGCCCACCGCCTGCCGCAGCAGGTCGCGCAGCTGTTCGGCCTCCGCCGCGCCCGGGCCCTCCAGCGCGGTGGCGAAGTCCCGCAGGTACTTGTCCAGGAACTGGCGCAGCACCCGTGCCACCGTCGCCCAGTCGGCCGCCTCGATGGCCGACTGCAGGCGCCGCCCGAGGTCGCCCAGCTCGCCGGGCAGGGCGGCCATGCCGCGGGCGAACGCCGGCAGCACGCTGGTGGCGTCGGGAGCGCCCGCCAGCGGGGCGTCCGCTGGCGGGGCGGACCGCAGCGGGCGGTCGAGGATGGACATGCGCGCGACTCCGGCGGGCCGCGGGGGCCCGGTGGCAGGGACGCCTCGTTAGCGGCCCGGACCGGCCAGGGTTGAGCCGGCGGGTTTCCCACGGTCCGTGCGCGCTGCCTGTGAGACGCTGGCGACCTTCCCACGGCATGGAGGTCTCATGGATATCGGCATGGTCGGACTGGGCAGGATGGGCGGCAACATGGCCCGGCGCCTGCTGCGTGGCGGGCACCGGGTGGTGGGTTTCGACCCGGGGCCGGCCGGGGATGCCATCGAAGGCCTGGACGTGGCCGGCTCGCTGCCGGCGCTGGTCGAAGCGCTGCCGTCGCCGCGGGTGGTGTGGATGATGGTGCCCGCCGGCGCGCCGGTGGACGCCACGGTGGAGGTCCTGCTGCCGCTGCTGCGGCCGGGGGACGTGGTGGTGGACGGTGGCAATTCCAACTACCGCGACAGCATGCGCCGGGCCGCGCGCTGCCGCGATGCCGGCGTGCACCTGCTGGACTGCGGCACCAGCGGTGGTGTCTGGGGCCTGGAGGAGGGCTACAGCCTGATGGTGGGCGGCGAGGCCGCGGCCGCCGCATTGCTGCGCCCGGTGTTCGAGACCCTGGCGCCGGCGCCGGACCGTGGCTGGGGACACGTCGGGCCCAGCGGCGCGGGCCACTTCGCCAAGATGGTCCACAACGGCATCGAGTACGGAATGATGCAGGCCTACGCCGAGGGTTTCGCGATCATGCAGCGCAAGGAATCGCTGGCGCTGGACCTGGCCCAGGTGGGGCGCATCTGGCAGCACGGCAGCGTGGTGCGCTCGTGGCTGCTGGACCTGGCGGTGGATGCGCTGGCGGACAATCCGGCGCTGGAAGGGATCGCCCCGTATGTGTCCGATTCGGGCGAGGGCCGCTGGACGGTGGCCGAGGCGATCGACCTGGACGTCTCCGCACCGGTCATCACGCTGTCGCTGCTGGAGCGGCTGCGCTCGCGCGAGAACGACTCCTATGCCGACAAGCTGCTGGCCGCCCTGCGCGAGGGCTTTGGCGGCCATCGCGTGCGCCGAGAGTGAGCCTCACGGCGCGTTGAAGGCCACCTCGCGGCGGTGGGTGGCGCTTTCCAGCGCCGCCTCGATCACCGCCTGCGCCAGCAGCGCGCCGTCCGGCTCCACCGGCGCCGGCGTCCCCTGCAGGATGGCGTCGCGCATGCCGGCGTAGAACGCCGGCCAGTTGCCGTCCAGCGACGGTGCGGTGGCCTGGGCCGGCGTGCCGTCCGCGCCGGCTCGCAGCAGCCGCCCCGGATGCGGGTCCCGGCCCCAGGCATCCGGCCCGGGGCGGTGGCCTGCGCGCAGCGCGTCCTCCTGGGGGTCCAGCCCGTGCTTGGTCCAGCTGCCGCCGGTGCCGTGCACCGCGAAGCGCAGCTCATGGCCGGCGACCAGCGAACCGCCATGCAGCAGCACCCGCAGCCGCCGGTAGCGCAGCTGCACGTGGAAATAGTCCACCGCGGTGGCCCGGGCGCGCTGCATGCCCAGGTCGGCGTACACCGCCAGCGGCGGGCCGAACAGCTGCAGCGCCTGGTCGGCCAGATGCGGCCCGAGGTCGTACCACAGCCCGGCGCCCGGGCCTTCGCGGTCGCGCCAGCGGTCCGGCACCTGCGGGCGGAACCGGTCGAAGTGCGAGTGCAGTTCCATCACCTCGCCCAGCGCCCCGGACTGCACGAGTGCCTGCAGGGTGAGGAAGTCCGCATCCCAGCGCCGGTTGTGGAATACCGACAGCACCCGGCCCAGGTCGCGTGCCTCGGCCGCCACGGCCCGGGCCTGGGCCAGGTCCAGGGCGAACGGCTTGTCCACCACCACGTGCTTGCCGGCGCGCAGCGCCGCCTGGGCCAGTGGCGCGTGGGTATAGTTAGGCGTGGCCACGACCACCAGGTCGATCGCCGGATCCTCCAGCACCTGCGCCGGCCCGGCGCACACGCGCACGCCGGGATGGCGGGCGGTGATCTCGCCGGCGCGGCTGGAAGCGATGCTGTGCAGCCGCAGCCCGGCGGTGGCCTCCACCAGCGGTGCGTGGAACACGCGGCCGGCCAGCCCGTAGCCGAGCAGGCCCACGTTCAACGTCGGGGAAGACATGGGTCTGGCTCCGTATCGGTGAGACCCGATTAGAAGCGCGGGGCGTGGCCATCGCAACCCGTTCATGCGGATGAACGCATCACGAAACGCAGGCATCCGGTTCACCTGCGCTGGACAGGCACGCGCCGAGACTGGCCCCCCACACCGCCAAGGAGGTCCATATGCGCAAGAACACGTCCATTCTCGCCGCCACCTTTGCCGCCCTGCTGTTCTCCGGCAGCGTCATGGCCGACGACCACTCCGATCCGCAGAAGAAGCCGGCCGCCGACGCCGATTCCAACCAGCCGGTGACCGACACCTGGATCACCACCAAGGTCAAGTCCAGCCTGCTGGCCGACAGCGACGTCTCCGGCCTGAAGATCGAGGTCGACACCGTTGACGGCGTGGTCTTCCTGACCGGTAACGTCGCCACCAAGGCGCAGGCCGACGAGGCCAAGCGCATCGCCGGCGAGGTCGACGGCGTCAACCGCGTCGATGCGGCCAAGCTGAAGGTCGACGCCTCGGCGTCGCGCTGAGCCCGTCAGACCCGTCGCCCGCCACTGGCGGGCGTACCACCGGCGGCGCGGAGCCTGGCTTCGCGCCGCCGTCCGTTCGGGGACGGGACGGGCGTCAACGGAGCCGGAGCGCGGCTCCGCTAGAATCCGCCGACCCCCGCACAGCACGTACCGATGCCGAACAAGCTCCCCGCCGACCCGCGGGTCGAATCGCTCATCGCCCGGATGACGCTGGAGGAAAAGGTGGGCCAGCTCGGCGTGTTTGCCGACATGGTCCGCCCGTTCGCGCCGGACGTGAATCCCGAGACCAACACCCGCAACGCCGCCGAGGTGCTGGACCAGGTGCGCGCCGGGCGCGTCGGCTCGCTGTTCAATGGCGTCGGCGCGGCGCCGGGCCGCGAGATCCAGCGGGTGGCGGTCGAGGAAAGCCGGCTGGGCATCCCGGTGCTGTTCGCCGCCGACGTCATCCACGGCATGCGCACGGTGTTCCCGATTCCCCTCGGTGAAGCCGCCAGCTTCGAGCCGGCGCTCGCCGAACGGACCGCGCGCGCCACCGCGGTGGAAGCCACCGCCGCCGGCCTCCACTGGACCTACGCCCCCGCGGTGGACATCGCCCGCGACCAGCGCTGGGGACGCGGCGCCGAAGGCGCCGGCGAGGACGTGCTGCTGGGATGCGCCTTCGCCGCCGCCCGCGTGCGCGGTTTCCAGGGCCCGGACCTGGCCGCGCACGATTCGCTGCTGGCCACGCCCAAGCACTTCGTCGCCTACGGCGCGGTGACTGCCGGGCTGGACTACAACGCGGTCGAGATTTCCGAAGGCACCCTGCGCGACGTGCACCTGCCGCCGTTCAAGGCCGCGCTGGAGGCCGGCGCGCTGGCGGTGATGACCTCCTTCAACGACATCAACGGCATCCCGGCCAGCGCCCACCACGGGCTGCTGACCGGCGTGCTGCGCGGCCAGTGGGGCTTCGCGGGGGTGGTGGTGTCCGACTACACCGCGGACATGGAGCTGGTGGCGCACGGCTACGCCGGGGACGATCGCCACGCCACCGCGCTGGCATTCGCCGCCGGCATGGACATGAGCATGCAGAGCGGCTTCTACGCCGCGCACCTGCCCGCGCTGGTCGAGGCCGGCGAGGTCCCGGTCGAGCGCCTGGACGAGGCGGTGCGCCGGGTGCTGTCGCTGAAGGCCGCCACCGGCCTTCTGGACGATCCCTACCGGTCGCTGGACCCGGGGCGCGAAGCGGACACCTCCTGGCAGGCGCCGCACGAGGCGCTGGCGCGGGACGCTGCGCGCCGCTCGATCGTGATGCTGAAGAACGACGGCGGGCTGCTGCCGCTGCGCCGCGACGCGCGCATCGCCCTGGTCGGCCCGTTCGCCCGCGACCTGGACAACATCGAGGGCTGCTGGACCCTGTTCGGCGATCGCAGCCGCTATGTCAGCCTGGAGGCGGGCATCCGCGCGGCACTGCCGGAAGGCACGGCGTTGCAGGTGGAGGATGGCTGCGGGCTGGAGGCGCCGCTGGAAGGCGGCATGGAAGCCGCTGTCGCCGCCGCACGCGCGGCCGACGTGGTACTGCTGGCGGTGGGCGAGCCGCAGCGCTACAGCGGCGAGGCCCAGTCACGCACCCGGATCGTGCTGCCGGCGGCGCAGCAGGCGCTGGCCGAAGCGGTCGCCGCGACCGGTACGCCGGTCGTGGTGCTGCTGCGCAACGGCCGCGCGCTGGCACTGGAAGGCGCGGTCCGCGACGCGCAGGCAATCCTGGTGACGTGGTTCCTGGGCAGCCAGACCGGCCACGCGGTGGCCGACGTGCTGTTCGGCGACTGCAGTCCGTCGGGCCGGCTGCCGGTGAGCTTCCCGCATGATTCGGGCCAGCAGCCGTACTTCTACAACCATCCGCGCACCGGGCGGCCGGAGCTGCCGGGAGTCACCGAGTTCAAGGCCCGCTGGCGCGAGTATCCGCACGCGGCGCTGTACCCGTTCGGACACGGGCTGACCTACAGCCGCATCGAATACGGCCCGACCGGCGTGGATGCCGCCGAGATCGAATGGGATGGCACCGTGGTGGTGGCCGCCCGCGTGCACAACGCCGGGTCACGTGCGGTGGAGGAGGTGGTGCAGCTGTATGTGCACGACTGCGTGGGCAGCCGCGTACGGCCCGTGCGCGAACTCAAGGGGTTCCGGAAGATCCGGCTCGAGCCCGGGCAGGCGTGCGAGGTGGAATTCCGCCTCTCGCGGCATGACCTCGCCTTTACCCGGGCGGACGGAAGCTTCGGCGCCGAGCCGGGTGCGTTCGACGTCTGGATCGCGCCCTCGTGCGTAGCCGGCATCCCGGCGCGCTTCGGCCTTTTGCCGGCCAGGGCATAAGTACAGGCACGGCGGCCGGCATGCGGCCGCCGTGCGTGGCCACATGGTCAGGCCAGGTCAGGTGCCATGCGCGTCGCCGCGCTCCCAGGCGCGCTGGATCGCCAGGCGGGCGCGGCTCCAGTCCAGGCGCGAATTGCCCTTGCGGCCCTCCCATTCGCGGCGCAGCGCATCCTCGGCGGCGGCGAACTCGGCGGCCGGATCGCGGCGGCGCGCGCTGTAGCCGGTCTCGTACGCGGCGGCGTAATCCTCGTAGGTGTCGCCCTCGAGGTAGTACGGCTCGCTGCTGTACTGCTGGTTCCAGTAGCCGGAATCGGGGAACTGCTCGGTGGCGGTCCGTCCGGGGATCTGGTAACCGGGGGTCGTGGTCATCGGCGTTCTCCTCTCGTTTGCGAGCCTCCACCGTAGCGGCGCCGGCGTTAAGCGCGCTGCGAGGCGGAGTGACCGGCGCGTGATTGCCGGCGCGGCTTCAGCTGGTGGCGCTGGCCGATTCGTAGGGCAGCGGGGTCGCCCCGGCACGCACCACCGCGGCTTCGGCCGCTGCCAGCGCCGCGTCGTCGCCGTCGACCACCAGCAGCACCTGGCCACCTTCGATCGCATCCTCGAACTTGCGTCGCACGGGGTCCTGGACGGTGGCGCCCATCAGCGCCGAGGACCAGCTGCCGACGGCCGCCCCCACGCCGGCCATGATCGCCGCGCCGGCCAGGGTGATGCCCAGCGGCGGCACTGCGACCGCGATCAGCCCGGCGACCAGGCCCACCGCACCGCCACCGGCGGCACCGCGCAGGGCCGCGGGGACCATGTCGGTGTGGGCCTCGCGCAGGTCGTCGGGGACCGCGTCCATCTCGATGTCCGAACGGGCGATGAGCGACAGGCAGTCGCGGTCGATGCCGGCATCGCGTGCGGCGCCGAGCGCGGCCTGGGCGGCGGCGAGGTTGGGGGTGCTGTAGATGCGGCGATGCTTCATCGCGGCCTTCCTCCGGCTGGGAATGTGCGGAGGAAAAACTCTGGGGCGCAGGCGGTGACACCTGCGTGAGCGATGCGTGCGGCCGGTGTCAGCCTGCACCTGGCGGCGGACCGGGGTCCGGTGCGTCCACCGCGTCGGGACTGTGGCGGGCGACGATCGCGGTGGCGGCCAGGTCGCCGGTGACATTGCCGGTGGTGGCGAACACGTCGGGAATCGTGTCCACCGCCAGCAGCAGCCCCAGCGGCTCCACCGGCAAGCCCATGGACTGGGTCACCGGCATCACCGTGGCCATGAAGCTGACCTGGCCGGGCAGGCCCACCGAGCCGAGGCTGATCACCACCGCCAGCGCCGCACCGGCAGACAGCTGCAGGGCCGTCAGTTCGATGCCGTAGGCCCACGCGACGAAGCAGGCCGCGACCACGTACTGGATCGGGCTGGTGATGCGGAACAGGGTCACGGCCATCGGCAGTACCAGGCCGGCCACTGCGCGCGGGATGCCCAGGCGCATGCGCGCGCTTTCCAGCATCGCCGGCAGGGTCGCCAGCGAGGACTGGGTGCTGGCCGCGACCACCTGCGCCGGCAACGCGGCCTTGGCGAACTCCATCGGCGAACGTCGCCCCAGCACCGGCACCAGGAGGTAGCAGATGGCGATCGCCCCCAGGTACAGCCCGCACTGCAGGCCGATGTAGCCGGCCAGCGCGCCGACCACGCCCAGGCCCGCCTGCGCGCACACCGCCAGCATCAGCGCGAACACGCCCAATGGCGCGGCCAGCAGCACCCAGTGCACGATCACGATCATGGTGTCGGCGATGCCCTGGCACAGGCCGATGACCTGCGCGCGCCGTTCGGCGGCGATGCGGGTGAGCGCGAAGCCGAAGAACAGCGCGAACACCACCAGTGGCAGCATCGCGCCCTGGGCGGCGGCCATGATCGCGTTGGAGGGCACCACCCCGCTCACCCACTGCGCCAGCGTGGGCGGGCTGCCGGCCCCCTCCAGCGCGGGGCTGCCGGCCAGGGTGGCGGCCAGCTGCGGATCCGGCGGCACCAGCGCCAGCAGCGCCGGTGCGGCGAGGGCGGCGTACCCGGAGAACAGCGCCAGCAGGGCCACGAACACAAGCATCGCGCGGCGCGCGACACGCCCGGAGGCGGCGGCGTCGGCCGCGTTGGCCACGCCCAGGATCACCAGTGCCAGCACCAGCGGCACCACGGTCATCTGCAGCGCGCTGAGCCAGAGCTTGCCGACCGGCTGGGCGATGGCCGCGGCGGTGGCGGCGGTGCCGGGGCTGCCCTGGGCCAGGGCCAGGCCGATGACGGCGCCGGCTGCGAGGGCGCCAAGTACGCGCGTGGTCGCGCCAGGCCACCTCACCGGGTGGCCTCGCGGACCGCGTCGGCCGGGGGCAGCTGCCACCAGCCGGCCAGCCGGCGGTACTGGTCGACCGGCAGCAGCACGAAGCGCGGCCGGGCGGCCGCATCGATCCATGCCAGCAGGGTCTCCATGTCCGCCCCGGACATCGCCGTGCACCCTGCGGTCGTTTCGCCGGGCGTGCGCCACAGGTGGGCGAAGATGCAGCTGCCCCGGCCCGGCACGGCCTGGCGGTTGTGCTCGATCACCAGGCCCAGGCGATAGCGCGGATCGCCATCGTTGTGGATGTCCAGCCGCATGGGCTCGGTCGATCCCTCGACGGCGCGGGCGCCGGCCTCGCGCGCGTCGACGATGCGGTTGTAGAGCGGCGAACCGGGCACGTCCATGCACCAATGGCCAGCGTCCATCTGCGCGTAGGGCAGGCCAGAGCGGACCTCGGCGGCCGGCGCGTAGCCGAAGGCCGTCCCGACGGGGAAGATGCCGGCCGGACTGCGCCCGTCGCCCTCGCGCTTCACCGGCCCCGCATCCTGGTCGGACCGCGCGTGGGATCCGTCGCCCCAGGCACTGCCGTTGCGCCCGATGCTGACCGCCACCGCGGCGCCGACCCTGCGCCAGGGCGAGTCCTCTCCGTCACGCTCGAAACGTTGCAGGCGCCCGTGGCTGTCGTCCCACGTGCCGGTGGTAACGACCACCAGCTGGGTGGACCCGTACACGACCTTCGGGGGCAGTTCCGCATGGGCAGCAGCCGCGGCAAGGAACAGGAGCAGGCCGATGGCGGCGCATGCCAGGTGCAGGCGGATCCGGAAGGGCAGGGCGAGGCGCGCGGTCCGCATGGGTCACTCACGACTCCAGCAGGTGCTGGATGCGTTCGAGGTTGATGTTGAGCTGCCGGTGCCGGTCCGGGTTGGCCTGGCACAGCAGCACGAACAGGAAGTCGAGCAGGTACTGCAGCGAGGAGCGGTACAGCAGCTGGGCCACGTGCGGCGCCGGGTCGTGCGCCGACACCACCAGGGTCGCGTCGGCGTGCGCGCGCAAGGGATTGGCGGTATGCCGCGTGATCGAGACCACCTTTCCCTCGCAGGCCTGGAACTGGCGGCTGAGCTGGGACAGCTGCGGCAGCTGGCCGAACTCGGAGAACAGCAGCAGCACGTCTCCCGGACGTGCGGCGGAAAGGTTGGCCATCATCAGGATCGGGTCGGCGTGGTGCACGGTCAGCACGCCCAGCAGCGACAGGCGCATGGCGAACTCGCGTGCGAACAGGCCGTCGTCCCCCAGGCCGCAGACGAACACCTTGCCCGCGCCATCGACCATGCCGACGATCGCCTCGATCCGCTCGCGGGGATTGAGCAGCCGGGTTTCCTCCTCGGCCGCGGCCTTGCTGCGGCGCAGGCCCTCCTCCAGCCGGACGTAGGCGTCGCCGGGCCCTGGCGCGGCGCCGACGGGCGCGTCGCCGCCGTTGCGCGCCAGCGCCTGGCCGATGCTGTACTTGAGGTCCGGGTAGCCGCGGAAGCCGAACTTCTGGCTGAACTTCACCACCGAGGACTGGCTCACGCCCAGCGCGCTGGCCAGCTGCTGGGAGGAGTAGTCGCGCAGCAGGTGGGCGTTTTCCAGGATGAAATCGGCGATGCGGCGCTCGATGGCCGACATCTGGTCGCGTTCGGAGCGGATCTTCACCAAGGGCGGCATGGCCGTGATCTTCATCCGCGGGCGCGTGCGTGGCAACCGGCGCTCAGGGCGCCAGCGGCTCCAGCCCCCGGATCTCGACGATACCCAGGCCCGGCGCGTCGGTGATGGTGATCTCCGACTCGTTGAAGATCACCCCGCCCTCGACCGGGTTGAACTGGCCCAGCGAGGGGCCGTCCAGGTCCACCTTCGTGATCGCATCCGACTTGGCCACCGCCAGGTGCACCGCGGCGGCCACCGAGATGGCCGATTCGATCATGCAGCCGATCATGCACTGCACCCCGTAGATCGAGGCGATGTCGGCGATGCGGATGGCGTTGGACAGGCCGCCGGTCTTCATCAGCTTGATGTTGATGATGTCCGCGGCGCGGCGCTGGATCAGCTCGAACACCTGTTCCGGGCCGAACACGCTCTCGTCGGCCATCACCGGGGTGTGCACCCGGTCGGTGACGTACTTGAGGCCTTCCAGGTCGGCGGCCTTCACCGGCTGCTCCAGCAGCTCGAGCATGACGCCCGCGTTCTCCAGCGCGTGCATGGCGAACACCGCCTGCTTCGGGGTCCAGCCCTGGTTGGCGTCCAGGCGCAGCAGGGCGCGACCCTCGACCGCCGCATGCACCGCCTTGACCCGCTCGATGTCCAGGCCGATGTCCTTGCCCACCTTGAGCTTGAGCGAATCGAAGCCGCGGTCCACCGCCGAGATCGAGTCGGCCACCATCTTGTCGATGTGGTCCACCGAGATGGTGATGTCGGTGGTGATCACCGGGTCGCCGCCACCGAGCATCTGGTACAGCGGCGCGCCGTGGAGCTGCCCCCACAGGTCGTAGACCGCGATCTCCACCGCGGCCTTGGCGCTGGTGTTGCGCTCCAGCGCGCCCTGGATGAGGCCGCAGATGCGGTTGAGGTTGGCGATCTCCTGGCCGATCAGCCGCGGCTTGATGAAGCGCTCGATCGCCGCGGCGATCGAACCGTGGGTGTCGCCGGTGATCACCGCGGTGGCCGGCGCCTCGCCATGGCCGGTGTGGCCGCTGTCGGTATGCACCAGCACCACGATGTCCTCGACCGTGTCCACGGTGCGCAGCGCGGTCTTGAAGGGGGTCTTCAGCGGCACGCGCAGCATGCGCAGTTCGATGTCGGTGATCTTCACTGGGAGGCGTCTCAGGGAGAGGTGCGCGGGCGGATGCGCTGGATGCTGGTCATGCGGTCCACGTAGGTCTGGCTGTCGCTGAACAGCATCGGTTCCAGCGGCGTGACCACCACGCCGTTGAGGCCGGCGCGCACCAGGCCGCCGTCGGCCCCGCGCCAGGTGCCGCCGTTGGTGTCGTGGATCATGTAGGCCATGCCGTCCTGGTGGCCGATGGCCATCATCACGTGGCCGGGGATGTAGACCAGGTCGCCCGGCTGCAGGGCGCGCACCGCGGCCTGGCGGCGCGCGGCGTCGTCAGCCCCGCCGTCGCCGAAGGCGACGCGGTCCAGCGCCGGGCTCACCGCCTGGTCGCGGGTGTTGCGCGGCAGCAGGATGCCGAAGCTGCGGTACACCTCGGCGACGAAGCCGCTGCAGTCGCGGGCGTCATAGGAATGGCCCCAGCCGTAACGCTCGCCGAGGAACTTGAAGGCCTGGGTGATCAGGTTGGCCGGCGTCAGCGGCAGGTAGTCGGTGGCCACGTCGGCCGAGCGCGGGACCAGCGCGGGGACGAACTCGAGGCTGCCATCGGCGCGCCGTGCCGGCAGGTCGACCACGTGCGAGGCGAACGGGTGCTGGCCGTTGACCAGCCGTTCCGGGGGCAGGCCGGTGCGCAGCGGCAGGCGCAGGCCCATGTCCAGCTGCAGGTCCGACACCCGCGGCTCTTCCGGCGTCCAGGTGGTGTGCACCCGGGCGCCGGTGATAACGATGTACGGTGCGCGGCCGGCATACCCGAGCACCGCTTCGCGCTCGCCGGTGGCCACGTGCCGCGCCTCGATCCAGGCCAGGTAGCGCTCGCTGGCCACGAACAGCCAGCGGCCGTCGCGGCTGCGGTGCAGCACGGCCACCGCATCGCCCGGGAACAGCGCCGATTCCTGGAACCGGTCGATATCGGTTTCGCCCGCCGTGGAGAACACCCGCAGCGACGTCGGGAAGGCGCGCAGCGCGGCCCGGTGCACCACCAGGCCCAGGCGCAGGGGCTGGCTGGCGGGGATGGCGTCCAGCGCCAGCTCGCGTTGCAGGCCGGCCAGGGTGCGGGCCGGGACCGGCTGGCCATCCCCATCGAACAGCGGCCGGTCGGGAGCGGTGGACAGCGCCTGGATCCGCTCGCGCACGAAGGCCCGGGGCAGGGGATCGGGCAGCGCCGCCAGGTCGTGGATCGAGCGGTCGCTGGCGCGCATGCGCGCGTTCTGCGCGGCGATGCCCGCGCGGTCGAGGATGACGCGGTCGGGGTCTGGCAGCCGGTCGATCCAGTGCTGCGGGTCCAGGTCGCCCAGGCGCACCCCGACCACGCCCGTGGGCGCATCGCCGGCCGGTGCCGGCAGCGACCATGCCGGGGCGGTGGCGGCCAGCAGCAGGACGGCCAGCAGGGGCCGGGCCGCCGCAGTGGTGCGTCGGCACGCCGCGGCGCCACGTGTGATCAGCGCTCTCATCTTCAGGCTCCCCTGGTCAGGTAATGCGGAAGAATAGTTATTCCGAATATTTGGCGAGTCAAGAATAAATTATTGACCCACTGGCAGCCGCGTGTTACATCGGCATTACCACCGCACCCGGGAAGTGTCGTCGTGGAAGTCGGTCTTCGCCAACCAGTGGCACGCCATGAACAGCTGGTCCGGCTCCAGCGCCGGGGCCGTGCTGGCCGCGCCATGGTCCTGTGCCTGGCGCTGCACGCCGCCACGGCGGTCGCGGCCGCCGGCAATGCCGATCCGCTGCCACCGGTCGTCGCCGCGGTCGACGCCGGGCGCTTTGCCCAGGCCGAAGCCCGGATCGCCACGCTGCTGGCCGGCGGCGACTTGGCCGGCACCACCCGACACCAGCTCCTGTTCGAACGCGAGCGCATGCGCCGCATCCGCCTGGATTTCCCTCTGGACCGTGCCGCGGTGCTGGACCGCTTGCGCCAGTCCATCCCGGACCTGCACGAAGAGGAATTCGAGGCCTGGGACCGGTCCGGCCTGCTCGAACACATGGACATCGACGGGCAGCGGTGGTGGTTCACCCGCGCCGTGCCGAACCTGTTCCGCCTCAGCCCGGCGGCGGCCGCGCGCCGGGCGCCGCCTGTGCGGCCGTTCAGCGAAGGCCCGTTCGAGCGGTTGCATCCCCACCATGCCGAAGTGGTCGCCGCCGCCGGCACGCCCGGGGGCGATGCCTCGCGGCGGGTGGAAGTGACCCAGTCGCTGGTGGTCAGGCCCGACGCGGTGCCGGCCGGGGAGACGGTGCGCGCCTGGATCCCGTTCCCGCGTGCCATCGAGGGCCAGCAGGACGGCATCGCGCTGCTGCGAAGCTCGCCTGCCGGCGGCCAGGTGGCGCCGGAGGAGGCGGCCATGCGCACGGTGTACCTGGAGGCGCCGGCGCGCGCTGGCGAGCCGACCCGGTTCTCGATCACCTACCAGGTGACGGTGCATCCGCGCCACGTGGCGGTGGACGCCGACACGGTGGTGCCGGCAGACCGTGAAGATCCGGCACTGCGGCCGTACCTGGCCGAACGCGCGCCGCACGTGGTGTTCACTCCGCAACTGCGCGCGTTCTCGCAGCAGGTGGTGGGGAGCGAAACCAATCCCTACCGCATCGCCCGCAAGCTGTTCGAGGCGGTGGACCGCATCCCGTGGGCCGGCGCCCGCGAGTACTCCACCATTTCCAACCTCAGCGACCATGCGCTCCGCGCCGGCCACGCCGACTGCGGCCAGCAGACCCTGCTGCTGATCGCACTGCTGCGGCTCAATGGCATTCCCGCGCGCTGGCAGTCCGGTTGGACCTACTCCGACGACGCGGTCGGCTACGACAACATGCACGACTGGGGCTGGCTGTACCTGGCCCCGTACGGCTGGCTGCCGATGGATGTCACCACCGGCCGGCTGGAAAGCCAGGACCCGGCATTGCGCTGGTTCTACCTCGGCGGGCTCGATGCCTACCGCATCGCCTTCAACGACGACTACGCGCGCGACTTCATCCCGGCCAAGACGCACTTCCGCTCCGAGACGGTCGACTCGCAGCGCGGCGAGGCCGAATGGCGCGGCGGGAACCTCTACTTCGACCAGTGGGACTACCGGTTCCAGTGGCGGATGCTGCCGGCGAACGGCGGCGACAGGACGGGCGGGGACAACTTCAACACCACTGTGGGAGAGACACGGGGATGAACAGCAGGATCCTGAGGAAAGCGGCGCTGGCCGTGGCGCTGGGCGCGTGCCTGGGCACGATGGCCCCGGCAGTGATGGCGCAGAGCGCCACCGGTGCGGTTGCCGGCCGGGCCACCGCCGGCGACCAGCTGGTACTGACCAGCCGGCAGACCGGGCTCAGCCGCACCGTCACCGCCGGCAGCGACGGCACCTACCGCCTGAGCCAGCTGCCGGTGGGCGACTACCGCCTGCAGGTGCTGCGCGACGGACAGCCGGTGGGCGATCCGGTGGACCTGGCGGTGGCCCTGGGCGGCACCACCTCGGTCAACCTCGGCCGCGACGGTGCCGTCGCCAACCTCGACGCGATCGAGGTGGTCGGCTCGCGCGTGGTCAACCGGGTGGACGTGTTCTCGATCGAGACGGCGACCAACGTCAACCGCGAGGACATCGCACGCCTGCCGGTGCCGCAGGACCTCAGCTCGGTGGCGCTGCTGGCGCCGGGAGTGATCGGCGGCAACTCCTCGCTGGGCGGCATCTCCTTCGGCGGCTCCTCGATCGCCGAGAACTCGGTCTATATCAACGGCCTGAACGTCACCGACTTCTACCGTCGCCAGAGCTTCTCCACCGCGCCGTTCGCGTTCTTCGACCAGTTCCAGATCAAGACCGGCGGCTATTCGGTGGAGTTCGGCCGCAGCACCGGCGGCGTGATCAACGCGGTGACCCGCTCGGGCTCCAACGAGCTCAAGGGCGGCGTGGAACTGACCTTCGAGCCGGAGGCCTTCAGCTCCACCGCGCGCGACCACCGCTTCTACGACGTGGACGGCAGCGGCAACCCGGTGCCGGTGGACTACCGCTCCAGCCGCGACCGCAGCAGCCTGATCAAGGCCAATGCCTGGGCATCCGGCCCGCTGGTCGAGGACCGGCTGTTCCTGTTCGCGATGTACGAGCAGCAGAAGGTCGATTCGGGCTACACCCTCAATGCCGGCGCCAGCTGGCACGACGGCAAGGCCAGCAACGGGTTCTGGGGCACCAAGCTGGACTGGAACATCAACGAGAACCACCTGCTGGAGCTGCTGGCCTTCTCCGACGAGGGCCAGACCGATACCACCAGCTACGCCTACGACTGGGACGGCCGCGAGCGGGGCGCCATCAGCGGCGTGGGCACCAGCGAAAGCGGCGGCAAGAGCGGATCGCTCACCTACACCGGCCGCTTCGGCGAGAACCTGGTGGCCAAGGCGATGTATGGAACGAACCGCAGCAAGAGCGTGGTCACCTCGCCGTCGGACGAGCAGTGCGCGCAGGTGATCATCAACTCCAGCTACAACGCGATCTACACCGGCATGGGCCGGCCGCCGGTCAGCTGCCACCCCAGCGCCTCGGCCTCGGTGGTGGACCACCATGACGAGCGCGAGGTGGCGCGCCTGGACTTCGAGTGGAGCCTGGGCAACCACCTGCTGCGTTTCGGCGTGGACACCGAAACGATGACCACCGACCGCACCACGCGCTATCCCGGCCCGACCGCCCAGCGCTACACCATCTACTCGTACGCGCCGGGCGCGGTACTGGGCAACGGCGCCACCGTCCCGGCGGGCGTATCGGCCGTGGCGATGGGCCGCGAGCGCCGCGACGGCGGCGTGTTCGACACCGAGGCCAGCGCCTTCTACGTCGAGGACAACTGGAGCGTCACCCCGAACCTGCTGCTGAACCTCGGCCTGCGGGTGGACAGCCTGGACTACAAGACCGCCACCGGCTCCAGCTTCATCAAGCTCGACGACCTGGTCTCGCCGCGCGTGGGCTTCTCCTGGGACGTGCGTGGGGACGGGCGCGCCAAGCTGTTCGGAAACGCCGGCCGCTACTACCTGCCGGTCAACAACATCATCAACTACACCTTCGCCGGCGGACTGGTCGACGAGTACACGTATTACGCACTGGACGGCTGGGCCCAGGCCACCAACCCGGTCACCGGCACTGCGTACATGGCGCCGGTGCTGGGCGCGCAGATCGGCCGGGTGGACGATGACATGAACATCGGCGTGGGCGACCTGCGCCAGAGCGTGGACCGCGACCTTGAGGCGATGTACCAGGACGAGTTCATCCTCGGCTTCCAGGCGATGATCAACCAGGCCTGGTCCTGGGGCGTCAACGCGACCTACCGCGACCTGACCCACGCCGTTGACGACATGCGCATCAACGCCCTGTGCGGGGTGCGCCACGGCAACCTGTGGCCGATCGCCAACCCGGGCGAGGCGGTCACGGTGTGGGGCACCACCGCCATGGGCTGCGCCCAGGATGGCTGGGTCACCATCGACACCTCTCGCGAGGGCTACATGATGGCCGGCAGCAACCAGGTCATCGGCTACTTCAAGCCCGAGCGCACCTACAAGGGCGTGGAACTGCAGATCGACCGCGCCTGGGACGACAAGTGGGCGTTCAATGCGTCCTACCTGTGGTCCAAGCTGGAAGGCAACCACGAAGGGCCGGTCAACTCCGACACCAACTACGGCGATACGGGCATGGTCCAGCACTGGGACCACCCGGCCAACAACCAGCGCTACGGTGACCTGTTCAACGACCACCGCCACCAGGTCAAGCTGCGCGGCAGCTACCGCCTCAACGAACAGTGGTTGTTCGGCGGCACGGTCACCGCGCTGTCCGGCGGGCCGATCACGGCCTTCGGCACGTCCTGGCCGGGCGAGGATTCGGTGGCCAGCTACACCAGCGAGGGCAGCGGCGGCGGCACCGGCTGGATCTGCGTGGCCAACTGCACCGCGCCCAACGCCGAGCGGCAGTACGAGTACTCGCCGCGTGGCGCTTACGGGCGCATGCCGTGGATCTACAACGTCGGCGCCAGCGTGACCTGGGCGCTGCCGGTGGAGAACGTGGACCTGAAGGTGCGCCTGTCGGTCTACAACCTGCTCAACGACCAGGAGGTGATCAACGTGCGCGGCCGCTACGAGAAGCAGCCTGGCGACTACCGGCCCACCTTCGGCACCGGGACGCGCTGGCAATCGCCGCGCTACGCGCAGCTGGTGGTGAGCTGGAACTTCTGATCGTGCCCGGGCCGGCCGGCAGCCCCGGCCGGCCCGCCATCCGGAGCAGGCAATGCGACGTTTCCTCCCTCTTGCGGCCGCCCTGGCGGCCGCTTTTTTTTCCCCGCCCGCAGCGGCGTCCGGCGGCCCGGCCGGGCACACGCCAGAGCGGGTCGCGCAGGCGGTGGACGCGGCGGTCGCCCGTTACGACCTGCCGGGGATCGCGGTGGGCGTGGTCGAGGACGGCCAGGTGGTGGCCATGGTCACCCGCGGTGAACTGGCCGCCGGCAGCGGCCAGCCGGTCACGCCGGCGGCGCTGTTCAAGATCGCCTCCAATACCAAGGCGATGACCGCCGCGGTGCTGGCGCGGCTGGTGGACCAGGGCCGCCTGCGCTGGGACGACCCGGTCACCCGGCACCTGCCGGACTTCCGCATGCACGATCCGTGGGTGACGCGGCAGATGCAGGTGCGCGACCTGCTCATTCACAACAGCGGCCTGCCGCTGGGTGCCGGCGACCTGATGCTGTGGCCGGAGCCGAACGACTTCGCCCGGCAGGACATCATCGCCGGGCTGGCGCACCTGCGCCCGGTGACCAGCTTCCGTTCCGGCTACGCCTACGACAACCTGCTGTACGTGGTGGCCGGTGAGGTGGCGGCTGCCGCCGGCGGCAAACCCTACGCGGAACTGGTGCGCGAGCAGGTGTTCGCGCCGCTGGGCATGGACGGCTGCCGCGTCGGCACGTGGCAGGTGGGGCAGGCCGGTCCGCTCGCAAGAGCGCACCGGCGCGCGGACGGCCGCAACCTCCCGGCGCCGCCCGAGCGCGGGCAGGTGCCGGACATCACCTCGATGGCCGCCGGGGGCATCCGCTGCGGCCTGGACGACATGCTGCGCTGGGTGCGCGCCTGGCTCGATCCGGCCGACGCCTGGCTGTCGCCGGCGCAGCGCGGCGCGGCCTGGACCGGGCACATGCCCATGCCGGTCGGCGAGCGGATGCGCCGCTGGGACAACAGCCACTTCCATGCCTACGGCTATGGCTGGCGCCTGTCCGATGTGGATGGCCAGTGGAAGGTGGCCCACACCGGCACGCTGTCGGGGATGTATTCCTCGACGATCCTGCTGCCGGACCAGCGCGTGGGCATCGTCATCCTCATCAACGGCGAGGCCGATGACGCGCGTACCGTGCTGGGCCAGGTGCTGCTCAAGCAGTACACCGCGCCGGACCCGGGCCTGGACGTGGCGCACTACGCCACACTGCTGGAGCAGGAGCGCGCGGCGCGACGCGCGGCCCAGCCCGTGCCGGACACCTCCGCGCGGCGTGCGGCGACCGCCGCCGAGGCGGCGGCCCTGCTGGGCGTGTGGCGCGACCCGTGGTTCGGCGAGGTCCGCGTGTGCCGGCGCGGCGACGGCATCGGCTTCGCCTCGGCGCGTTCGCCACGCCTGGCGGGCCGGCTGATGCGGGTGGACGGGCGCTGGCTGGTCGACTGGGACGACGACGGCGTCGATGCCGAGGCCTGGCTGCACCCGCCGCACGGCAGCGACGCTACCCTGCGCATGTCCAAGGTCGATCCGGAGGCGGACTTCAGCTATGACTACGAAGACCTCGATTTCGCCCGCGTGCGTGCGTGCCCCTGAAGCAGTGCGTCGCTGCCTGGTCGGCGTCCTGATCCTGCTGCTGACCGCACCGGCCGCGGCACAGGTGCAGGTGGCCACGGCGGACGACGCCGCCAGCGCGGGCATGGTCGACGTGCGCAGCCTGGCACCCCGCATCCGCACCGAGATGCGCTATGCCGGCGCGGACAACTTCACCGGCGCGCCCGTGCCCGGATACGAGGCCTCGCGCTGCCTGCTGCTGCGCCCGGCCGCCGAAGCGCTGGCGGAGGTGCAGGCGCGGCTCGAAGGGCAGGGGCTGTCGCTGCTGGTGTACGACTGCTATCGCCCGGTGCGCTCGGTGCAGGCCTTCATGCGCTGGGTGGCCGCGGCCGACGACCCGGCGTTGAAGGCGCGCTGGTATCCGCGGGTGGACAAGGCCGCCCTGGTGCCGGGGTACATTGCCGACAGTTCCGGCCACAGCCGCGGCGCCACCGTGGACCTGACCCTGGCCCGGTGCGTGGATGCAGGGCCTTGCCGGGCACTGGACATGGGCACGCCGTTCGACCTGTTCGATCCGGCCGCGCACACCGACGCGCCGGTGGCGCCCGCGCAGCGTGCCAACCGCGACCGCCTGCGGGCGGCGATGCAGGCCGCAGGCTTCGCCAACTATTCCGGGGAATGGTGGCATTACACCCTGGACCCGGAGCCGGCCCCCGGCACCGCCTACGACTTCCCGGTGCGCTGATGCTGGACTGGCTGCCGGTGTCCTGCCCCTGGTGCGGCGAGTGCTTCGAGACCGCGGTCGATGCCAGCGCCGGCGCGCAGCAGTACGTGGAGGACTGCCAGGTCTGCTGCCGGCCCATCGTCATGCACGCGGATGTCGACGGGGAGGGCATCGCCCACCTGCGGGTCGCACGCGAAGGTGGCGACTGAGGGCTGGCCCGCCGGTCCGCCGCCCGTGCGACGGCTAGACTGTGGCCCCCTCCATGCCGGCCACTGCCCATGAACCTGAAACTGCATACCGGCCTGCTTGGCTGCCTGGAGGCTGGCGCGATCGCGCTGCTGGTGGGCGTGCTGGTGTACGCCGCCTGGTCGTGGGTGGGGCGGCGTGCCGGTCTCCAAGTGGGGCAGGTGGTGGGCGGCGCGGCCCTCACCGCGGCGGTCATCGGCGCCGGCATCGACGCGTGGAACCTGTTCTACCTGGGGATGGTGAAACTCGAGTCGCCGGTCTATGCGCGCCTTGCGCTGGCCGGCATCCACGACGCCGACCATCTCGGCACGCGCGTGCTGATGGAGGTGACCGGTGCCGCCGGCGGCACCGTGCTCGGGTGGTGGCTGTTCAGCCACCGGAAGGCCGCCGCCGACGCCAGCCAGGCGCGCTGAACTGGGACGCACGACCCGTTACAACGCACGTTGAAGGCGCCGGTAACCCGGCCTCGACGTCACGCTAACAGGGCGGCTACACCGGCCGGCGGCGCGGGTGGTTAACAGGACGTTGGACGCACGTCCGGGCGCCAAAAACGGTTCATCCGGCGCCACGCAAGGTGCGTCCCGTGACCCGCCCCACGGCGGTTCGCCACCTTCCACCCGAGGATTACGCCGATGAAGCACATCAACACCCGCACCCGTACCGGCCTGCTGTTCCTGGGCCTGATGGCCGCCGCCCCGCTGGCGTTCGCCCAGAGCACCAGCCCGGCCCAGGAGCCGGCCACGCAGATGCAGACCCAGGCCGGATCCACGGTGCCGGCCACCGGCGCAGCCGAACAGCAGCGCCAGCAGTCGGCGGCCAGTGGCCAGGCCAAGGGATGGGTGGACCTGGACACCGACGGCAACGGCAACATCAGCCGCGCCGAAGCCCAGGCCCATGCGGCGCTGAGCGGCGTATTCGCCACGGCCGACGCCGACGGCAACGGCGAACTGACCGCCGACGAGTACCGCAGCTTCATCCAGGCCCAGCAGTCGGGCGCGGCGCAGGAATAATCCTTCGCGCTCCAAGCCGCGAATCGGGAAAGCGGGCTCCGGCCCGCTTTTCCGTGGGGCGGACGGAGGCGGGGCCGGGCGGGCCGGGGGCGCTGGTATCCTGCGGGCCCTGCCACGCAGATGGCACCTGGCCCGGTCACCCCATGCACGAAATCCGTCTGGTCGGCTTCGACGGCGACGACACCCTCTGGCGCAGCGAGGACTACTACCGCGCCGCCGAGAAGCGGTATGAGGAAATCATCGGTCGGTACATCGACCTGCACGATGCCGGCACGCTGCGCCACCTGCTGGAGGTGGAGCGGCGCAACCTCAAGGTGTTCGGCTACGGCGCCAAGGGCATGACCCTGTCGATGATCGAGGCGGCGATCGAGCTGACCGATGCGCGCATCTCCGCCGCGGACATCCGCCAGGTGGTGGAAATCGGCCGCGAGACGCTGAACCATCCGGTCGAGCTGCTCGACGGCATCCGCGAGGCGGTGCAGGCGGTCGCCTCGCGCTGGCCGGTGGTGCTGATCACCAAGGGCGACCTGTTCCACCAGGAGGACAAGATCGCACGCTCCGGCCTGGCCGACCTGTTCCCGCGCATCGAGATCGTGTCCGAGAAGGATCCGGCAACCTACGCCCGGGTGCTGGAGGAGTTCGACATCGCGCCTGCGCAGTTCCTGATGGTCGGCAACTCGCTGCGCTCGGATATCGAGCCGGTGGTCCGGCTGGGCGGCTGGGGCATCCATGTCCCGTACGCGCTGACCTGGGCCCACGAAGCCGAGCACGGCCTGGCCGAGGAGCATCCCCGCGTGCGCACCGTCGCCAGCCCGGCCGAACTGCCTGAGGCGATCGCCCTGCTCGCCAGCGGGATGCGCGACGGCTGAGGCGGCGCCCCGTGCGGGGCCGGCGGCGACCGGTGCACAATGGCGCCATGGACCGAGACTGCCCCTCGCTGCCACGGCGCCGCCCGATCCACCACCGTGCCCTGGCCGTACTGCTGGCGGGGCTGGCCTGCCTGCTTCCCGGCGCGTGGATCTCGCCCGCGGCCGCCCAGGCCGCGCCGTCTGCCGCGCAGGCGGATGACCCGGCGCACTACGACACCGGCGATGCGTGGCTCGATGCGCGCCTGGCCGACATCGACCGCTATGCCTCGCAGTATCCGGAGACCTTCGCCGCCGAGGTCGAACGCTACGCAGGCATGCCGCGTGGCTACGTACAGGGGCTGGCCGCCCAGCCGGGCTGGCGGCCGGGCGATGCCTGGTACGCGTGTTTCCTTGCCCGGTCGCTCGAAACGGACTGCCGCAGCGTGGTGCGTGCACGCGCCCGGCTGGGCGCCGCGGGCAGTTGGCGGGAGGCCACCGCGCAGCTGCGCGGCGAGGATGGCCCCGACGTCGACGTGCCGCTGCGCCTGGCCCTGGCCGACAGCTACCGCCGCTGGGACCGCGCTCTGGAACCGGACGCCGCGCTGCGCCAGGCCCTGCGCCAGCGCGAACGCGCGCGGCAGCAGGAAAACAGGCGCGAAGCGGAGGCACCCGCGCGCTGAACGCGCGATGGCATCCGCGGCCCCGGCGTGGCGGCCAGCCGGGAGAGGGGCGCTGGCGCCGCCCTGACCACCCGCGGAGGGCTCCCGAGGGGGCCATCGACCCGGTGCGGTGCCTCGGGTCGACCCCGGAGCTGCTGCCTCGGGTCCTGTCGGCGTCGATCCGGCAGCGCCGCGGCGGGCAGGGCATGCCGTGATCCTGGTGGCATCCCCCGGGCGCGCCGCCGGGATCTCGGGGTTGCGGCGGGTTCGATAAGCCGGCCCCGATGGGGGACAATCCACCCCCGCCCAGCACTGCCGCCATGTCTTCCGTTCCCGCTTCCTACGCCGACTCCGCCCGGCTGTCCGTCGCCCCCATGATGGACTGGACCGACCGCCAGCAATAGCAGGCCTTCAGGTTGGCGTGGTACTCCAATGGTGCGATCGAAGATCGGGGCGTGGGGGCGGCGGTCGGGGCTCGAAGGCGCCGCTGCATAGACGAAGTTTTAACGCCCCAGTCTCGACTCTTGATACGGATCATCCGTACACTGTGTCGTCTAGGGGAGCCAGTGACATGAAGAAAAAGAGCTCACGAGGCGTCGAGCCACCGAAGGCCCCAGCTTTAAACGTTCGGCAGCTTGAGCTGCCGCTGGCGATTAGGGCGTCTGCCGCGGTGGTCGCGTTCCCGATGGAGCTCCGCGCGCAGCAAGTGAAGAAGGACCGAGGCGACGCGTCTGAGAGATTGCTAGCCTTTGCTGCCCAGCTTCCAGACTGGTAGGCCGCCGCCTGATCCGTTGAGCTACACTCGCGCCAGCATCGGGGGGGGGTGTATGAACGCAGTGGTAGCCAAGGGTCCAGTCCCTGTAGCCGCAAACGGCAATCAGGATGCGGGAGACGAAATAAGATCGCGTTTTTCATCCGAGCTCGTGCTCGCCCTAAGCGGCCCGGTCGGTTGCGGCATCCAGTTCATCCGCGACGCTTTGCAGACCGCGCTCGTTGCGCATGGCTACACAGTGGTCCATGTCAAGGTGAGCAGCCGTTTCAAGAAGCTTGCGGCCGATCTGCGGATCCCGGATCCAACGGGAGGCGTGACCGCCGAATGCGAGAGGATTTCAAAATTTCAAGACCTGGGTAACGCGCTGCGGGCGGAACTTGGCGACGATCTCGGGGCGCAGATCGCCCTTAGCGCTATCGCTCTAGATCGAACCGAGCGGCATCCGGGTGTCGCAGTTGGCGACATCAAGCCAGGGCGAGTTGCCTACGTAATTGACCAGCTTAAAAACCCAAAGGAGGTGAGCCTTCTGAGGGATATTTATGGAAATCTCTTCTACTTGGTCGGTGTGCTGACGGGTTATGAGCGGCGAAAGCTCAATCTGACCCGCTCTATGAGCGCAAGTGACGCTGAGCGGCTGATCGAGAGGGATCGAGCGGAGGCTGCGGGCGGGCAGCAGCTTGAAAAAACGCTCAAGATGGCCGACTACTTCATTCGCAACTCTCATGACAACACGCAGGAGATAGCGAAGCCGATCAACCGATTCATCGGGTTGCTTCATGGGCAGAATGGTCTGACGCCCACGCGTGATGAGCGAGGAATGTTTGCCGCCCATAGTGCGGCGCTTCGCTCAGCCTGTCTTTCGCGGCAAGTTGGCGCGTCGATCGTAGATGCTAACGGCAACATCGTGGCCACCGGCTGTAATGACGTGCCCAAGGGCGGTGGCGGGCTGTACGAGGTCGGTGGCGTCGCAGACCATCGCTGTGTGTTTCAGGAGGGCGGCGTCTGTTTCAACGATCAGTACAAGGACAAGCTTCGCGATGAGGTGCTGGGCATCCTTCGCAAGAATGGCATTGAGCACCTCCAAGCTGAGAGGCTGGCGCGGGAGATCAGATCGACAACCCGTATGCGCGATTTGATCGAGTTTTCGCGCGCGGTCCATGCGGAAATGGATGCCCTGATGACCGCAGCTAGGCGGGGCGGTAGTGGGGTGCAGGGATGCACACTTTTCACCACTACGTACCCCTGCCACAACTGCGCAAGGCACATCGTTGCTGCTGGAATTCGCGCGGTGTACTTCATTGAGCCGTACGGCAAGAGTTTGGCGAGCGAGCTGCATAGCGACTCGATCGAACATGACAATGCGAATTCCGCGCCTGAGAAGGTTGCGTTTCTCCACTTCGAAGGGGTTGCGCCCCGTCGATTTGCGGATCTCTTCTACTCACTGGATTCTAGGAAGGATGCCAACGGGCGCGCTCTGACCATGTCCCCTCTCCAAGCGAATCAGAAGGATCCAGAGTTGCTCGACAACTACCGGCAGCTGGAGGCAAAGATCGTTGAGCGGATGGTAAAGCGGGTTGGAGGCGAAGCCTTACAAGATGGCAAGGCTTCGTGAGCCTGGATTGAGTCTTGGTTAGATAATCGCATTGCGGTAGTAAGCGCATTGGCGGTCACACGTTCTTCCGACGGTTACCTTCCACCGCCCCGGCTGCGCTGCCCGTCCCACCATTGTGCAACGTCGCGCGTGTCGTAGACATCGCCAATCCGTGGTGGCAAAAGGCCGCACTGTGCTTGTTAGCCATGGTCTTCATCGCTGCGTTCGGAAAGAACGCCTCGCGCAGCTGCTCGATCGTCATGGTCGGGCCGTACTTGCCGAAGAGCAGCCAGAAGGTGGAGTAGTCGTGGGCGGCGCTGGTGCTGCTCCGATCCGTGGTCTTCGGCGATCAGTCAGTTCTGGCGCCTAAGCGCTGGAATAGTGAACACGGGCACCAAGGTAAGAAAATTCTTACCCCGCGTCAGGCTAAACCCTGATACAGCTGCTCGTTCTGCTCCGGTTATGGTGGTCCCGCCCGCCAGCACGCTCACACACGCCAGTTCCGGGGAAAGGCGGCGTTGACAGTCAGACGTGCTCTTGCTCGATCGGGCCAATATCTATCGCATGCGTTCGCTGGCTTGCGGTGGGTTAGACGGCGGGTCCATTCAAAGGCCAAGGGGAAAATTATGAAGTTTATGCAAGTGGCGCTCGGAGTTATCTTAGTTGCCGGCAGCGCGGTCTCACTTCCGGCTGCGGCACAGTTCCAGGAAGTCGAGTTGCCGCCAATGGCCGAAACAGGCATGGAGCTGCCCGGGTACTCCAACCCTCAGACCGGAGAAGTATTCTCGTCGGGCATGATGAACGGCAGTAAGTTTGAAATTAAGATGAATATCAATAGTGGCGCTATGGAGATACGTGTTAACAATGGCCCGGTTGCTTATCACAACTTGGGAATGTCGTTTGCGGCGGCGGGTATTCCAATTAACTACGCCACGCCTGACGCCGTATTCCCGGGTCGGAGAGACACGTATCTTGAAGTTTGGCCCAGGGGTGGTGAGCGAGTTGACGGCCCCCAATACCGATGCGCCCTGGTGGCATGTGACATAAATAGGTATATACGTGGTGATTCGGGAACGAAGTACGACGGCCCACTTACCTGGCCAGACACGCAGTACCCGGAGCGCGTCTGGCAGGCGGACTACCGCGATTGGCAGGAGTGGCGAAACGGGCAGTGTGAGCAGTGGCGGAATGACTACTTGGATCAGTATCTCAATCTGCCTACTGAAATGGCCGGTTGCGCGCTTCCAGGACGTTATGGAGCTCCCGTTTGCGGGGGAATCATTGCTAAGAAGTTCGTTGAGGCGCGGCGGAACACCGTGACCTATGGGAACTGCAAATCGGGTTATTATGGGCCGGGGAACTGGCGAAAGTCGCGGTGGCCTAGAGCTGTCGTAGGTTCGCCAAGTCCGTATTGACTAGAGGGTGGGTGCAGTGGACTTACTCACAATGGCTGCCATTTGTGCTGCGTCGGGCGCCGGTGTGGCGGTGGTCGCCGCCGTGCGCACCAGCGATGATCGAGCTCAGCGTCGATATTTTGGAGGAGCGCTTGCCCTCATTTGTGTGACATGGCTTATTCGGTTGGCTCAGACGTAATTGGGCCAAACTTAGTAGGGACAGTGGCCCGCCCTCTCGGGTGGGCCACTGTAGTCAGTCAGGGCTGGCAAGCTTTAGCGTTTTGTTATTGCCGATGCTCGTCCCACCATGCCGCAACGTCCCGGGTGTCAAAGACATCGCCCGTCCGAACTGGCAATTGCCCGGCGCTGTGCTTGTTGGCCATGGTCTTCATAGCTGCCTTAGGGAAGAACGTCTCCCGGAGCTGCTCGATCGTCATGGTCGGCCCGTACTTGCCGAACAGCAGCCAGAAGGTGGAGTACTCGTGGGCGGCGCTCATGCGGCGAGCCTGTTTTCAATGATCGTGTCTAGGTTGGCCTCGGCCAGCGCCCGCAGCGGCGGCGGGCTGACACTGTTGCCGACCATGCGCACCGCGTGGGTGTTGCTGATCCGGCGGCCGTCCGCGGTGCACTCGATGATGTATTCCGGCGGGAAGCCTTGGGCGCGGAACAGCTCGGCCGGCTTGAGCATGCGCAGGCGGATGTCGGTGATGACGTAGGGCGCCCCGCGGACGGTCACGGTCACCAGCGCCATGCGGTCCCGCGTCGTCACGGTGTCGAGCGCGTCGCGCAGGTCCAGCGCGGTGCCCTTGCCGTAGTAATTCACCAGGAAAGCAGCGACGCGCAGCGCGCCGGCTTCCTGCTCGGGGCTCAGCTCGCAGGTCACCACCGCCTGATTGCCGGCGCTGGTGATCGTCGGGATAGGGCCGTCCAAGCCTGCGCCCGTGTGTCCGTTGGTGTTTGCCATCAGATGGACGGTGGCGAGGCGCTGGATGCTCCCATGGGCGCAGATGGTCGGCGCGGGGTTGCGCAGGTCCTGGCCGGCGCCCTCGTAGTAGCCGCCGCAGGCCTGCTCGAGGAATGCGGACATCAGGGCCAGCGAGTGCGCGGCACCGGCCGGGCGTTTGCAGGCGCCGCCGGCGGTGATCGTCGGCACCGGTTCGGTGACCGGCTGGCCGATGCTGTGGCCCTTGAACTTCACCAGCGTGGGCGCGACCGCTGCAAAGTGCCCGCCCTTCACCTGCGCGCACTGGGTGCGCAGCGGGTCCATGGCCGAATTGGTGCGGCCGCCGGCGCCGGTGTTGGCGAACTCGGTCAGGAAGAACGGTTCCGCCGGCTGCAGCACGTGCTTGACCACACCGCGGGCGATGCGGCGCATGGTGGCCTCGGCCAGCGGGCGCGGCCGATCGAAGATGCTGCGGCCCAGGTCGGAGAAGTCGATGGCCGCGGCGGCCGGCACCGGCGGCTGCAGGCCGGGCGTCTTGCCGTGGGTCGGCGCGGGCCAGCGAATCGGCTGGCCGTCGCGGCGGGCCAGCAGGAACAGGCGCTCGCGGCTGGTGCCGGCGCCGTAGTCGCTGGCCACCAGCTTCCGCCACTCCACCGCATAGCCCAGCGCCTCCAGCGCGGCCACGAACTGGCGCCACGTGCGGCCGGCATGGCGCTTGTCCGGCACCAGCTGCTGCAGCTCTACCGGCACCCGCTCGCCCGGTTCCGCGACTCGGTTCACCATCCGTCCGGTGTTCGGGTCGAGCACCAGGTCCAGGGTGACGACGCGGCCGGTGGCGCGATCGCGCTTGGCCACCAGCGGGCCCCAGGTGAGGATCTGCCAGACGTTCTCCAGGCTGATGATGCGCGGCGCCAGCCCGACCTTCGCGAGCTGGCCGGCCCACTTGAGCACCACCCACGACAGGGCGCGGGTCTTGCGGCTGCGCGGCTGGCCGCCCTTGGCCTGGGAAAAGTGGGTGCAATCGGGGCTGGCATGGAACCAGCCCACGGGACGGCCGGCCACGTCCTTGCGCGGGTCGGCGTGCCAGATGTCCTCGCGGTGGTGGATGGTCAGCGGGTGGTTCGCGGCGTGCATGCCGATGGCCCACTCGTCGTGGTTGTAGGCCAGGGCCGGGTCGATGCCAAGAGCCTGCTTGAGGGCCTCGCTGGCACCGCCGCCGCCGGCGAACAGGTCGATCACGATTTCCCCCGGGCGCAGGCGCGAGGTCTGCGGCGGCGGGAAGTTGAAGGCGCGGGAGCCGTCAGCCATCGGCGCGGCCTCCCTGCTGCTGGGCGGCGAGGGCGGGCGGCACCGCAGGGTGAGGTGTCCAGTGCGTGTGGTAGCCGGGCCAGTCGCTATCGGTAGGCGATCCGATCCATGCCGGCTCGTTTACGGGGAACGTCCACCACACCACCGGGCCGTCGTCCTCGTGCCAATCGTCCAGCGGGCGCGCCTCATCCACGGCCGCGGGCTGCTGGGGCGCTGCTGCTTGCTTGAGCGCGGTTAGGCGCTCTGCCTGCATGTCAATCAGAACCTTACTTTCGCGCATCCACAGCTCTGCCCGCTCTGCCAGCGTGGCGAGGTCACCATCCGTGCGGTAGCCCACGTAATCCAGCGCATCGCGCAGGGTCTGCGCCACCGCCTCCCCGCTCGGCGCTGCGGGCTGCTGGGCGAGGGCGGCACGGTCACGCCATGCGGCCCACAGCATCCGGGTGCGCGCTGCGTCAGGACAGTACCGACCGCCTTGCTCAGCATCGCTCCGGTATCCGGCCCCGTCCCACGTCGCACATAGCGCCCAGCAGTGACCGCGCATCCAAGCCTCGAAGGCCAGGCGCTCCGGTTCGCTGGCCGGGCCTCCGGTGGCACCCATCGCCTCCGCAGCCTCCACCCCCACGGGCGCGCTCGGTGGATATCCGAACTCGCCTAGCAGGCCGCCCAGCTTCTGGTCGATGCACGTCAAGCACACGTAGCCGCCCATAGCGTCGATGCGCAGCGGTGTGTGCTTGTGCTCGCCGCACCCGGCGCACGTTGTCGCCTGCGTGCTGGCGTAGGTGTATGGCCCCACGGGCGCGCTCGGCGCTGCGGGCTGCTTGGCGAGGGCGTTCCGGGCGATGGAAAGCGCTTCCCGGTATTCGTTCAAGTCGATGCCGTTGCGCACGTTGTCGGCTTCGGTGTGATGGCCCCTCTCGTCCAGCGCCAGTGCCACGGCCTCGCGCGCACGCCCCTCCACCCCCACCGGCGCGCTCGGGGGCGCGGAGGCAAGGGCGCCGATGTCCGACACCTTCACCACATCGCACCCCGGCGGCAGGAGGCCCGCCTTGCACGTGAGCGTCTGGATCTGCTCGCGGAACGCGTTCATGGTCAGTCCCCCGTGCACTGGCTGACGGGTGCGAACACTCCGGCTTCGATCGCGGCGTCCCGGTAGGGCATGACGCGGCAGCCGGCCAGCTCGGTGCGGCCGCGCAGGTCCACGCTGGTGAGCAGCAGGGTGTCGGCGGCGACGCCGGGCGGCAGGGCGTGCGGGTTCTGGTCGTCCAGGATGCGGGCCAGGCCGAAGTGGCGGGCGATGGCCACGGCGTTGAGGGTTTTGCCGCAGCCGGTGGGGCCGTGGACGATGATGGACTCGTGCATGGTGGCTGGTTCCTGGGCGGCCGGGGTGCCGGCGGCGTTGTAGAGGCGGATCCGCATGAGCAGGCCCGTGGGGCATTGGTGGTCTGGCAGGTCGTGCAGTGCGCGCTCGGCCTCTCGCAGGAGGGCGTCGGCGCGCCGGAGGCGGCGTTGCAGCTGGCGATCTGGCCGGGGCGGCCTGGCCGTCATGCGTGGGCCGCGCTCCGTCGTCGGCGCGCGGCGGCACGCTGGCGGTCGGAATCGGTGAAACGCACCTGGGCCTCGCGGTAGCTGGGCCGTGGCGCGGCCTCGGCGCCGAACGCCGGGAGCACCTCGATGCGCTTGCCGCGCTTGCGCTGGAATGCCTCGATGTCGGCGGCCAGGCGCTGCCGCTCGGCCTCCTTGGCGGCGATGCTGGTGGCGTGGATGGAGACGGGGGTGGGGCGGTCAGACATGGGGCTGCTCCAGCTCATTGCAGTACTGCGCCTTGCGCCCTTCGCCGCAGCGGACCAGGGAGAGGCAGTACTCGTCGGATACGTGGGTGTTGCCGGCCTGCAGGGCGTATTGGCCGTTGCGCCAGGCGGCGGCGAGGGTGATGTCGTGCTGCTCCATCAGCCGGTAGATCCGCGCGCCGATGTCGCCGCTGAAATCCGGGGTGACGGTGCGGCGGGTGCGGTGCGACTCGATCAGCACCTCGTAGCCGTCGGCGGTCTGCACGTACACCTGGCCGCGCTTGCCCTTCCACACCACCCACAGCGTGGCGCCGCGGGCGCGCAGCAGGGCGTCCAGGTCGTTGAGGAAGTCGCGGGCGAACAGGGCGGCGGTGGCGCGCTCGATCAGGCGATGCGGGCGCGGCCGCGGCGGCCGGGTAGCGGCGCGACGGGCCTGGCCGCGGGCGCGGGCGGCGGCGAGCTGGGCCTGCAGGCTCATGCGTCGCACCCGGGGCCAATCTCGCCGGGCTTGTCGGCGGCAGTGAACGCGCGCCAGTGCACCCAGCCGCGTTCCGGGCAGTGGAAGCCCCACTCGCGCACGGCCGGGCCGAAGGCGAACAGGGTGAAGCAGGGCAGTGCGCGGCCACTCTCGGTGCGCATCAGCTCGATCCGGTGGGCGTGCGTGCGTGGCATGACGCGGAAGTCGCCAGCCCGGTAGACGGTGCGCTGGTGGATGCCGCCGGCGGCGATGGTGTGCTCGATATAGCTACCAGCCAGCAGGAAGCTGGCGCCCCACGAGGGGTGGTCGTGCAGGGCGCGGTCGTCGTCGTCCCGCAGGAACTGGTGCAGGTACACGTTCGGCAGCAGCCGGGCGAGGCGCTCGGCGGTGCGGTTCCACCAGGTGGGGTTGGTGCGGGCGCGCTCGCCCAGGGCGCGTTGCCAGCGGCGCCACGGGGTGAGGAACCAGCGGTTGAGGTAGGCGCCGTCGGGCGAGTCGGCGCCGACGATGAAGTCGGGCGGACGGCGGGCGGCGACGCCCAGCAGGAGGGTGCGCGCGAGGATGGCGGCGAGGCGGGGAAGCTTCATGCGATCGCCCGCCCGTGCACGTGGTACATCAGGTCCAGCAGCTCGCGGGGCGCGTTCTGCATGCGGCGCAGCGCGGCCTCGGCGCGGTCCACCATGCCGCGCATTCGGCTGTCGTCGCCGTCGCCCAGCACCAGGCCGTGGGTCAGCAGGCCGCGGCGGCGGGCAAGCTCCAGCACCTCGTCCGCGTCCAGCTCGGCGGCGACGTCGTCGATGTCGACGTCGATGTAGGTATCCACGGCGACGCTGATGCTGCGATGGCGCAGGCTCATGCCGCACCCGCCTTCGCCTTCTCGGCGGCGATCAGCTGCTCGGCCTCGGCGATACCGCGGGCATTGAGCGCAACGGTGGTCGGGAACGCGGGGTCGTCCAGCGTCACCAGGCCGGCTTCGTCCAGGCGGTTGACGGTGCGACGGGTGAAGGCCTCGCACTGCACCGGGCCGCTCTTGCGGATGGTGTTGCCGAAGGCGACATAGCCGCCGGGGCCGCGCTTGAGGCTGCGGCTGGGCGTGCCATACGCGGCCAACAGGGCCGCGCGCATCATGGGTTGGAGGTGCATGCGGGTTGCTCCAGTCAGGCCGCCAGCGCCGCGGAAGCGAACTGCTCACGGGCGCGGCGGAGTTGGGACAGAGGGGTGCGGTGGGTGCCGGCCGGGTCGGTCCAGCGGGATTCGGCGATGGCGCGGCTGGGGTGCGGCACGGTGGCCACCAGGCAGCGGCAGCACTCGATGTGCCACGTGGGCAGCACCGGTCCGCCGATGTGGTGGCGCGGCGGGGCACCCTGCGTGCGCACCAGGTGCGGGTGGTGGCCCGGCTCGGCGCAGCCGGGGATCGATGCGGGCAGGGCTTCGGCGACCTGGTACATATCAGGCGCCCTCCGCGCGGTAGACGGCGGATTCGCTGACCAGGTCGGCGTTGCCGCGGAGGATGCCGTCGTTGGCGGCGGGTGCCTCCGTCTGCGGCGCGGTGTCGCCGATGGCGCGCAGCACGCGCACGCAGTCGCCCATCTCCTCGATGCAGGCCTCGCTGATGCTGCGCCACAGGGCGGCCTCGATCGGCAGGCCCGCGAGGTCGGCCAGGCGCTGGCGGCGCCATGCGAGGGTGTGGGCTGCCTGCGCGGCGTCGGCGCGCTCCAGCGGCGTGGCGTACAGCTCGCTCATCGGGTTGCCTCGTGGGTGATGCGAACGCCCTGGCGCTCCAGCCACAGCAGGGCGCGGCGGAGGGCGGTGCGGTGGTGGAAGAGGAAGGGCTGGCCGCCGACCAGCAGGCGGTTGCCGCGGGTGCGGACGCCAGTGCGGCGCGCGGCCACGCCGATCTCCAGCGGGGCGCCCGCCTCGGCCTTCGGGTACAGGCCGGCCCAGACGATGTCGCGCTGCGCCTGCAGGCACAGCACGGCGGTGCCGCGGCCGGTGGGGATGTGGGTCAGGGCCAGGCTCACCAGCGGGCCCTCCGGCGCGGACGCGGGAGGTCGCGGGAGCCGCGGACCAGGGCGATGACGGCCAGCACCAGCACCACGTAGCCGGCGGCCAGGCATGCGTGCAGGTAGCTCATGGCGCCTCCGGAGCCGCCGCCTGGCGAGCGCTGGCGACGTATTCGCTGGCGGCGCGGCGCACCGTGGCGTCCAGCGACTCGCCGCGCACGCGGGCGATGACCACCAGCGCGTCGTACAGATCGGTCGGCAGGCGGACGCGCACGCGCGTCTTGAGGCGGCGGGAGCGGGTGGACTCGGTCATGCCTGCGCTCCCTGGGCCTCGCTGAGCGCCGCCCGAAGCTCAGCAATGCGGCGGCGGTCCTTTGCGGCATCGCTCTGGAATCCGGCGGTCACTCGCGCGGAAGCCGCGCGGTTGGGGTTCCCGGGGTCATTCGAGCGGCGTTCGAAGTGGCGCGCCCGGCGGCTCGCGCCGCGCTCCAGGCGAAGCGACCACGCGAGGCTGTCCCGGATGCCCTGTATGGAAATCTTGGTGCTCACGCAGCACCACCCGCCCAGCCGCTGGCCGGGTAGTCACGCAGGGAGCTGTTCGCCAGCGCCACGGCGGCGCCGCTGGAGCGGCCGGCCTGCATCTCGGCCAGCAGGGTCTGCAGGGCCTGGCGCCGGCGGTCCGGTGAGGCGCCCAGCTGGCGGGCGCGCAGCTGGACCGCCTGCACCCCCGCATGGAAGCGCTGCACGTCGCGCGGCAGGTGGATGACGGCGGCCATCAGCGCACCTCCCCGGCCAGCGCCTGGGCGTTGGCCTCGCACGCCGCGGCCCGGTGCTTGAGCCGGTAGCAGCGGCGCTTGCGGCACTGGCTGTTGCGGCCGCCGCTGCTGGCCCACAGGGCCTCGGCGGCGGCGTGGTCGGCATTGGCGCAGGCCCGCATGCAGCGGGCAGCGGCGTGGGGCAGCGGTGCGGGGTGGATGTCCTGCGCGGTGACGGCGTCGAACATGGCGCTCTCCTGGAAGAAGGAGGGCGTCGGCGGGTCACGTGGCCTGGGGAGGGGCCGTCAACCGGTCAGGGGAGGGACCGGCGGCGACCCGCCGGTCGCCCGTCAGCCGGGGTGGGCTGACGGGGCAATCCTATACACAAGCGAATAGGCAATGCAATACCCAAACGAATAACGCAATGCGAAGGGCGGCGGCGAGGCTCGAAGCTCGGCGCCACTGCTCAGAAGTTGGCGGGCAGTCGGCCTGTCAGGTAGGCGAAGTAGGCGACTGCGGCGAGTACGGCGCCGGCCAGCACCAGCGCGGTGAGGAGCTGGGCGCCTTGGCTCGGCTTCGGTGCGCCGTGCTCGTCAAACTGAGGGCCGGAGACTGGCTTGGTCGCCGGCGCGCCGCAATTCGGGCAGGCCCTCGCATGTGAGCTTATAGGGGTAGAACACTCAGGGCAGGGGACAAGCGCCACAAAGACTCCGCTTTGCTTAGAGGCCGCCGCGACCGCTGCGGTCGATCACGCGGCCGACGATGTGGATGTTCGACGCCTCGTCCTGGCTGAGGTACTCGTCGGGATACTGATTCTTGTCAGGATTGTCGCTGACGATCCGGAGGCGCCCATCGGAGGTCTTGTAGAGGCGCTTGATCTTGACGTCCGGCTCGATGCCGCCGGTGGTGAAGACGTAGACGCGCCCATCCGCGATATGGCGGTTGTCCGCAGTGTTAATGGCTACACGATCCCCGTCGAACAGGGTGCGCTCCATGCTATCTCCGTGGACACGCATGACCACCACATCCTCCGGCTTCGCGCCCACGGAGCGAAACCAGGAAAGCTGGTAGGTCATCCGATAACGCGTCTCGACGAACTCAGGCGCGTGGGCTCCATTTCCGGCCGATGCAAGAACATCCACCTCGGCCACAGCGATCTCGCGCTCGGGATCGATGCCGTCGCCTTCATCGGCGACTTTGACCCCGTACGCGGGCAACGCTTCCCTCACCTTCCCCGTTTCTGGAAGCGTGGTGCGCAGCTCCTCGACTGAGACCCCGAAGTAGTCCGCTATCGGGCGGAGCGTGCTATCGCGCGGATCCTCCACCCGGCCGCTCAGGACCCGGTGGATGGTCGGCTGTGGCACCCCGGTGTTCCGGGACAGCTGGTTCTCGCTGAGGTTGCCCTCGCGGGACATCAGCTTCCTTAGGTTGGCCGCCAGCTTATTCATGCGCGAATTGTCCGGCGTGCCCAGCGGCGGGCATAGATCGTTTGTGTATTGCATTGCCTATTCGGTTGTGTATAGGATGCGCAGCCATGAGCGACATGACCCCCAAGCAGGCAGTCCAAACCCTTGTCCACGCCGGTTGGTCGGAGGCCCGCATCGCCAAGGAGATCGGCACCTCACAGCCGACCATTCACCGCATCAAGCGCGGGCACGACCGGGCGGCGTACCAGACGGTCAAAAGCCTGCTGGCGCTCGTCGAGCGGGTTGTGCCCGCTGACAAGCCCGCCGCCAACCAGGAGTCCTCCCATGCGGCATGACTGCGGACTCACTTCAGGAGCCATCCCCATGAGCATCGTGGAACGGGCGCGCGTCGCCCTACGGAACTGGATCAACAAGCCCAGCCATGCGGAGCTGGCAGCCGCGGACCAGCGTCTGCTCGATTCGCGCCTGGCTGACCTGAGGGCACTCCGCGAGGCGTACGCGACGATGACGCCCGAGGGCAAGGCGCGCGAGCGCTCCAGCCTGCGCGCCCAGGTGGAACGCCTGCGCACCCGCGTCCTGACCGAGCCGTCCGAGGGAATGAGCCGCTGGATCGCCCTCCTCGAGGCGGAGCTGAAAGCGCTGGAGCTCGAAGCGCTCGCTTCCGCGGTGGTGGTCAAGCTGAAGCCCGTCGGCTTCGACGGGTCGCAGCCGATCCTGCCGTTGCGCAGGGATCGGCGGGGCCGGCTCAAGGCAGAAGAGCCGCCTGGCGAAGCCGGTTCATCGTCTCCACGTACGCTTGCTTCGCCCATTGCTCGCGCCGCTCGCCGACGCGTGGGTCCGGGTCGGAAGTCCAAGTGAATCCTTGGTCCTCCGCGTCCTTCCACGCTGCTGCCAGCGCGGCCCGATCCGGGTGCGCCCTGAGCAGGGCGGTGACCGCCACCTCCAAGGCTATGCCGAAGCCCATCTGCTGGCTGGTGGTGCAGTCGTGCCGGTCGAGCTGGTTCGGATCCGTCATGTCGTCCTCCTCGCGGTTGGTTGCCTCGTTGGCACGACCAGCCTACCGCGGGGCGGGCGGCGCCATTCCCATGTCCGGGGTGCGACATGTCTGATTCCCTAGCGACCACCGTCGTCCCCCTGGACGGCCAACTCGGCAATGGCGAGGTCGGCGTGCTGCTGGACGCGCCGCCGCCGGAACTGCACCAGGTCGAGGACCGGCTGCTCACCGCGGACGAGTGGAGCAGCCTGCGCCTGGCGCGCCCCGAGCATTACAGCCACCACGCGGGTCTGCCCCGTATGCATGTCGATCGTGCGCAGGGCGGTGAGGGCGGGGCATGTGAACGGTGTCGTCATGCCGCGCATGTTGCGCCGCGGCAGGGGCGGCGCGCATGAAGCGCGGGCTTCAGTTTCTGCCTCGCCGGCAGTCGATCATCTACGCGGTGACCGAGCGCATGCTGCGCGAGACCGGCAGCAACCGGCGCACCTTCGCCATGGCGGTGGCGGAAACGTACCTTGCGATCACCCCGGAGGATGACCGCACCCACGCCTTCCGCCTCACCACCGGCGGCAAGGTGGAGGACGACAAGAAGCACAACGGGCAGATCCTCGGCCGCTACCTGGACGGCGTGGTCAAGACGTTGCCGGCGGACCTCGAGGACGCGTGGGTGCTGGCACTGCCGCCGCCTTACCGCGACGAGTGCGAGCGGGAGCTGGCAGCCCGGCGTGGGATGCTTGCGGTGCGGCTGCCGGAGGGCGACGACGCCTCGATCGAGCCGGTGGCGCCGGTGTTCGCGCACTACAGCGGACTGGTGCAGGCCCTGTCGCCCGCGCTGGCGGATGGGCGGCTGGGGCCCGAAGACCGGGCGCACGTTCCGCGCATCAAGCAGCAGGGCCGCGCCGTAATCACCGCCATCCTGGCCCTGGAGTGCGAGCTGGACCGCCGCGTGTATGGCGAGGCGGGGCAGTGATCGCCATGGTCCGGGACACGCGCTGGATGCATCCGCCGGCCCGACCCACCACCGCGACCCGGCGTGCCATGGCGGCCATCGCCGCCGTGCTGGACGAGCCCGCACGCGATCGCCCCGCGGCTGATCTGCTGGCCGAGCTGGAGCAACGGCGGGTGGACGCCAGCGCCGCCCATGACGGGCAGGGCGTGTTGCCGCTGGGAGCGCGGCCATGAGCGTGAGCCGGTGCATGGACCAGGCGCTGGAGATTGCGCGACTGCCGAAGGCCCAGTGGGCCGGCGCCATCGATCGGGTGCGCGTGGTGTGCCCGCATGCCGATTGCACGGGCGGCATGGGGTGCCAGCAGCGGATCCGTGAATACCTGCAGATGCAATGGCGCATGCTCGCCCGCCGCGAGGCTGGAAAGCGGGGCAGGGCATGACGCTGGACGCTCGCCTGGATATTGCGGCGATCAAGGCCAGCGTGGATCTGGCCTCGGTGGTCGAGCGCTACGTGCCCGACCTGAAGAAGCGCGGGCGCGAGTGGGTGGGGTGCTGCCCATTCCATTCCGAGAACACGCCGTCGTTCTACGTCATCCCGGACAAGGGCTACGTGCATTGCTTCGGCTGTGGCGCGCATGATGACGTCATCGGCTTCCTCTGTCGGCTCACCGGATGCACGGTGGTCGAAGCCTGCGCCCAGCTGACCGGGCAGGAGTTCATTGCTGCGCGCGAGGGTGTGCGCAGGGAGGATCCGCAGCCGCTGGCCGGCACGTGGAGGCCAATCGCCCCGGTACCGGACAGCGCGCCGGACCTCATGGCGGGCAATGGCTGGACGGTGAAGCTGTGGAACCCGAAGTCAGGGAAGCTGCGGGCGATGAAGCCCAGCCGCGTGGACGCTTACCGCGACGCGGACGGCCGGTTGCTCGGCTACGTGCTGCGCGCGGACTTCACTGACGAGCAGGGCCGCGCGAAGAAGTGGACGCCGACGGTGACCTGGTGCGCCGGGCCCGACGGCAAACAGCAGTGGTGCCTGCAGCACTGGGCCAGCCCGCGCCCGCTGTGTGGCCTGGATGCTCTTGCGGCCAAGCCCGACGCGCCGGTGCTGGTGGTCGAGGGCGAAAAGTGCCGCGCGGCTGGCGCTGGCGCGTGGCCGCAGTACGCGGTGGTCACCTGGCCGGGCGGCAGCAACGGGCTGGCCAAGGTGGACTGGCGCCCGCTGGAGGGGCGCGAGGTGGTGCTGTGGCCGGACGCCGACGAGCCCGGCGTCAAGGCCATGGTGGGCTGGAGTAACGACGCCGGCCGCAGCGTTCCTGGTGTGGCCGCCTATGCCGCCCGGGTCGGGGCGCGCTCCATCCGGTTGGTGGACACCGCCGGGCAGGCGCGCGGCTGGGACGTCGCGGACGCGCTGGAGGCGGAGGGCTGGACTCCGCGGCAGCTGGCGGCCTGGGCCGCCGCGCGCGTGATCGACGTGACCGTGGTGCCTGCATGAGGTCCGAAGGCAACCAGCTGGACCTGATGCGGCATGCGCCAGCCGAGCTCGCGCGGGTCTACCGCGTGGCGGCGGAGACCGCCCTGATCAACCCATACGAATCGCCCGCCGAGCGCCAGTGGCGGGCAGACGCATACCTGGCCGAGGCGGCACGCCTTGAACAGCTGGAGCAACACCGGGGATGAGCGTGCCGAAGCGCAAGAGCATGACCGTCATCGATGGCGGCAAATCGGGGGGCGGAGCAGACGGGGGCGGCACTGGCGGAGACCGGCCGGACAACGCCTGGCGCGACGCCCTGACATTCACCCGCGACGGCAACGTTGAGGGGAAGTTGCACAACCTGATGCTGATCATGGAGAACGATCCGCGCCTGGCCGGGTTGTGGTGGCTCAACGAGTCCAGCAACCAGATCGAGCTGACCCGGGACGCGCCCTGGCGCGGGGGCAACCGCCGTGAGTTCGTCGACGCGGACGCCTATGAGCTGGCAGCCTGGCTGCAGAATCCGGGCACCTATGCGGCCAACTGCAGCGATGACGGCGTGCTCAAGGCGGTGGTGGCAGTGGCTCGCCGGTACCGCAGGCATCCCATCCGGGAGTACCTCACGGCGTTGAAGTGGGACGGAACACCGCGCGTCGAGGCGATGCTGGTGGATCTGTTCGGCGCACCCGACAACGCCTACAGCCGGCGCGCAGCGCTGTGTTTCGCGGTGAGCGCGGTGGCACGCATCCTGTGGTTCGACCCGAAGCAGCCCGCCGTGGGTGCCCAAGTGGACTTCATGCTGGTGCTGGAGGGTGAGCAGGGCAAGCGCAAGTCCAGCGCCCTGCGGGCCTTGTTCGGCAGCGACTGGTTCGTGGAAACGAGCGAGTCTCCGACGGGCAAGGACTTCTATCAGGTGATCCAGGGCGTCTGGGGCGTCGAGATCGGTGAGATGGACTCGTTCGGCAAGGCCGACGTGACCGCGGTCAAGACGGCGATCACCCGGCGCGTGGACAAGTTCCGCGCGCCCTATGAGCGGGTGCCCCGATCCTACCGCCGCGAGTGCGTGTTCGCCGGCACTACCAACGAGCACCAGTACCTGCGCGACCCGACCGGCGGCCGGCGCTTCCTGCCCGTGCGGACCGAAGGCGACGTGCGGCTGGACCTGATCGTGCAGATGCGCGACCAGCTGTGGGCCGAGGCGGTGCATCTGTTCGACCAGGGCTTCAGCTGGTGGGAGTTGCCGGCGGAGGCCTCCGAGGAACAGGAAGCCCGCTACATGAGCGACAGCTGGGAGGACCGCATCCTCCGCTGGCTCGCCGGAAAGATGCCGGGCGAGAACGCCTACCCGCCGCGCGTCGGGGTGGGGTGGGGGGAGTTCGCCGAGTGGACCACCACGGACGAGCTGCTGCGGTACGCCATCGGCGCCGACGCCTCCAAACACGGCAAGCCAGAGCAGATGCGCATCTCCGCTGTCATGAAGCGCCTGCACTGGCGCAAGGAGCGCCGGCTGATCGAGGGCCTGCGCCTCTACGTGTGGGAGCCCACCGAGGCAGCAGAGCGACCACAGGCAGCCGCCAGGCCGATCAACGCGATGGAGGGCGACGATGACCCGCCGTTCTGACCGATTGCCCAACCTGCCCAACCTCTGCCCAACCTCGCTGCCCAACCTCAGCCCTTGTGCCGTGGTCGTCTGCCCAACCTGTCCAACCTTCCGGCCTCGCGCGTACATGGACTGCACCCACTCACACCATTCGGGAAACTCAAAACAGGTTGGGCAGGTTGGGCAGGTTGGGCAGAGCCTTGCGCCGCAAGGGATTCCGGCTGCCCAACCTCTGCCCAACCTCCGCCGAGGTTGGGCAGATGCGTGTTCCACGGGAATCCGCGGGGGTCGGGAGCCCCGGCGCCTGCCGCAGGTCGGCGTGCACCTCGCGCGGGTCCTCCCCCGGGGGGGCGGCCTCACGGGTAATTCGGACCCTGAGTTTTCGCTAGTCACGAGGGTTTCCAAGGGGGGTTGTTGTGGTAACTGACCTCGCCACGCCCATGACGCAGGCCCAGTTCGGCGACCTGGTCGGCATCTCGCAGCAGGCGGTGAGCGATCTGGTGCGCCGCGGAGTGCTCGCCGACGGAGTCACGGGCGATGAATGGCTTCTCGCCTACTGCGACCACCTGCGCGAGGTGGCCGCGGGGCGCGGCGGCGACGCGGCCAAGGAGCTCTCAGCCGAGCGCGCCAGGCTGGCGCGCGAGCAGGCGGACAAGATCGCGATGCAGAATGCAGTGACCCGCGGCGAGCTGGCGCCGGCCTACCTGCTGGAGGAGGTCCTGTCGCGCGCCGGCGCTCGCGCGGCGCGCATCCTCGAGACCATCCCGGGCATGCTGCGCCGCCGCCTGCCGCAGCTGACCTCCGACGACATCGCCGAGGTGGCCCGTGTGGTCGCGAAGGCCCGCAACATCGCAGCCTCGATGCGCCTGGCGGATGCCGCCGCCGACGATGACGGCGATGCCGCCGTCGACGAGCTGCTGCCTGCGCAACCGGAGGATGCCGAGTGACCTTGCTGGCCGGCATCGATCCGCTGCAGCTGGAGGCCGTCGATCGCCACCTCCAGCGTGGCCTCGAGGCGTGGTCGGTGCAGGAGCCCGCCACGCTCGAAGCCTGGGCGCGCGCCAACTTCTACCTGTCGGCCGAGTCCAGCTACGTCGAGCAGACCTGGACGCCCTGGCCGTTCCAGCGGGCCCTGCTGGCGGTGATCAGCAACGACGACGTGGCCGAGGTGTCGGTCAAGAAGTCGGCGCGCGTCGGCTACACCAAGATCCTCCTGGCGGCCATCGGCTACAACGCCGAACACCGCCGCCGCAACCAGTGCATGTGGCAGCCCACCGACGACGACGCCGAGGACTTCGTGAAGTCGGAGCTGGACCCGATGCTGCGCGACGTCGCATGCATGCGCGCCGTGTTCCCGGCCTACCTGGCGCGGCACAAGGACAACACGCTGCAGCAGAAGAAGTTCATCGGCTCCATCCTGCGCGTGCGCGGAGGCAAGGCCGCCAAGAACTACCGGCGCATCTCGATCGATGCCGGCTACCTGGACGAGCTGGACGCCTTCGACAACGACGTGGAGAAGGAAGGCGCGCCGGACATGCTGGCTGCCAAGCGCCTGGAGGGCGCCACCTTCCCGAAGCTGGTCGCCGGCAGCACGCCCAAGCTCAAGGGCTTCAGCCTGATCGACACCCGCTTTGCCCAGGCCGACGAGCGGTTCACCTACCAGATCCGCTGCCCACAGTGCTCCGCGTGGCACGACCTCAGCTGGGGTGGCAAGGACGACTCCCACGGTATCAAGTTCGAGCGGGATGACCGCGGCAACCTGCTGCACGTGTACCACCTCTGCCCGGGCTGCACCTACCCGCTGACGCAGGCCGAGTACCTGGCAGCCGCCGAGGAGGGCGAATGGATCAATGAGCGCGGCGACACCTGGCTGCGCGGCGACGGCCGGTTCACCACGCCCGAGGGCCAGCCTCTGCCCGCCCCGCGGCACGTAGCCATCCACGTGTGGACTGCGTACAGCCCGGTGGTGTCGTGGCACCAGATCGTGCGCGAGTTCCTGGAGGCGTACGCCAAGCACCAGGAGGGCGACGACACCAAGCTCAAGGCCTGGACCAACACCACCCGCGGGGAGACGTGGGAAGGCGAGGTGGAGCGCACCGACGCTGAGGAGCTGCGCAACCGGGCCGAGCCGTTCCCGCTGCGGACGATGCCCCGCGACTGCCTCCTGCTCCTGTGCGGCATGGATACCCAGGACAACCGACTGGAGGCCGGGGTCTGGGGCCTCGGCCGCGGCGGCCGCACGTGGACCATCGACCACAGGGTGTTCTTCGGCAACCCTGCGTTGCAGGAGGTCTGGGACGAGGCCGAAGGGTTCCTCCGCGACACCGAGTACATGCATGCCAGTGGGCGGCCGCAGCGCATCTTCGCCACCGCCATCGACTCCGGCGGCCACCACGCCGATGCGGTGTACGCGTTCGCACACCGGCTTCGCGCCCTCCGCGTCCACGCCGTCAAGGGCGCCAGCGGCGTGGAGCGCGCCATCGACAACGGCAACACCCGGGTCGCCTACCGCTGGAACGGCAAGGTCGAGCGGCAAGGCCCGGTGCTGTGGCACGTCGGCACCAACCTGGCCAAGGACCGGTTCCAGTCCCGTCTGGAGGTGGCCGCGCCAGGCCCCGGCTACGTGCACCTGTCGTCCGAGCTCTCCGGGGAATGGTTCAAACAGCTGGCGGGCGAGATCCGCGCCACCCGCCGTATGCGCGGTGGCACAGAGACCCGCTGGACGCCGACGCGCAAGCGCATCGAGGTCAAGGACTGCCTGACCTACGCCATATGGCTGGAGGAGCGGCTGGACCTGTGGGCGCCGCGCCGGCCGAAGTGGTGGGACGCCCTGGAGGCCGCGGTGCAGCCCGAGGACGACCTGTTCAGTGCGCCGCCGCGCGATTCCCGTGAAACATCCAAACCCGTCGTCGTCGCCAAGCCGGCGCCGGTGCCGGCCGTCATTGCGCCGCCGGCAAGCCGCGGCGCCCGTCGCGGCATCGAGACAAGAGAAGGATGGGGGCTCTGATGGGCAAACCAGACACCCGCGCGCAGCTGCGCGAGAAGATCACCGAAGCCCTTGTGCGCGACGTCGGCGTCAGCGAGCGCATGGCGCAGCCGTTCGTCGAATCCATCCTGGGGTGCTTCGCCGGTGAGCAGCCGTACTTCCCGGCCGCGAATCGCGAACTGCCCGAAGCAGAGATCCGGGCCGCCCTCAACTCGGGTCGATCGGTCCGTAGCGTGATGAAGCACTACCGGATCACCTATGCCACCGTCACCCGGATCCTTGGACGGGATTCGGCCAACGGCTGAAGCGTGTCGTCCAGTTGCCTTCGGAGGCGCGGTTAAGCGGGCACCGTTTCCCGGTTCAATGAAATTCGTAACGCCGCCGATTCCGGCGCCTTATGCATCAATAGCTTGCGAGTGCCGGTGTTTCCCATTTTCTTGGACCGGGAAACGCCGCATGCGGACCATATGCATGCATGGCGACCGCTCACGAAATGCTCGAGCTCTACATGCAGGCGGAGGCCAGCGTCCTCGCTGGCCAGTCCGTTCGCATTGGTGATCGCCACCTGACCCGCGCCGACCTGGCCGAGATCCGCGCCGGCCGGCGCGAGTGGCAGGCCCAGGTGGATGCGCTCTCCCGCCGCGGTCGCGCCGGCTGGGCCAACGCCGATTTCGGGGGCACCACGTGACCTCCGCTGCGGCCGCCAAGACTCGCCTCACCCTGGCCATCGCCAACGACCGCGCCGAGCGCACCGTCGCCGCCGCCCAGGCCGCCGCCCGCGCCGCGGTCACCGCCCGCGCCCACGAGGTCACGCGCCCCTCGCGCAGCCGCAAGCTGGCGCGCGACTGGGGCAGCGGCAACAGCATCGTCGGCATGGATGCGCGCCAGCTGCGCGACCAGGCGCGCCACCTTGAGCGCGACCTGGACCTGGCCGACAACGCGCTCAACGTGCTGGTGCAGAACACCGTCGGCGCCGGCATCGACGTGCTCGCCGCGCCGCGCCTGCCGGGCCAGCCGATCAACCGCGAGCTGGCCGATCAGATCGATGACCTGTGGGACAGCTGGTGGGACGCCCCGGAGGCCACCGGCCTGCACGACTACGGTGCCTGCCAGCAGCTGCTGGCCCGCACCTGGTTCCGCGACGGCGAGGCGTACTGGCAGGACCTGATCGGCCCGGTGGCCTACCTGGAGCACGGCACCGTCGTGCCCTACAGCATCGAGATGCTGGAGCCGGACATGATCCCGCTGGATCTGGACGACCCGGCCCGCAACATCCGCCAGGGCGTGGAGTGCAACGCCTGGGGCCGGCCGGTGGCCTACCACGTGTACAAGCGCCACCCCGGCGACATGCACGGCTGGAGCACCGAGACCAAGCGCGTCAGCGCCGACGTGCTGCACGGCATCCGCAACATCAAGCGCTTGCACCAGGTGCGTGGCCTGTCGGTGTTCGCATCGTCCATGTCCCGCTTCGAGGACGTGAAGGACTACGAGGAGTCCGAGCGCATCGCGGCCAAGGTCGCCGCCTCGATGTGCGCCTTCATCAAGAAGGGCAACCCGGACCGCTACGGCGAGGGTGGCGGTCTGGGTGCGCCTGGTGGCCTGGTCGGCGAGATGACCATCGCCGAGCCGGGCGACCGCAACCTGCGCATGGCGCCGGGCATCGTGTTCGATGACCTGATGGCCGGCGAGGACATCGGCACCATCGCCAGCAACCGCCCGAACCCCAACGCGGCCACATGGCGCAAGGAACAGCTGCGCGCCGCCGCCGGCGGCATCGGCGTCAGCTACAGCAGCCTGTCCCTGGACTACAACGGCACGTACTCCGCCCAGCGCCAGGAGCTGGTGGAGAAGTGGGGCGGCTACCTCATGCTGGCCGAGCGCTTCATCGCCATGGGCGTGCGCAAGCAGCGCCTGCGCTTCATCGAGGCGGCCGTGCTGGCCGGCCGCATCCGCGTTCCGCGCGGCTGGCAACTCAAGCACGTCGCCGCCAGCACGTACGTGCGCCCTGTCATGCCGTGGATCGACCCGCTGAAGGAGGCCTACGCCCGCGGCGAGGCCGAGGACCGCGGCTGGACCTCGCCGCAGCAGAACACCCTGCAGTACGGAAACAACCCCGAAGAGGTCGCGCGGCAGATCGAGGACTGGCGCGAAGTTCGCGGCACCGCGCCGACCGACGCCGCCGACCCCGACCCCGTGCGCGCGGCCGTCCGCACCGCCGCCGTCACCGCAATGCTGAGGAGCTGACATGCGCAAGACCGCGCTCGCCCTGGCCATGGGCCCCATCCTTGCAGACGCCGGCGACGGCACCGCCCGCGGCTACTTCCGCGTGGTGGCCCTCGCCGATGACGTCGCCGAGGTCTACGTCTACGGCGCCATCGGCCCGGCGCTGTGGGCGGATTCCGTTTCCGCCCGCCAGCTCGCCCGGGACATCGGCGAGATCAAGGCCAGCACCATCCACGTGCGCATCAACAGCGAGGGCGGTGTGGTGCCGGACGGCATCGCCATCTACAACGCCCTGCGCCAGCACTCGGCGCGCAAGGTCGGCTTCGTCGACGGCCAGGCCGCGTCCATCGCGTCGCTCGTGCTCATGGCCTGCGACGAGGCGGTGGTCTACCCGACCTCGCTGGTGATGGTGCACGCGCCGGCCACCTTCGCCATGGGCAACGCCGCCGACTTCCGCGAGTTCGCCGAAACGCTGGATGCGCACGCCAAGGCCATGGCGGAGGCCTACGTGGCCAAGACCGGCCGCGAGGAGGACATCAAGCGCCTGCTCAGCGACGGCCGCGACCACTGGTACGCCGGGGCGGAGGCGGTCGACTTCGGCTTCGCCGATCGCCTGGAAGAAGGTGCCGTGCCGGTCTCGGCCGAGGCCGCCAGCGTCGTCGCCATGACCAGCTACGTGGCGGCCATCTCCCGCGCCCCGGCGCCGGTCACCGCCTGCCTGCGCCGGCACATCACCGCAGGCCTCTCCCCCAACGTTTTCGCCTCGCTACCCGAGGTCACACAGCAGGCCGTGATCGGCCAACTCGAGGATCCCACCATGAAACAGCGCTACCACGATCTGCTGGTCACCGCGACGGCCGGCAACACCCCGGCGGCCGGCGTCCAGGCCACCGCCGCCGCTCCGGCCGCGGCCCCGGCGTCCGTGCCGGCACCGGTCCCGGCCGCCGCCCCGGTGACCGCCGCGGCCCCGGCTGCCGACCCGCTGGCCCAGCTGCGCCAGCGGAATGCCGACATCCGCGCCCTGGCCGAGCCGCATTTCGGCAACAGCGAGGTGCGCGCCTACTACGACAGCGTCATCGCCGCGGCCGACCCGGCCGTGACCGCCGATGCAGTCGGCCGCCAGATCCTGGCCATGCTGGCCGCTGGCGCCCAGCCGATCGCCGGCGCCACGGGCACCACCACCGCCGTGGCCGGCGCCGACCAGCGCGACCGCACCCGCGCCGCGATGCTCAATGCCATCGAGGCGCGTGCCGGCAGCGCGCAGCCGGACTCCGCCAACCCGTACCGCGGGCACAGCATGTCCGAGCTGGCCCGCGAGTGCGTGCTGGCGGCGGGCGTCGATGTCCGCGGCCGTTCCCGCATGGACATCGTCGGCCTGTCCTTCACCCACTCCTCGTCCGACTTCCCGGGCCTGCTGGGCGAGGCCGGCCGCAAGGCGGTGCTGCGCGGCTACGAGGAGGCCGAGGAGCAGGTGGACCAGTTCACCCGTGCGGTGAGCGTGCCCGACTTCAAGCCGACCAACCTGGTTGGCCTGGGTGCCTTCTCCGACCTGCTGCCGGTGCCGGAGGGCGGAGAGTTCAAGTACGGCACCTTCAGCGAGCAGTCGCAGGCGATGCGGATCGTCACCTACGGCCGCCTGTTCTCCATCACCCGTCAGGCCATCATCAATGACGACCTGGGCATCTTCAACGAGGTGCCGCGCAAGCTGGGCCAGGCCGCACGCCGCACCATCGCCAAGGCCGTCTTCAACCTGATCAACAGCAACCCGGTGCTGGCCGACGGCAAGACCCTGTTCCACGCGGACCACGGAAACCTGCTCACCGGCGCGGCCATCAGCACCACCAGCGTCGACGCCATGCGCGTGGCCATGGGCAGCCAGAAGGACGCCGACGGCAACCGCATCCGCGTGCCGATGAAGGCCCTGCTCACCCCCCTGGCGCTGGGTGGCCTGGCGCGCACCGTGCGCGAGAGCCAGTACGAGGTTTCCGGCAACAAAAACCTGACCACGCCGAACATCGTCCGCAACACCTTCGACGTGATCGACGACGGCCGCCTGGACGATGCCAGCGCCACCGCCTGGTACGGCATCGCCAACCCGGCCTTCGTCGACGGCATCGTCATCGGCTACCTCAACGGCAACCAGGCCCCGTACCTGGAGCAGGAAGAGGGTTTCACCATCGACGGCGTGGCCTGGAAGGTCCGCCTGGACGCCGCCCCGGCCATCGCCGACTACCGCGGCATCTACAAGAACCCCGGCGCGTAACAGCCGGGCCCGGGCCTGGCGCCCGGGCCCACCGGCTGGCGGCGTACACCGCACCCCCATTCCCCCGCATCTGGGAGCAAGACCATGAAAAACCAGTTCCAGGACGGTCGCGTCATCGACCACGTGCTCACCGCCAACTGCAACAGCGGCGATGTCATCGTCAAGGGCGCGCTCGTCGGCGTGGCCGTCACCGGCGGCAAGACCGGCGACACCATCGCGCTGGCGATCGAGGGCGTGTTCGCCCTGCCCAAGCTCAACACCGCCGTCATCGCCGACGGCTCCGCCGCGGTCATCTGGGACATCAGCGCCTCGCGCGTGATCGTCGCGTCGGCCGCCACCGGCGATGTCACCGGCTTCGGCGTGGCCATCGGCGCGTTCGGCAACGGCACCACCGAGGCGCTGATCAAGCTCACCCCGGGCCGCGGCACCGTCACCGCGTAACCCTTCGGCCGCCGCCGCACGCATAGGCCCGGGTGGCGCGTGCGGCGGCGGGCCTCCTCCACCCATCAGCTGGACTGACGATGACCAAGCCCACGCTCACCACTGCCGACTACCAGCGCGCTGCCGCGTCGCTGGGCGTCGACGTGGCCACCGTTCGCGCGGTCACCGAGGTGGAGGCCCGCGGTCGCGGCTTCCTGGACACCGGCGAGCCGGTGATCCTGTTCGAGCGGCACGTGTTCCACCGGCTGACCAGCGGGTTCTACAGCGCCAGGCACCCGGACATCAGCAACGCCACGCCGGGCGGCTACGGGCCGTCGTCGCAGCAGCACGCCCGCCTGCAGAAGGCCGCCGCGCTGGACCGCGAGATGGCGCTGCAGTCCGCCAGCTGGGGGCTATTCCAGCTCATGGGCTTCAACCACGCCGCCGCCGGCCACCCGACGTTGCAGGGCTTCATCAACGCCATGTACCGCAGCGAGGGCGACCACCTGGACGCCTTCGTGGCATTCGTCCGCAGCGAGCCGGCCATGCACCGCGCCCTGAAGGCGCGCAACTGGGCGGAGTTCGCCCGCCGCTACAACGGCCCGGCCTATGCCGCCAACCGCTACGACACGCGGCTGGCCGCCGCGTATGCACGACACAAGGGGACCAGCCATGCGTGACGACTCCATCGCCCTCGGCAGCCAGGCGGTAGCCACCGCCGGCGCCGCCGCCGTCACGTTCGGCCTCACCTGGTGGGCCGTCGCCGCCGCCATCGTCGGCGCCGTCGCCGCGCTGCACTTCGAGCCCGAGTACGTGCCGGCCCGGGTGCCGCGCCTGATCTTCGGCATCTTCGCCACCGGCGTGGCCGCCGCGCTGGTGGCGGTCGCTGCACCGCACTTCCCGGGCTTCAGCTGGTCCGGGCAGATCCCCATCGAAGTACGCGCCGGCCTGCTGGGCCTGTCCATCCGCTACCTGTTCGAGTGGGGCAAGCGGCTGACCGGCGCCACCCGGAAGGTGGAGGGCTGAGCCCATGATCCTGACGTCCCTGTTCCTCGTGTGCGCGGTGGCCACGTCGCTGGCGTCCCTCGCCACCATGCTCATGACGCCGCGGCCATGCCGCGCCCTGGACCACGTACAGCAGCTGGCCCGCCTCGGCGTGTTCGCCGCCGGGCTGTGCTCGGCCTCCCGCGTGTTCATGGACGGCGCGTGCCTCACCTGGGAGCGCGCCCTGCTCATGGCATCCCTGGCGGCGCTCTACACCGTGCAGATGCAACAGGAGATCCGTCGCCACCGCCGCCAGGGTGCCGTCGCATGATCCCGCTGCCCGCCAACGCCACCGCACGCCTGCTGCTGCAGTTCGCCGCTCTCGCCGCGCTGCTGGCCGCCATCTGGTGGGCCGCCATCCTGCCGCGCCAGCAGCTGGCCAATGAGCGCCTCGCCCATGCCACGACCCGCGCCACCCATGCCCAGGTACTCACCGACCTGGCCCAGGCCACGGCGGAGGTCGCGCGAAAGGCGGCCGCGGCCCGTGTCACCTATGCCGAGGCCAAGGCCAAGGCCGAATCCGAATACAACAAGGGAGTCGCCGATGCGTACGAGCGTGGTCGCACTGCTGCTGCTGGCATTGCTGCCGGCACTGTCCGCGTGCGGGAAGTCTGGCGGGAGCGTGAATGTCCGGGCGCCGCTGCCGGGCAAGGCACCGAACTTGCTGGAAGGGTTGCCGACGTCTCTGCAGACCGAGCAGAGGCAATCGGCGAAGTTCTTGGAATCGCAGGCGAAGCCGACGCCGCCTACGCCCGCGCCATCGCCCGGCTGACGGCCGCGCAGGAGCTGGTCAACGCCTGCCATGAGGAACCGGCGCGATGAACGGATCCTCCACGGCCAGCTATCGCCAAGGTGCCCGCGAGAGCGGCATCAGCATCGAGGTGGATGCGGACAACCTGCTGGCCCGCCAGTTCACCGAGCTGGAGCGCGAGCAGCTGCCGTTCGCCGTGATGCAGGCCTGCAACGACACCGCCTTCGAGATCCGCGAGGTGTGGAAGCGCACGGCCCAACGCGTGTTCGACCGCCCGCGGCCCATCACCACCAACGCCGTGCTGTACGCCAAGGCCACCAAGGACCGGCTGTACGCCGAGGTGTTCATCCGCGATGAGGCCACCGGCGGCACGCCGCCGGCGCGCTACCTGCTGCCGGAGGTGGAGGGCGGTGCCCGCCGGCTCAAGCCGTTCGAGCGCCTGCTGCAGGCCAAGGGCGCCATGCCGGTGGGCACCTTCGCCGTGCCGGGCCGCGGCCAGGCGCTGGATGCCTACGGCAACGTGCCGGCCGCCCGTATCAACCAGATCCTGTCCCAGCTGGGCTCGCGCCGCGACCCCCTGCAGAACGAGACGGACGCCAGCCGCGCCCGCCGCCGCGCCAGCCGCGGCTCGCGCCTGTCGCTGTTGGGCCGGCGTGTGGCCAATCCGCAGCTGCAGCGGCGTGTGGCGCCCGCCGGGGACCTCTTCGCCGTGCTCAAGCGGCGCGGGAGCCTGGTGCCGGGCATCTACGAGCGCGTGGCCAGCGGCTTCGGCCGCGGCCTGCGCAGCGTGTTGATCTTCGTCGGGGCGGCCCGTTACCGCGCCCGCTACGACATCTACGGCCTGGCCCAGCGCCAGTGGAACAAGCTGATGCCGTTCTACTTCAGCCGCGCCCTGCAGCGCGCTGTGGAGAACAGCCGGCCGCGGGGTGGGGCATGAGCCAGGCCGCCTTCCTGCGCAGCTTCGATGCCCTGGCCGGGGCCGCCTTCCTGGGCGCAGGCCTCGCCGACCGCGCCGCGTACCTGTCGCCGGAGGCGCAGGCCGCGCTTGCGGCGCATGCCTCCGCGGTGGCCGCGTACCAGGCCGCCCTGGCCGCCTACGACCCGCTGGATCCGCTCGCCGGCCCGCCGCCGGTGGCGCCGTCTGCCGAGGGCCTGCCGGTGGCGGTGCCGTGCACCGTCATGGTCGACCGCGACGTGCAGGATTTCAGCGAGGCCGATCTGGCGCCGGTGTCCGCGCGGCAGACGCTGGTGGCCTTCCAGCGGGCGGAGGTGGAGCCGGCCGGCGGTGGTCTGGTCGAGGTGGTGGGCTACCCGGGGGCGATGCGCCTGGTCCGCCGCGCCCGCTTCGACGAGTCGCGCAGCGTGTGGGAGGTGGAACATGTCCAGCCCGCGTGAGCAGCTGCTCGAAGCGGTGGCGCAGTGCCTCCGCCGCATCCGCAAGGCCGACGGCTACAACACCGACATCGGCCTGCAGGTGACCACGGAGCCCGGCCCCCGCGTGGATTCCGACGCGGCGTTCGTCGCCGTCGGCTGGACCGGCCAGCGCCGCAGCGACACCGCCGGCAAATCGCGCACCCACCGCCTCACCGACATCGGCATCGTCGCCAAGGTGCCGGCCGAACAGGCCCGCGCCCAGGCGGCGCTGGACGAGATCGTCAGCGACATCGAGCGGGCGATGGAAGACCAGCAGTTCCGCTACCCGGTCGGCTACGACACGCCCCAGTACCAGAGCGCCGAGCCGCTCGGCGCCGCCTTCGGCGCCGGCTGGACGGGCGTGACCCTCACCTACACCAGCCACATCCCCATCCGTTAACCGCCGCCCCGCGGCATCCACCGAGGCACACACCATGAACGACTACAGCTACCTGGGCAGCGGCAAGTTCTACCTGCGCGAGTACGGCTCGGCCGAGCCCTTCGTCGAGGTCGGCAACTGCTCGGCGATCAACTTCAACCCGCAGACCAACGCCATCGTCCTGGCGGACCACACCCAGCCCGGTGGCGGCACCCGCAACCGCGTGGACCGGGTGACGGAGGTCCAGTACAGCATCACCTTCCACGACTTCGCCCCGGAGAACTTCGCCCGCTTCCTGCGTGGCACGGCCTCCTCGGTGGTCGCCGGCACCGTCACCGACGAGCTGGCCGTGGCCTACAAGGGTGGCTTCACCCCGCTGGCGCGCATCGCCACCGCCATCACCAAGGTGGATCCGGTGGGCGCGGGCTCCTCCTACGTGGCCGGCACCGACTACATCCTGCAGGACGGCGGCCTCTACATCCCGGCCGACAGCGCCATCCCGGCGCCGGTCTCCGGCGCTGCCAACATCGAGGTCACCTACACCCATGCCGCCTCGCGCGTGGTGCAGGCCTTCACCACCAGCGCCAAGAGCTTCGAGGCGCTGTTCCTGGGCCTCAACGAGGCGCGCAGCGGCAAGCCCGTGCGCGTGCGGGCCCACAAGCTCAGCGGCGGCGTGATGGATGCCCTGCAGCTGATCGGCGAGCAGCACGGCGCCGGCACCGTCACCGGAGCGGCCCAGGCCGACACCACCAAGGCCCTGGGCCTGTCGCAGTACTTCACCGTCGAGGTGGTGGAGTGAGCCACGACGACCTGGACACCCTGGTCCCCCAGCCGCGAAAGGTCACCTTCCGCGGCCGGGAGGTGGAGATCGCGCCGCTGCAGCTGAGGCAGGTCTCGGCGTTTGCCACCGCCACCCGGCCCATCATCGGCCGGGCGGTGCTGGCGGCCTCCATGCTGGAACAGGGCGAAAGCCTGGGCGTTGGCGCGGTGCTGTTCGACATGCTCGAGCAGGACGCCGACGGCCTGGCGGCCGCCCTGGCCCTGGCCACTGGCCTGCCGGCCGACGAGATCGGCGAAGCCACGCTGCACGAGGTGGTGGACCTGGCCGAGGTGGTGGTGGAGGTCAACCACGATTTTTTCGCCCGCCGCCTGCCGCAGGTGATGGAGCGCCTGCGGCCGGCGGTGGCGCAGCTGCCCAAGCCGCCTGCGCCGCCAGCGCCGCCGGAGCCGCCACCGGCGACCCCGCCGGATGGTTCGACCTCGCCCAGTACCTCGTCCGCCACGGACACCGGTTCGGAGACCTCCTGACGTACACGCTCGCCCAGCTGCGCGGCTTCTCCGCCGCCGCGCAGCGGGATGAGCGCCACCAGAACGCCACCGCCGCCGAAGCCACGTACCTCGCCACCAGCACCGCCATCGGGGTGGCCTTCGGCAACAAGCCCGACGCCTTCAACGCCTACCTCGCCCAGCTGAGAGCCTGATGTCCGCACTGGTTACCCAAATTTCCAAGGACTTGACGCACACCGCGTGGCGGGCGCAATGTGTCCGTGCCGCAGTCAGTCCTGCGGCCGGGATTGGTCTCCCGAATCCGAGGCGCACCAGCGCCCATCCGTCGATGCCGGCGCTTTTTCTTCGCCCGGCCCTCGGCCGGTGTGGGTGCCTGCCAGCTTATGGCGGGCGGTGTGCGGGGGCCGCAAGGCCCGCCGGTCCTCGGCCGGTAGACCAACCGCGCACCGTCCGCCGCCTCGATTGGTCTCGTCGCGGCGGACTCCACAAACCGAGGAGTCCCGCATGAACAGTTCCCGCAGTGCCCGCGCCGTCGTGGGCAATTCTTCTTCCCTGAGCGAAACGATCGGCAGCGAACTTGCCGACTTGCCGGCTGATATCAAGGCCAGGGTGCAGGCCGTCGTCCGGCAGCACGATTCGCCAGCGGCAAACAGTGGGCCGCAGATGTGCCCCATTCCTGTGGATCTTTCGGCGTGCGGTGAAGGCCTCTTCGAGGTTCCGGCCGAATGCGACCCTGTCGCCGCCAACATGGGGGCGCAGGTGCTAACTCGCGTTGGCCGCGCCTTGGCCCGCGATATCACATTCGATGAGGCCGGTAGCCAGCGGGAAGTCGCATTTGCCATTGCCGTGCTGATGGATCTCGCTGTCGCCCTCAGTGAGGCAGTGGAGCGGGGGGGCGCGAAGTGAGCCGCTTTCTTTCGAGCGAAAAGGCGCCTGAGGAATTCGCGCGAGATCTCGCACACCTCCGGGCCACTCTTTCGTACGACCCGGAATCCGGTCAGTTCAAGTGGCTTCAGGTGAAAAAGTTAGGTCAACTTCGCGCTTCCGTGGGCTCCGTGGCAGGTTGCCGGCGGATGGCTTGTGGCGGCTACCGCTATATCACCGTAGGCGGACGTCAGATGCGAGCGCACCGGCTTGCATGGTTGATCTCCTACGGCTGCTGGCCCAAGGGGCTCATTGATCACATCAACGGCGACACGGACGACAACCGTCTCGCGAACCTGCGGCTGGCGACGCACACGACTAATAACCATAACCGGCACCACGTGAGGGCTGACAGTCAAACTGGCACCCTGGGGGTTGGTTACAAGAAGGATCGTCGCCGGTTCTACGCGCACATCAAGGTTGCCGGCCGCCGCCGATTCCTCGGGTACTTCGATTCACGTACTGACGCTGAGGCCGCTTACTTCGTGGCAAAGCGCAAGTTGCACCCGGCCTTTGTTGGAGTAGGCACCGATGGTTAGCTCAGCGGGCGCAAACGCGTCTATGCGGGTCCGCGTCAGCGCGGATTTGGCCGACATCAAGCGTGACCTGGCACTGCTGCGCGGAACCCTGCGCGACGTGAAGCAGGAGGCGGGCAAGCCCCTGCCGCGCAACAACCCGGTGAGCCAGCTGGGCGTCTCCGCCGGGCAGACGGCCAACGCCATGCGCCAGCTGCCGGCGCAGATGCAGGACGTGTTCGTGAGCCTGCAGGGCGGCATGCCGCTGATGACGGTGCTGCTGCAGCAGGGCTCGCAGATCCAGAGCAGCTTCGGCAGCACGCGCGATGCGATCGCCGGCGTCGGCAGCTTCCTCGGCCGGATGATCAACCCGGCCACCGTCGCTGCCGCGGCCGTGGGTGCGCTGGCCCTGGCGTGGAAGCAGGCCAGCGACGCCCAGTTCGAGCTGGACAAGGCGCTGATCCAGACCGGGGGCTATGCCGGATACACCAGCGACGAGCTGCGGGAGCTGGTGGGCACGCTGGACGGCCTGGAGGGCGTGGCGCGCGGGTCGGCCGCCAAGGCGGTGCTGGAGGTGGCCCAGAGCGGGCGCTTTGCCGGCGAGCAGTTCGAGCTGGTGGCCAAGGCCGCCGCCCGGCTGGAGAGCAGCACCGGGCAGGCGGTGGACAAGACCGTCGACAAGTTCCGCGAGATCGCCAAGGACCCGGTGCAGGCGCTGCTCAAGCTCAATGAGACCGAGCACTTCCTCACCCAGACGCAGCTGGCCCGCGTGCAGGCGCTGGTGGAGGAGGGCGAACAGCAGGCGGCGGTGACCGAGGCGCTGCGCATCTATGCCGCGCAGGCGGATGACGTATCCGCGAAGGCGGAGGCTGCGCTGCCCTCCATGTCCCGGCTCTGGCGGGATGTGAAGGGCGAGATCACCGGTGCATGGGGCGAGCTGGGGACCTACCTCGGTCTGCTCACAGAGTTCGCCGCCGTCAAGATGCCGGACTGGATGGGCGGGGGGATGGCCAAGGACTGGCTGGTCGCGAGCCTGCCGTCTACGCGCCTGCGCATGCTCAATCAGCTCGGACGCCAGCAGCTGGGTGCCGCACCGGATAACGTGCGCGGCGGTCGCCAGACCCCCGGTGGTCGGCAGCTCGATGAAACCGTCGACAGCGCCGCCGAGCTGGAGCGGATGAAGGCGCTCAAGGAGTTCCAGGACGGCGAGCTGCGCTACCTCGATGAGGCCGCCCGCAAGAAGCGTGAGCTGGACGCCGTCGACAAGCTGCTGGCGCAGAACATCATCAGCCAGGCAGCGGCGACCGAGCGCAAGCGGCAGATCGAGGAAAGCTACGCCCGCAAGACCGCCCAGCGCACCAACGCCGACAACAACGCCGCGCAGTCCCTGTTGGAGTCCATCCAGCGGCAGATCACCGCCAACCAGCAGCTGGCCGAGACCGGCGACAAGCTCAGCGCCAGCGACCGCCTGCTGATCCAGGCGCGGCAGCTTCTGGCCGACCGCACCAACACCATGACGGCCGCCACCCGGGCCTCGCTGGAGGCCCTGCTGCCGCAGCTGCAGGCCACCGACGATGCCGCCGAGGCCACCCAGCGGCTGGCCAAGGCGACCGAGGCCCTGGCGCGGCAGCGCGCCATCCTGCAGGCGCAGGCGGACAACCGGGCCCGCTCCAACGAGCTGGACCTGATGGGCATCGGCCGTGGAGCGGATGCCACTGCGCAGCTCCGCCGGCAGCTGGAGATCCAGCGCGAGTACGCCGACGAGCTCAAGCGGCTGGGCGACCGCGGCGTGGCCGAGGACACGGCCAGCTGGGACGCCCAGGCGGAGAACGCCCGCCGCCACCGCGACGAGCAGCTCGGGCTGGAACGGCAGTACCAGAGCGATCGCCTGGCCATGCTGGCCGACTGGACCAACGGCGCCCGCGCCGCGTGGGAGGACTACCAGTTCCAGGCCCGCAACGCGGCCGAGCAGGCACGCGGCGTGCTCACCAATGCATTCGCCGGCGCGGAGGATGCCTTCGTCCAGTTCACCCAAACCGGCAAGCTGAGCTTCAGCGACCTGGCCAACTCCATCATCGCCGACCTCACGCGCATCGCCATCCGCCAGGCGCTGGTGAACGCGCTGGGCGGTGCGATGGGCAGCTGGTTCGGCGCCGCAAGCGGCGCATCGAGCGGCAGCACCTCCATCCCGAGTGCGGTGTTCCCGAACGCGAAGGGCGGCATCTACGACTCGCCGGACCTCCACAGCTACGCCAACACCATCGTCAGCCGCCCCACGTTCTTCGCCTTCGCCAAGGGCGCCGGCCTGATGGGCGAGGCCGGGCCGGAGGCCATCATGCCGCTTCAGCGCACCGCCGACGGCCGCCTGGGCGTCACCGTCGCCGGCAGCGGCGCCGGCGCGCCGGCCATCAAGATCGAGCTGAAGAACACCGGCCAGCCGATGGCGCTGCGGGAGGAGTCCACCCAGCAGATGCCGGACGGCACCTGGCTGGTGCGCCTGGTCACCGAGATCACCGACGGCAACCTCGCCAGCGGCCGCCACGACGGCGCCGTGCGCCAGCGCTACAACCTCGCCTCGCGGGGGGTGCCCATTGGCTGACCCTCTGTTCCCGTCGAGCCTCCCCGGCCCGCTCTGGGACGAGCAGGCCTGGTCGCCGCTGTTCGACAACCGCATCCGCACGAGCTTCCCCACCGCGCAGAAGGTACGCCCGCGCGCCCGCTTCGTGCCGGAGCGCTACCGCTGCGTGCTGCTGCTCACCGAGGCCCAGCTCGAGGAGCTGCTGGACTTCCACGACATCACCTGCAACTGGACCGGCGCCTTCCGCTGGTGGGACTTCCGCCGCCCCAACGACACCGACCGTCACGCGCAGTACGCCTTCCGCGAGCGCCCCGAACACGCCCGCGACGGCGACCTCATGCGCGTGACCCTGGACCTGGACCTGCTGCAGACCTTCCCCGGCAGCTACCCCATCGCCGACGACACCGGCGCCGCCCTCACCACCGACGACGACGAGATCCTCAGCACATGACCAGCGAGCAGTTCCGCCGCGAGAGCGGCCTCCCGGTCACCGCCGCCGCCCCGACCGACCATGTGCGCATCATGCGCGGCGAGAAGTCGATGGCGGTGCCGATCGCAAGCCTGCCGGTCTCTAGTGCGGTGGACGAGCGCCTCACCGTGGTGGAGCAGTCCCAGGCGGCCGGAATGCTGGGCTACGCGACGCTGGCGGACAGGCCGGCGCCTGGCGTGGCGGGCCGGCTGGTCCGCATCACGAACGACCCCACGCCTGCAAACAACGGCACCTACCGCGACACCGGCTCGGCGTGGGTCAAGGCGGCGGACCCAACCGATGAGCTAGCGGCCGAGATCGACCTAAAGGCAGATCAAGCCGCGTTCGTGACCCTGAACCAGCAGGTGACCGAGTTCATCTCGGAGTTCGGGTTTGAGAGCCTGGAGGACGCGCCGGCCACCCTCCCGGTATTCGACGCTGCCGGGCGGGTGGCGCTGGAGATCCCGTACACGGCCACGGGGCTGGCGCACTTCGAAGCGGTGGATGCGGAGGTGGTTCCGTTCCTCGTGGACGCGCGCGGCAACGTGGTAATGGAGAAGCCCACCACGGAGACCCCGGAAGTTCATGCATTGGCGCCCACCACCACCGGCATCGGCTACCGCCTGGATCGTCTGCGCAAGACGAACATGTTGCTAGGTGGGCTGGAAGCGGCTGAGACCGGATATAAGCTCAACGTGACGTGCTTCGGCGACTCATGGATCGATTCGTCCACGCTGTGGCTGCGCACCGCCGCGAAGATCCTCCGCACCCGGTACGGGGACGCGGGCGTTGGCTACGTGGACGTCGGCACGAGCAACCCGGCGCGGGACGGCGTGGGCTATTCGACCACCGGCACGTGGACCGTCGAGGACGAGACCGCCCCCGGACCGGCCATCTTCATGCGCGAGGGCAGCTCAGGCGCGACGCTGACGCTTATCGGCAACACCCTGCCGGCCAACCTGCAGTCCGCCACCCTGATCTTCGAGGGTGTCGCCTCGGGCACGCTGAACTACGCGTGGAACGGAGGCGGGGCGAGCGGCAGCATCGACATGGCCGGCTCTGGCATGTTCACCGCCGAACTGGGCACGCCCAACCCCAGCACCCCGTGGCAGCTGGTACTGACGGTCGCCAGCGGCACCGCGCGGCTGGCAGGCATCGTGCTGCGCCACAACCTCGATGGCGTGGTCATCAACAAGTGCGGCAACGCGGGCAGCAACAGCGCCGATTGGGTTTCGGTGAACTCCGCAAAATGGATTGCGGGCGCGGCTGCCGTGCCGACCGATCTGGCAGTCATTCTGCTGGGGACCAACGACCTGCGCGATGGGATCGGGCCGGAGGAATACGCGGCCAACCTCACCGAGATGGTGCGCCGCATTCGCGCCGCGCACCCGGCCGCCAGCAACCTGCCTGGGCCGGACGTACTGCTGGTAATCCCGCCCGAGGTCTACCGCAGCTCCGGCAACACGCCTACCACGCCCTACCTGGAAGCGGTGCTAGCCATCGCCGATGAGCTGGACGTGGCGGTGATGGACCTCACCGAGTCCATCGGCAACCCCTACGACCGCCGTGACTGGTTCGACGGCTCCGGCGTCCATCCGGTGACGGAAACCTCCGGCCGGATCATCGCCCGCCAATTCGTCAAAGCACTGACCACCCTCTGAGGAGCCGCCATGTCTGTCCATCCCTGCCTGTACACCACGGCCGTCGTACCCGGAGCCCCGGCACCGGTGCGCGACTCGCTGCTCCGGGCAGCCAACAACGGCGTCCGATTCCTGTTCGATCTTGCGTTCGGCTACAGCTACCCGGGCGGTCCACTGATCGGCCGACCTGCTCCGGGGAATCCTGTCAATGGGGCGGTGATCTATGACGTCGCTGGCCATGCGAACGGCACCTTCGTGGCGCCTGGCACGGAAGTCACCTACGCGGGCGGGGGCTTCGACTTCTCGGCTGTGACCGCACGCGAGAATGAACTCCGCGGCCCTTCCAGTGCGCTCGACGGCATCATCACCGGAGACCAGGAGTTTGCGATCTGCAGCTACCTGAAACTGCCGGCGCTGGCAGATTGGTATACCGGCAGCGGCATCATCCCCCTGTTCTGTACGACGTCGGCGACGGCTGGCTATGTAAGCGAGGCCGATCTGGTCAGCATCGGCTACATCAACGGCGGCATCCTGCGCGCGTCCCGCACCACTACCGCCTTGGGCGCGATCGAGAGCCGCAACGTCACCCTCAGCTCAGGCATGGCCGGGAAAGTCAGCCAGGTCCTCTACTGGCGCGACGCCGTGAGCACCGGCATCCGAGTCCGTAACTCCGCCGGCACGCTGGTGCATCAGGCCGCCAGCGGCGCCCCCGCTTCAGTTTCCCTCGGGACGCGCACGCCTCGTTGGGGCGTCTGCCGCAGCCTCTGGGATTTCGGCACCAAGCCTTCGCTTGCCAACGCCAACAAGTTCCGTCTCTACCGCGGCTGGATCGAAGACTTGCAGCTGTCGGGGCGCAATGCGCTTGAGGTCGCGGACGCCGACTATGAGCGGACCATGGCGCGCGTGGCATTTAGCTGATGCCACGCACCTTCTCCCCCGCGATGGCAGAGGCCTGCCTGTCCGAGCGCACGGACGAGGTGCTGGTCGGCTGCGCGACGATCCGTGGCGAGGGCCTGGAGACCAAGCGGATCTGCACGGACACGCTGCCGCTTGACCGGGCAGCGGGGCAGTTCCAGCCGTGGCCGTTCGAGATCGTCCTGCCGGAGGACACCAAGGGGGCCCATGGCGCGCCGGCCGTGCGGGTCTGCAACGTCGACCGCGAGGTCTCCCGCGAGATCCGCGAGTACGACGGTGTGCCGGAGGTGGAGATCGACGTGGTGCTGGCCTCGCAGCCGGACACCGTGGAGATGGGCCCCTTCGTCAACATGGTGGCCAAGGCCGGTGGCGACGAATCGGTGATCGAGCTGACCCTGGGCTCGGAGGAGGACCCGCTCAACCAGCAGGTGCCCGGCGGCCGCTACCAGCCGAGCAATTCGCAGGGCCTGTTCGTATGAGCTTCGGCCACTACGTCGACATCCCCTACGCCGGCGACCGCTTCTGCGCTGTGCTGGTGGCCCGGGTGCTGGCCGACCACGGCATCCCGTACCCGGCCGAGGCCAACTGCCCGGAGGAGGCGCCCGAGTGGCAGCCGGTGGCACAGCCGCGCGCCCTGGACGTGGTGGTCTTCACCCGGGCCGGCCGCCCCGCACACGTGGGCGTCTGCCTGGGGCGTGGCCGCTTCCTCCACGTGGAGGAGGGCGCCCGATCCCGCATCGAATACCTCTCCTCGCCGCTGCACGCGCCGCGGATCGAGGGCTACTACCGCTACACAGGGACCCCATGACCGAGCAGCAGATCCTCATCCGTCCGCACGCCTTCTCGCAGGACCCCGGTGTGGTGACCGTGCGGGCCGGGCAGACGCTGAAGGCCATGCTCAGCGAGGCCGTGGCCGGTGCGCCACTGGCGGAGGACGTGGTGGTGCGGATCGGCGGGTATGAGGTGCCGCGCAAGCTCTGGGACAAGGTGCGCCCGAAGGCCGGCTCGCACATCCTGGCCTACCGCGAGGGCAACCTGCAGGGCGGCAGCGCCCGGCAGATCATCGGCGCGGTGATCATGATCGCGGTGGCGTACTTCACCATGGGCACCGGCACCACCTGGGGCGCCTCCCTGGCTGCGGCGTGGGGTGGCTCGGCCGCGGCCTGGAACATCGGCATCATGATGCTCACCACGCTGGCGGTGAGTGCCCTGACGCGCCCGCCCACGCCGGGCGGGGGCGGCGGCAGTGCCGAGCAGTGGCACCAGCTCACCGGCACCAGCAACCAGATCAATCCGTGGGGCGTGATCCCGCTGGTCCTCGGCGAGGCGCGGTTCTTCCCGCCGCATGCCGCGCTGCCGTTCACCGAAGCGGTCGGCGAGGACAGCTACCAGACCTGCATGTTCGACCTGGGCGAGGGCGACCTGGAGTGGGAGGACCCCACGATCGGTGGCACGCCCCTGTCGTCGTTCGAGGGGGTGCAGTACGAGGTCACACGCACGCCCACCCTGTACACCTCCGATGTGTCGCAGACGGACGTCAGCGCCTCGATCAACTTCGCCGACACCAACAGCCCGGTCATCCGCACCACCACCAGTGGCGTCACCGTGATCGCGGTTGACCTGCTGCAGCTGCGCGGGCTCTACGGCGTCGGCACCGGCGGCGACGACTTCGCCATGTATGTGCTGTGGCGCATCGATTACCGCCCGGTGGGCACCACCACCTGGCTGGCGCCCAGCAACCCGCGGCTGAGCTATCTCCAGACCTCGTGGGTGGGGGGCGGCAAGGATCTGCCAGACCTGAGCCCGGCGCCGGGCCGCTACCTGGTGAAGACGCTGAACAAGGACCCCTTCGCCGCCGGCATCCGCTGGGAGGTGCCGGCGGGCACGTACGACGTGCGCGTCACGCGGCTGGATACCCTGCGCGGCGGCAGCAAGAACCAGTACGTGGACGACGCGATGTGGACCACCATGCGCGCGTACAAGCCGGTGCTGCCTTCCACCACCGGCACCACCAAGTTCGTGCTGCGGATCCGCTCCAACGGTCAGGTCAACGGCACGCTGCAGAACTTCGCCATCACCGTGCGCCAAAGGATCCCGGTCTACGATCCCGCGACCGGGACCTGGTCTGCGCCGCAGGTAAACCTCAACCCGGCTTGGGTGTCCTGGTGGCTGATGGCCAGCTGCCCCGGCGTGCGCAAGCACGTGCCTGTCAACCGCATGCATCTGGAAGAGTTCGCAGACTACGCGGAGTTCTGCACGGCCAACAGCTTCGAGGTGCGCGGTGTGCTGGATGTGGCCATGCCGCTGGGTGAGCTGGTGGAGGACGTCATGGCCTGTTCGCTCGGCTCGCTGGGCATGCGCGATGGTCGCTATCGGCCAGTGTTCGATCGCGGCGAGTTCGAGCAGGTGATGGCGTTCACGCCCAGGGAGTCGTCCGGCTTCCGGTTCGATCGCCCCTTCGTGCGCATGCCGCACGCCCTGCGGGTGCAGTTCGTCAACCCGGCCGCGGACTGGCAGCAGGATGAGGTGATCGTGCTGGACGACGGCTACAGCTGGCGAGGGGTGGATGCCCGCGGCAACCCGTCGACGGACCCGGAGCCGGAGCTGTTCGAGACCCTGCAGCTCCGGTTCGCGGCCGATGCCATCCATGCCTGGCGGGTCGGCAGGCATCACCTGGCCCAGGGCAAGTTCCGCTTGGCCAGCTACAGCTGGGAGAGTGACATCGCCGGCCTGTCCGTGGTGCGCGGGGACTGCGTCACCGTGGCCAACGATGTGATGGAGTGGGGCGAGGGGACCGGCAAGGTGGTAGCGCTGGCGGCCGCCGGCGGCGGCGCCACGCTCGAGCTGGACGAGCCAATGGCCACCGAGGCGGGCCAGGCCTACCGCGTGATGATCCGGCGGCAGGCGGACGGCTCCGTGGTATCGGCCAACCTGGCCGCCAGCGGCGGTGAGAGCCATATCTTCGCCTTGACCACGCTGCCGGCGGGCGTGCAGCCGGGTGACGTGGCCACCCTGGTCAAGCTGAGCCGGGACCTGCGGCCGCTGCTGGTCACCGGCGTCACGTATGGCCGCGACTTCAGCACCAGCTTCACCGCCGTCCACTACGACGAGCGGGTGGCGCCGTACTGGGCCAACCCGCCGGAGAGCATCGTCAGCGAGATCAGCGGTGCGCTCTATGGCGACCTGCCGCCGCCGGACGTGACCTCCGTGTCGTCCGGATTCCTCGGTGGCGACCGCGACGATGCCGGTATCACCTCGCCGGTGATCCGCATCGGCGTGGCCCCGCCCAACGGGATCCTTCGCGACATCGCGCGGCCCGACGCGAGGCCGCTGCAGTGAGGCCGCTCGCGCTGGTGGTCAAGCACCGCCTCAAGGATCTCGACACCGACAACGACTGGGTCACCCGGCGCATGCCGGTGGGCCCGGTGAAGCTGGAGGGCCTGCCGCCCGGCACTTACGACCTGGAGCTGCGGTACGAATACGCGGGCGGGCGCCTCAGCCAGCCCCGTCTGCTGACGCATACCGTGGCCGCCCCCAGCCGGCGGGGCGCCCTGGCGCTGCCCCCGAGTGCCGCCGCCAACCTGCCCTCGGTGTGGGACTACGACACCGAGGTGGTCTACAACGCGACCGACTCGACGGCCACCATCATCTTCGAGGGCGGCACCCTCAAGTCGCCGGATGGCGAGGTGGTCTACGGCCCCAGCAGCGCCACGATCGCGGTGGTGCCGGAGGAGACCTTCACGCTCTACCTGTGGCTCAACGACCCGTGGATGGAGGGCGGCACGCTGCCGCTCGAGGTCTCGCGGAACTTCATGGACACCATCGCCCCCGGCAACGTCGCCCTGCCCAAGATGACCCTCACCGCGCCGCCGATCGGCGGCACCAGCAGCGGTGGCGGCAACGTGGGCGGCGGTGGGGGCGGCGGTGGCGGCAATACCAGCCCGGAGCAGGCCCCGCTATGAGCTACACCGTACGAACCGACCTGGCCGCCCGCCCGGGCGAAACCGTCGTGCAGCTGGACACTGGCCCCCTGGTCGCCGTGAGCTGCGCCGCGGACCGCAGCGCCGACGGCGTGGCCTTCCTCGCCCAGGCCCGCGCGATCACGGAGGAGGGCGCCCCGGTGCTGGACGCCACCGGCGCCCCGGTGGTGACCCGCTTCCCGCACTCGGTGGCCGCCGCGAGGCTGGACGAACACATCGGCCGCGACTGCCTGCTGGCGGTGCTGGGCGAGCCGGTTGAGCGCCAGCCGGCGTGGTCCGAGCGGATGCTCGCCGGCGTCAGCATCCGTGTCTCCCTCGCCGCCGCGCCGCTGGTGGGGCAGGTGGATGCGGGGGCGGTTCTCTAGCGGCAGGTGCCGGTGTAGCGGATCGTTCCCACGTTCGTCGAGCCGCCGGTCCGGAGCTTGTTGTCGGTCGGTGCCCTGGTAACGAGCCGGTCGGCGACAACAAAGGTGCTGCAGCCGTTAGCACGGATGTGGTCCTCGATCCAGCCGAGCCGGATCGCCTCGTGCTTCTCGCTGTCGATGGGATAGTTCGCCGCGGTGGTTGTGGTCATCTCCCACTGACCGGGGCCACTCATCGCAAAGCGTGTCATCACGTCACGATCGAACGTGCGGATGCTCGAGCAGCTAGCCAGGGCCAGGCAGAGCAGCGGCAGGGCGATGCGCATGGCGGCCTCCTTGGCGTGTCGGGGGAATCCTACAGCAGGACGGGGTATCCGCTGATACCGCCGGGCCGCGCGCCGCGGCAGCCTGTCCCTGCCAGCCAACGCCCGGGCCCGCCAGGACATCCACCCGGCGCGGCCCCGCTCAGGGATGGGCGGGGAGGCTGGTCTCGGTTCCTGCGACGCATGCCGCGGAGAATCGACACGACGGCGCTCCCTCCCCCGGTGGCGCCGTGCCGGCCGCGCCTATCCCCCCTGGTGGCGCGAGAGACGCCCGTAAGGCTCGTCGTGATCCGGCTTTCCCTTCACGTGCGGTGGGTAGGGGAAATCCTATAGAAACTGGTCGCCGGGAGGTGTATTACCACCTCACCTTACAGGGGGAACGGTATGCCTCGCTTCTACTATTACGTTGTTCTGTCTGGCGGCGTTTGGGTTCTGAGGACTGGTGACCAGGTGGTCGCTAACTTTTCCACGCAGGCAGAGGCCGTAGCCGAGGGGGCGCGGCGCGCTCGCGCCCTGTGGGAGCAGCAGTCGCGGCCATCAGGTCTACGTATCCAAGGACGTGATGGGCTCTGGCAGGACGAGCGCACCTACGGTAACGACCCGTACCCGCCGCGGGGCTAGCTCGCGCGGCTGGCACCTAGGCGCAGCTCTCGCCATCGTTGTCCCCGGGGATCAGCCCGGCCGACGACAGCATGCAGCTGATGGTCGCGTGGATGTGCTCGACGTAGTCGGCCGGGGCCTCTTCAACCAGGCATTCCGCCTCGCCGGCGAACGCCTCCAGGACCTCGTCCGGCTCGCATTCCTCCACCAGGCGGGGCAAGCGCTGCTCCAGCCGCTGCAGCTCAGCGTCGATTTCGGCTCGGGTCTTCATGCGGCGATCCGGTGCTCGTAATAGGGGTGGCGCTTGTCGTCGAAGATGGCGTGCAGCGCAGCCAGGTTTCCCGGCTCCGGGTTGAGCCAGGCGTCGATGTGCTCGGGCTTGATGTTGATGATGGTGCGGTCGTGGCCGGCAGCGGCCACCTCCGGCTCCGGCTCGTCTGTGATGGCCGCGAAGCTCAGCAGGTCCGGCTCCTGGCCAGCCGGGTCCTTCCAGTGCGACCAGAGGCAGGCCACCAGCATGGGCTCGCCATCGCGCGGGGTGAACTCGAGCACCCGGTTCTTGCCGTCGGGGCCCTCCACGTTCTCATAGAAGCGGGTGGCGACCATGATCCCGTGGCTGACGCCGAACTGCCCGGCCCAGAAGCCCTCTAGGTTGTCCCTGCGGGCGTTGTATGTGCCAGGGAACTTCCGGTCGTAGAGCGCCGGCTTTCCGCACGGTCGGCACTGGTAGCGCATGGGCTTCACCACGCGCTGGCCGTTCTCCCAGACCATCACCGGGGCATACAGCCCGGGGAACACCCGGTCGTCATCGCTGGCCAGCCCCTTGAGGATGTCGAGCCGGCGCCGGGCCGCCTTGCCCTTGTTCGTGCCGATGCGCACGTCTTCTTGCGCCTTCTTGGTCACCTTCACCTGCAGGGCCCGCTGGGCGTCGCCGACGCGCCGGCGCAGGGCGAACAGCCCCGCCTCGAGCTCGGCGATGTCGGCCTGGTCCTGGGCGAGCAGGGCGGCGCGCAGCTCCGGCGGGCCGATCTCCTCCAGCTCCCGGATGGTCGCGCGCGGCGCCTTCCGGCGCGGCTGTCGCTTCTCCCCGGGCCAGAAGGTGGCCACGTAGGTGTCGATGTCCATGACGGCGCCGAACTCGCGCTTGAAGCGCTTGAACTCGGCGTAGATCTGGGCGGAGTAGCACATGGAGGGAGCGTAGCACCGGCCTCCGGGGCCCAGCCTTCACCTGGAACTGGTCGCACTACCGCGCTGCGGCGGGCTCGCCCACCATCCGCGACGCCGGCTCCCCGGACCCGCGCTCAAAGCGGAAATCCCGGACGTAGATCCGGCCCTGTCTGGGCGCTCAGGATGCGCCCGTCCCGATCCCGGAACCGCTCATATGCCTCCACTGCTTCACGCCTTGATTGAGCTTCTTGAAGGATTTGCCGCCCTGCTGGCGGCGGTCGGCATGGCCGCCGGGGGTATCGCCGCGGCTCGGCGAGCCTGGTCCGACGATCCTAGCCGTCGCCGCCGGTGAGACGGCTGGGCCTAGGATGCTCTCCATGCAATGGAAGCCCGTCCACATCACCGCCAGCGGCCCGCCCACCGTCCTTGAGATAGATGGCGTCGGGGTGGTGCGGCTGATGGAGCGGGTGGGTGGCACGTGGTTCGCGGTACTCAACTACCACCTCGACAAAGATCAGCAGGTCCACCGGGCCTGCACCAGCTATGGGGGCGGCCGCCGTGGCGCCGAGCTCTGGGCGGGGCGGCACATGGCCCGGCTTGAGCGTGAGGCCGCCGCCAAACGCGAGCGGTGGGCGCGGCTGCCCGTGGCGGCCTGGGAAGACGGTCGCCCTCGCCTCACCGTCGAGCAGATGGCGGAGGAGCGCGCGCGCATCGCGGCTTCGATCACAGTCACGCCCCGGCGGCCCCGCCGGCGACGGTGACGGCTAGGCGCTCGCTTCGGGCATGGGCCTGTGGAGGCTCTCTGGGCGCAGCTGGGTGTAGCGCTTCAGCTCATTCCACGACTCGTGTAGCGTCACCGCGGCAACTTCTGGGATGTCGTATCCCTGTTCGAAGAGGCGCGACGTTGCCTCATGGCGAAGGTCGTGGAAATGGAGATCCTCAATCCCCAGAGCCTTGCAGGCACGGGTAAACGACGTGCCGACAGACTTGGAGTTGTAGGGGAAGATGCGGTCCTCGCCGTCGATGCGGCGCTGGCGCTGCACGACGTCCCAAGCCGCCCCGAGGAGCGGGAATCGCTTGTGGTTGCCTGCCTTCTTGCGCGGGTGTTTGGCGTCGCGCAGCAGCAGGGTGCGATTGCTTTCGTCCAGGTCGGACCAGAGCAGGCGGCAGATCTCGCCCTCCCGCTTCGCCGAGGCGATCGCGAACTCCACCAGGTCGTTCATGGGGATCTGCGATCGCCACGCAGCCTCTGCAAAGTGAGCGTGAAGGCGCCCAAGTTCATCGGATGTGGGCCGGCGGTCGCGGCGCTTGGACTTGCCAACCATCTTGAGCAGGCGAAGGACGGGCCTGGCCTCCGCCACAGGGTCGCCGACGGTGGCGACCCCTTTCATTGGCTTTGCCAGCTTCAGGAGCTCGCTGAGGTACCCGAGCTCGACATTGATGGTGGCAGGGGCACAGGGCGGGGCCAGGTGGCCGTTCGGGAGCATGTGCTGGCCCGCGATCCGCCGCTGCACGTGCTCGATGACATGGTTGGCGGTGAGCTTCCTGGCCACGACATCGCCCAGGCTCTCGCGTAGGCGGGACATGTTGCCTGCCTGGGTCTTGGATACGGGTTTGACCGAAGCCACCTCTTCCACGCGCCAGTCGATCAGCTCGCCGATCGTGAGGTCCTCATTGGGGTGGCCGCCCCGCGCCTCCATCTCGGCCAGCTCGCGTTCCACCCGCTCCGCCCATACTTTGGCCGCCGACTTGGTCGGGAACGTGCGGGTTTGGGGCTTGTGCCCCTTGCGGCGCACAATGGCGCGCCAGCTGCCGGATCTCTGCTGGTAGGTGGGCATGGTGTACCAGGCCTTTCGTGGTGCACCAATGGTACATCCCGATGGGAAACCGAGGGAAAACGCGGGTGCCAGCGGGCAAGTGCAGGCCCCGCAAGTTCAGGTAAAGCAATGAATTCGTTGAAAAGCCAAGCGCCGTTGCTGTCCGTGGCGCCCATGATGGACTGGACCGACCGCCACTGCCGCGTATTCCACCGGCTGCTGGCGCCGCACGCGCGGCTCTACACCGAGATGGTGCATGCCAATGCGGTGGTCCGTGGCGACCGCATGCGGCTGCTGGGGTTCGATCCGGTCGAGCAGCCGCTCGCCCTGCAGCTGGGCGGCAGTGAGCCGGAGGCCCTGGCCCAGGCGACGCGGATCGGTGCCGAATGGGGCTACGACGAGGTCAACCTCAACTGCGGCTGCCCGTCGGACCGGGTCCAGGCTGGGCGGTTCGGGGCCTGCCTGATGCGCGAGCCGTCGCTGGTGGCCGAGTGCGTGGCGGCCATGGCCGGGGCAGCCACCGTCGGTGGGCGCACGGTGCCGGTCACGGTCAAGTGCCGCCTCGGCGTTGACCACGACGACCAGTACGAGCGGTTCGCCGGCTTCATCGACACCGTGGCCGCCGCCGGATGCCGCACCTTCGTGGTGCATGCGCGCAACGCCTGGCTGCAGGGCCTGTCGCCCAAGGAGAATCGCGAAGTGCCGCCATTGCGCTACGACTGGGCTTGGCGGCTCAAGCGCGAGCGCCCGCAGTTGGAGATCCTGGTCAACGGCGGGATCGCCGGCGCCGACCAGGTGCACGCGCAGCTGGCGCATGTGGATGGAGTGATGCTGGGCCGTGCCGCTTACCACGACCCGTACCTGCTGCACCGGCTGGACGTGGCCCTGTACGGCGGCCAGGAGGCGTCCCGCGAGGGCCTGTTGCGTGGCCTGCGTTGCTATGTCGAGGCCCGCCTGGCCGAGGGGGTGGCGCTCAAGCACATCACCCGCCATGTGCTGGGCCTGTTCCACGGCCAGCCCGGCGGGCGGATGTTCCGCCAGGTACTCAGCGAAGGCGCCCACCGGCCCGGTGCGGGCTGGGAGCTGGTCGAGCGTGCGCTGGCGGCTACCACCGCTTCAGCCACCGCGCGCTAATGCCGGCGCAGTCCGCTTCCACTGCCGCGAATGCCTGAAAAAAAGCGGTTTGTGGCGCTGAACGGCACACCTGTGGATGTGGATAAGTTCAGACCGGATTCACCGCGTTCTAACGACCATGCCATACCAGCCAAGGGTGATGGTCCGGCGCTTCGCATGCGCCGGGCATGCCAAAGCCCCCGCCGTTCGTTAGGATTGCAACGATGTCTGTTCCGCGCCGTGTCCTCACCGTTCTGCTGCTGGCCGGCTCGCCGGCGCTGGCGGCTGCCCAGCCGCCCGTGGGCGGCCCGGGCGTGGGGGAGCGCGTTGCACCGCCGCCGCCGCGGGAACGCCCCGCGCGGCAGCCGGAGTCCGGGACCATGGAGGTGCGCCAGCAGCGCCGCTCGCTGTCCGAGGCGGTACGCTGGGTGCAGCGCTCCACCGGCGGCCAGATCCTCGGCGCGGAGCTGGTTCCCTACGAGGGGCGCAACATCACCCGGGTCAAGTACATGGACGACCGCGGCCGGGTCCGCTATATGGATGACCCCGGCTCCGGCGAACGCTCGCGTCGCCCGCGACGCGACGATCACGAATCACGCTAGACGATGGGGCCCCCGGCAACAGCCGGTCCCAGGAAACGGCAACTCAGGGAGAGTGCATGCGAATCCTTCTGGTCGAAGACGAGGCCCCGCTGCGGGAGACGCTCGCCGCGCGTCTGAAGCGCGAGGGCTTCGCGGTTGACGCCGCGCAGGATGGCGAGGAAGGCCTGTACATGGGCCGCGAGGTTCCGTTCGACGTGGCCATCATCGACCTCGGCCTGCCGAAGATGTCGGGCATGGAGCTGGTCAAGGCCCTGCGCGACGAGGGCAAGAACTTCCCGGTGCTGATCCTCACCGCGCGCTCCAGCTGGCAGGACAAGGTCGAGGGCCTGAAGCAGGGCGCCGACGACTACCTGGTCAAGCCGTTCCACGTCGAGGAGCTGCTGGCGCGCCTGAACGCGCTGGTGCGCCGCGCCGCCGGCTGGAGCAAGCCGGTGCTCGAGTGCGGCCCGGTGGCGCTGGACCTGGCCGCGCAGACGGTCACCGTGCAGGGCTCCAACGTGGACCTCACCAGCTACGAGTACAAGGTGCTCGAGTACCTGATGATGCATGCCGGCGAGCTGGTATCGAAGGCCGACCTGACCGAGCACATCTACCAGCAGGACTTCGATCGCGACTCCAACGTGCTGGAGGTCTTCATCGGCCGCCTGCGCAAGAAGCTGGACCCGGACAGCGAGCTGAAGCCGATCGAGACCGTGCGCGGCCGCGGCTACCGTTTCGCGATCCCGCGCAACGAAGGCTGAGTCCGGGCGGCCGGGCCTCGTGGAAGGCAGCACCAGGCCCCGGTTCCGCCCCTGGCGGCCGCGCTCGCTCAAGGCCCGCCAGCTGCTGGCCGCCAGCATCGGCCTGGTGGCCTTCCTGATGCTGGCCGGCGTCGCGCTGGACCGCTCCTTCGCCGAGACCGCGCAGAACAACCTGCGCCAGCGGCTGAAGAGCTACGCGATGGCGTACGCCGACAACATCGACTTCGGCCGCGACGGTTCGCTGTACACGCCGGAGGTGGGCCCGGACCCGCGCTTCCACCGCCCCGGCAGCGGCCTGTACGCGGAGGTGGTGCTGCCAGACGGGCACTGGGCCTCGCTGTCGGCCGAAGGCCCGCTGCTGCCCGAGGTCGACGGCACCCTGCGGCCGCGCGAGGAGCGCTTCGACGGCCCGCTGGCGATCACCCAGATCGACGGCAGCCCCGGCGAGGTCTACAGGTACGGCATCGGCCTGGTCTGGGGCGAGCGCGGGCCCGACGCAGAGTTCCCGTACACGATCTACGTCATGGAGGATGCGCAGACCCTGGACGCCCAGGTCCGCGTGTTCCGTGGCGCCCTGTGGATGAACCTCGGCAGCGCAGGCCTGATCCTGCTGCTGCTGCAGGCACTGATCCTGCAGTGGAGCCTGCGTCCGCTGCGGCGCGTGATCGCCGAACTGACCAAGGTCCAGCGCGGCCAGCTCCAGCGCATGAGTGAGCGCCATCCGCGCGAGCTGGAGCCGCTGACCGACAGCATCAACGCGCTGATCGACTCCGAGCGCGAACACCTGGAGCGGCAGCGCAATACCCTGGCCGACCTGGCCCACAGCCTCAAGACGCCGCTGGCGGTGCTGCGTACCCAGCTCGATGCCGGCGCGCCTGGCGAAGCGCTGACCCAGGAACTGGACACGCAGCTGCGGCGCATGAACGACCTGGTCTCCTACCAGCTGGCACGCGCCGCCTCCGGTGGGCACAAGCTGTTCTCCGCCGCGGTGCCGATCGAATCCACCGCTGAGGAGATCGTGCGCGGCCTGGAGAAGGTGTATGCCGGCAAGGGCGTGCTGTGCGAGTTCGACATCGCCGAAGGCGCCCGCTTCCATGGCGAGCCGGGCGACCTGCAGGAGCTGCTCGGGAACCTGCTGGAGAACGCGTTCAAGTGGGCGCGGCGGCGGGTGGTGCTGACCGCACGCCCCGGGCCGACCGCCCCCAACCGGCGCGCCGGCCTGTGGCTGGCGGTGGACGACGACGGCCCGGGCATCGCCCCGGAGGACGTGGCCAGGGTCCTGCAGCGCGGGGTACGCGGCGACGAGCGCGTGCAGGGCCACGGCATCGGCCTGTCGATCGTGCAGGACCTGGTGCGCGACTACCGCGGCGAACTGCAGGTCGCCCGCTCGCCGGAGCTGGGCGGTGCCCGCTTCGAGGTGGTGCTGCCGCCGGGGCTGTGACCCTCGCGGCGCCGCTCAGGCGCCGCTGGGCCCGTACAGCCGCGCCAGGTGCGCGGCGACCTCGGGCATGGACCGGGCCAGTACCTCCGGCGCCGAGAAGTGGTATTCGGTGGCGACCGCGAAGAACTCCTCCGGTGCCTCGGCCGCGTAGGGATCGATCACGGTTTCCACGCCCGCCTCGACCTGCGCCCGGAAGGCGTCGTAGGCGCGCTGGAAATCGCGTGCCCATCGCGGTTGCCAGGCATCCGGCAAGGGCGGCGTTCCATCCATCTCCCCGTCCAGTGCGTCCAGCTTGTGGGCCATCTCGTGGACGGCCACGCAGAAGCCGCCGTCCGGCTCGGCCAGGTCGGCCTGGATATCGGCCCAGGACAGTACCAGGGGGCCGTGGTCCCAGGCTTCGCCCGCCAGCTCGTCGTCCCACTCGTGCAGCACGCCGGCCGCATCGACATGGCTGCGGCGCACGCGGAAGGCATCCGGGTACACCAGCAATTGCGACCAGCCGCGCAGGCCGCCGGGGCCGAACTCCAGCAATGGCAGGCAGCACAGCGCCGCCAGCAGCACGCGGTCGCCCGGCCCGAGTTCGAGCCCGGCCAGCGGGGTGATGGTCTTCTCGTGCAGGAAGCGGGTAGCCAGCGTGCGCAGGCGGTCCAGCCGCTGCGCTTCCAGCCGCCGCGCCCAGGGCAGCGCCTGGCAGGCCCGCTGCCAGAGGGCATCGTCGATGGGTGCCGCGCCGGGGCGCAGCCAGCGCAAAAGCCTGCCGATCAGCGGAACATACCCGGCAGAAAGCTGTGCCAGCGCCCGCTTCGGGCGCGGGTGACCACCGCTTCCGAGTCACCGCCACCTCCGCCGCCACCGGCCACCGGGCGTGGCGTGGTCCGCGCCACCGGCGGCACGGCCGGGCGCACCTGCGGGGCATCGTCGCCGATCCGCTCCGCGGAGGTCGCGGCCGGGCGTGCATAGACGCAGGCGCCGCGCTTCTGCGAAGGATCGGCCGGTTCAGGCGCGGCCCAGCACAGCGACGGGAGGGTCAGCAGCAGCAGCGGTGCGAGGCGGCGCATGGTCGTGTCCGGGCGGCCGGTCAAGGCGCTGAATATAGCGCGGATCGTCGCCGCGCGACGGACCCGGCCGGGCAGGCCGCCGATCGCCGATAATCGGCGCCCGCAGCAGGACAGGAGCAGGCGTGGACGATCGGGAGCTGCTACGACGGCTGGCGGCAGGCGGGTGTTCGGGAGACGCACTGGCGCGCGAGGCCGGCATCACCCGTGCGGCGGTGTGGAAGCGCATCGAAGGGCTGCGCGCGGCGGGGGTGCGGATCGACGCCCAGCCGGGCCGTGGCTATGCCCTTGGCGCGCCCCTCGAGCTGCTCGATGCCGCCCGCCTGCGGGCGGGCCTTTCGCCCGAGGCGGGCGCGTCGGTGCACGCCCTGGAGGTGGCCTGGTCACTGGATTCGACCAACAGCGAGCTGCTGCGCCGCCCGCCCGCATCGGGCGTGGAGGTGTTGCTGGCCGAGCGCCAGAGCGCCGGCCGCGGACGGCTGGGGCGGCGCTGGGTGTCGCCGCTGGGAGGCCAGGTGTGCCTGTCGGTGAAGCGCGGCTTCGATGGCGGGCTTGCGCGGCTCGGTGGACTGAGCCTGGTTGCCGGGGTGGCCGTGGCGGAGGCGCTGCGCAGCCTCGGCTACCCGGCGGTGGGCCTGAAGTGGCCCAACGACCTGCTGGCCAACAGTCGCAAGCTGGCCGGCCTGCTGGTGGAGGGGGGCGGCGAGCATGGTGGCCCGGTGCAGGCGGTGGTCGGGATCGGCATCAACGTCGATCCGGGCGGGATGATGGAAGGGGTCGACCAGCCCTGGACCGACCTGGCGTGCCTCGGCGATCGCCCGCCCTCGCGCAACGCGGTGGCCGTCGCCGTGCTCGACGCACTGCTGCCGGCGCTGGACCTGTTCGATCGCCAGGGACTGGCGCCGTTCCAGCCCCGTTACGCGGCGCTGGACGTGCTGGCCGGACAGCAGGTGCGGGTGCTGGACAGCGGCGGCGGGTTCGAAGGCGTGGCCATGGGGCTGGCCCCGGATGGCGCGTTGCGCGTGGATACGGGCGAAGGCGAGCGCCGCGTGTACGCCGGCGAAGTGAGCGTGAGGGCGCAATGAGCGACTGGCTATTCGACCTCGGCAATTCCCGGTTCAAGGCCGCTTCCTGGGACGGCGGTGCCCCCGGGGCGGTGCACGCCTGGCCGCACGGCGAGGACGTCCACCAGGCGCCGCTGCCGCGTGGACGCACCGCGTGGGTGGCCAGCGTGGCGGGCGAGGCGGTGACCGCGTCGGTGCTGGCGCGGCTCGGGGCGCACTTCGACCGGGTGCGGGTGGCCACGACCCGCGCCGAGTGTGCCGGCGTGCGGGTGGCCTATCCACAGCCGCACAAGCTGGGCGTGGACCGCTTTCTGGCCCTGCTGGCTGCGCACCGCGCCGGGGGCGACGTGCTGGTGGCGGGCGTGGGCACCGCCCTGACCATCGACCTGCTGGACGTTTCCGGACGCCATCACGGCGGACGGATCGCACCATCGCCCACCCTCATGCGCGAGATGCTTCACGCCCGGGCCACGCAGCTGCCGGCGCAGGGCGGCCAGTACCGCGAGTTCGCCGACGACACGGCCGATGCGCTCGCTTCCGGTTGCGATGGCGCGGCCGTGGCCCTGGTGCTGCACTCGCTGGAGCAGGCCCGGCAAAGCCTCGGACGCGCGCCGGCGCTGCTGTTGCACGGTGGTGGCGCCGCGGCCCTGGCCCCGCTGCTGCCGCAGGCGCGGTTGCAGCCGTCGCTGGTGATCGAAGGCCTCGCCATCTGGGCCGCGCAAGCCGGCGACTGAGCGCTGGCGGCCATCGGCCGCCGGGCTCGCCTAGAATCCGGACATGATCGCGCGCGCCCTCATCGTCATCCTTGCCGTCCTCAACCTCGGCGTTGCCGCCTGGTGGCTGCTGCAGCCGAAGGCCGACGCCGCTCCGGCGCCTTCGCTGGCACGCGGCGTTGCTCCGCTGGAAATCGTCCATACCCACGCCGCGGCGTCAGCGTTGATGGAGGGCGGCGCCCAGCCGCCACCGGCTGCCCCGCCGGCGCCCGCCGCTGCCGCGCCTGAGATGGCCCCCGCACCGGTCTGCCTGCGTGCGGGGCCGTTCGCCAGCCGCGCCGAGGCCGCCGCGTTGCAGTCGGCCTTGGCCGGGCTGGCCAGCCGCGTCGCGGTGGAGGAAGCGCGCGGCGAGCCCACCCTCTACCGCGTGATCCTGCCGCCGTCCCCGGATCGGGCCGTGGCCGAGGAGCTGCTGCGTCGGGTACAGGCCGCCGGTTTCAGCGACGTCATGCTGTTGCGCCAGGGCGAGGATGCCAATGCGGTGGCACTGGGCAGTTATCGCAACCGGGATACGGCCGAGGCCCGGGTCCAGGCGCTGCGGCAGGCTGGATTCCCCGCCCAGCTGCGCGAGGGTGCGCCCCGGGGCGCCTCCCGCTGGTGGCTCCGGCTCGCGACGGCGCAGCCGGACGGAGTACGGGCCAAGGCCCCGGCGGCGAGGGACGCCCCGTGTGGGGATCTTGCCGGCACGCCCGCCGCCGGCTGACGCCGCTGCGCTAGAATCGCCGGCCGCGCCGCTTTAGCTCAGCTGGTAGAGCAACCGCCTTGTAAGCGGTAGGTCGTCCGTTCGAATCGGACAAGCGGCACCATCTCGCGCGTCCGGACCCGCGGACGGCCTCATGTCAGGGCAGCAGCCCGCAGGCCGGCAGCAATGGTCCTGGCCGGGACAGGCGCACGCCGTCGGGCATTCCCGCCGGGCAGTTGCCGTAGCCACGCTGCCATGCCAGTACCTGCCAACGCCCCCGGGCGGGCAGGTCGTAGGCATACCAGGCCTCACCGTCGTGAAAGCCGTGGAAGGTGTCGGTGAGGCCGCCGGCCTCCGCCAGTATGGTCAGCGGCACGTTGAACGGAGGGACCGCATCGACCCCGGCAACCAAGGTCGGAGAGGGGGCGCCCGCGAGCGGCGGCAGCGGAAGGCAGGTGGTTTGCATGACTGACTGGATAGCACCGGCGGCGTGAATCCGTTGTCTGCCTCCGGGCATGTGTTGCATCGCGGCAAGGCCGGCGCCCCAGGCCGGCTAGACTGCGCTAACCGTTTCAACGGATACCTTCATGGCCCGCAACGTTCCTCCCGTTTCCCTGATCGGCGTGCCCACCGACGTGGGGGCCGGACACCGGGGCGCCTCGCTTGGCCCGGACGCGCTGCGCATCGCCGGCATTGGCGAGGCGCTGGCCGCGCGTGGCGTGGATGTCCACGACGCCGGCAACCTTTCCGGCCCGGCCAATCCGTGGCAGCCCCCCAATGCCGGCTACCGCCACCTCGACCAGGTGGTGGCGTGGAACCGCGCGCTCATGCAGGCGAGCCTGGCCGAGCTGCGCCGAGGGCGCATGCCGGTGATGCTGGGCGGCGACCACTGCCTGGCGATGGGCTCGATCACCGCGGTAGCGCGGCACTGCCGCGACACCGGACGCTCGCTGCGCGTGCTGTGGCTGGATGCCCATGCCGACTTCAACACCAGCGAGGTCACGCCGTCGGGCAACGTGCACGGGATGCCGGTGGCCTGCCTGTGCGGCATCGGGCCGGAGGCATTGACCCACCTCGATGGCACCAGCCCTGCGATCACCCCCGCGCAGATCCGGCAGATCGGCATCCGCTCGGTGGACCCGGAGGAGAAGCGGCTGGTCAAGCTGCACGGCCTGGACATCTACGACATGCGCTACATCGACGAGGTCGGGATGAAGGCCGTGATGCAGCAGGCGCTGGCCGGCATGGACGGTGATACCCACCTGCACGTCAGCTTCGACGTCGACTTCCTGGACCCCGGCATCGCCCCGGGTGTCGGCACCACCGTGCCGGGCGGAGTGAATTACCGCGAGGCCCAACTGGTGATGGAGATGATCGCCGACACCGGGCGCATGGGATCGCTGGACATCGTCGAACTGAACCCGGTGCTGGACAACCGCAACCGCACCGCGGAGCTTGCGGTGGACCTAGTGGAGAGCCTGTTCGGCAAGTCCACGCTGATGCGCGACTGACCGTCGCCGGACGGGTTCACGCCGGGTCGACACCGGAACGTGAAAATGCGCGCAACCGCACACGGCGTGCGGACAGTCACGGGAGCCCCGACATGAAGCGCATCGTTGCAATGACCCTGCTGAGCCTGTTCTCCCTGTCCATGCTGACCGCGTGCAACACCATGGCCGGTGCCGGCAAGGACATCCAGAAGGGTGGCGAGAAGATCGAAGACAAGGCCCAGGATTGCAAGGACGGCAAGTGCTGAGCTTGGAGCTCGTGAGGATGCGTTGAGCGCAGGACGCGCCCGGCACAGGATGTGCGCAGAAGGAGTTGCAGGCGGAGCCAGTGATGGCTCCGCTTTTTTTGCGTGTCTCGAGGCGGAAGAGCGCGACCTCCGCGCCAAGCGTTCAGCCATCTAACCAGTCGTTGACGGCCAGTGGACCCCCAGCCAACACCGCTGGCGCCATGCTGTGTGCAACCCGGCAAGACGCCGGGCCAGAGCCCAGATCACAAAAGGAGCACGTATGAATCGCGACATCATTGCCGGCAACTGGAAGCAGCTGAAGGGCCAGATGAAGGCCAAGTGGGGCGACCTGACTGACGACGTGTTCGACGAGGCCGAGGGCAACGCCGAGTACCTGGCGGGCAAGCTGCAGGCGAAGTACGGCTGGGAGAAGGACCGCGCCGAGCGTGAGGTCCGCGACTTCGAGAACTCGCTGGACGACAGCTACCGCCGCTGATCGCACCTCCACTCCAGGCTGCACCCGCAGCGCCCGGGCCGCCGACGCGGACCCGGGCGCTGCCATATCCGGCCGCCGCCGGGATGGCGGGGTAGAATCGCCCGGTCCCGACTGCAATACCTGCCATGACCGTCCGCGTCCTCACCGGCATCACCACCACTGGCACCCCGCACCTGGGCAACTACGCGGGCGCCATCCGCCCGGCCATCGCTGCCTCCCGCGCACCGGGCGTGGAGAGTTTCTTCTTCCTGGCCGATTACCACGCCCTGATCAAGGCTGACGACCCGCAGCGCGTGGCGCGCTCGCGGCTGGAGATCGCCGCGACCTGGCTGGCCTGCGGGCTGGACCCCGACAAGGTGGTGTTCTACCGCCAGTCGGACATCGTCGAGATCCCGCAGCTGACCTGGCTGCTGACCTGCGTTGCGGGCAAGGGCCTGCTCAACCGCGCCCACGCCTACAAGGCCGCGGTGGACAGGAACACCGCCGCCGGGGAGGATCCGGACGCGGGCGTCAACGCCGGCCTGTACATGTACCCGGTGCTGATGGCGGCCGACATCCTGGCCTTCGGCGCGCACAAGGTGCCGGTCGGCCGCGACCAGATCCAGCACATCGAGATGGCGCGCGACATCGGCCAGCGCTTCAACCACCTCTATGGGCAGGCGTGGCGCCAGGCCACCGGCCAGTCCGGCGAGCCGCTGGTGCTGCCGGAGGTGCAGATCGACGAGAACGTGGCCACGCTGCCGGGGCTCGACGGGCGCAAGATGTCCAAGAGCTACGACAACACCATTCCGCTGTTCGCGCCGCCGGCCGAGCTCAAGCGCTTGGTGATGTCGATCGTCACCGACTCGCGCGCGCCGGGCGAGCCCAAGGACACCGAGGGCTCAGCGCTGTTCCAGCTGTACCAGGCCTTTTCCACCGCCGGGCAGGCCGCGGAAATGCGCCATGCCTTCGCCGACGGCATCGGCTGGGGCGATGCGAAGCAACGGCTCTTCGCCCAGGTGGACGAAGCGGTCGCGCCGATGCGCGAGCACTACGCGCAGCTGATCGCCAGGCCCGCGCAGCTGGAGGAGATCCTGCAGGAAGGCGCGCGCAAGGCACGCGAGGTCACCGTCCCGCTGCTGGACGGGCTGCAGCGCGCGGTGGGCCTGGGCAGCTTCCAGGTGGCCTCCGGCGATGAGGCCGCGCCCCGTGCGAAGAAGCCCGCGGCGCGGCTGCCGCAGTTCAAGCAGTACCGCGAGGCCGATGGCCGTTTCCACTTCAAGCTGGTCGATGCCGATGGCCAGCTGCTGCTGCAGGGCGACGGGTCGGCGTCACCGCGCGAGGCCGGCGAGCGCATCGCCCGCCTGCGCCGCGAAGGCGCCAGCGCCCTGCATGCGCTGGAGCAGGGTGCGGTCGGCCTGATGGGCGAGCGCGTGGGCACCCTGGGCGCGGGCCTGGCCGGAGTGGACGTGGTGATCGAGGCCCTGCGTCAGCTGTCCGAGGCGGAGGCTGGCTGATGGCGTGGCTGTCGCTGCTGCTGTTCCTGCCGTGGTTCGCGGTGCTGGGCGGGCTGTACTGGCTGTTCCCGCGCAACCCGCGCCCGCCGGCACGGCGCCTGTACGACACGGCGGTGCTGGCCCTGGCCCTGCTGCTGAGCATCGGCGGCATGCACTACGGCTACAACGAGGGCGTGGGGTATTCCGGCGCGGGTCCGATCTGGCGCCAGGTGCTCGCAGTGCTCTACGCCTACGGGGCCTTCCTGGCGGTGCTGGCGATCGCCATCCCGCTGCGCACCCGGCTGGCCGCGCGCTGGTCGCCGCCCGCCTGAGCCGTCCCCGGTGCCTGGCCTACGACCAAAGCCGGATCGTGCGCGGGCCAGCCGCTGACTAGGCTCGTGGGTACTCCCACACTCCGCGGACCCCCATGCGCCAACAGCAGGTGGCGGCCTCCCACGGCATCCACACCCTGGACACCGGCTATGCGCGTCCGTCCTTCGGTGCCGCCTACCTGCTGGTCGAGCAGGGGCGGGCTGCCTTCATCGACTGCGGCACGCGGCACAGCGTCCCGGGCCTGCTGCGGGCGCTGGCCGATGCCGGCCTCGGGCCGGACGCCGTGGACTGGCTGCTGCTGACCCACGCCCATCTCGACCATGCCGGCGGCGCCGGCGTGCTGATGCGCCAGCTGCCCAATGCGCGCCTGGTGGCCCACCCGCGTGCCGCCCCGCACATGGTCGACCCGGCTCGCCTGGTGGCCGGTGCCACTGCCGTCTATGGCGAGCAGGAGTTCGAACGCCATTACGGACAGCTCGAAGCGGTGCCGCCGCAACGGGTGGTGGTCGCCGGTGACGGGCACCAGGTGGAGCTGGCGGGCCGCCCGCTGCGCTGCGTGGACACGCCCGGCCACGCCCGCCACCACATGTGCATCTGGGACGCGCGCAGCCGCGGCTGGTTCACCGGCGATACCTTCGGCCTGTCCTACCGCGCGCTGGACAGCGACCGTGGCGCGTTCATCCTGCCCACGTCCTCGCCGGTGCAGTTCGAGCCGGAGGCGATGCAGGCCTCGATCCGGCGCCTGCTCGAAACCTCTCCGGAGGCCATGTACCTGACCCACTACGGCCCGGTGGGCGAGGTGCGCCGGCTGGCCGCCGAACTGCACGAGCAGATCGACGCGATGGTGTCGCTGGCCCAGGCCTGCGATGGGGGCCAGGACCGCCATGGCGAGCTGGTGGCGGCGCTGTCGGAGTATTACCTCGAGCGCGCCCGGGCCCACGGGGTGCCGCTGGACGAGGCCGGCGTGCTGGACCTGCTGGGCATGGACATCGAGCTCAATGCCCAGGGGCTGGAGATCTGGCTGGACCGCGGCCGGCGCTGATCCCCACGGACACGCTATTCCCAGCGGTTGGCGCGGGCGTCCAGGTCCCCCCGCTGCGGCCGCACCACGCAGAAGCGATGGCCGGTCGGTGCCTCCATCACCCACCAGCGCTTGACGAAGGCCACCTTGCGGGCGCCGAGCCGCTCCAGGCGTTGCGCCTCGGCATCGACGTCGTCCGCCTCGATGTCCAGGTGCACGCGCGAGTCGTGCGACACCTTCTGCAGCAGGATCATCGGCTCGTGCTGCGTGGTGGCAAGCACCGCGTAACGGCCGTCACCGTCCTCGTCCGGATCGGCGACCGGCTTGCCAAGGGCGGCGCTCCAGAAGGCGATGGCGGGACGCAGGTCGTCGACTTCGCAATCCAGTACCAGGGCGCACAGGCGGCTGTGGTGGGTCATGGCGGACCTCCTCCGGAGAAGAGCCACGACGATACGCCCGCAGCGGCGGCCGCGCATGGCCAGCCGCCGGCCGCCGAACGCGGCTCGGCGGCGCCGGGTGGGTCAGGCCGGCAGCGACATGTCGTCCAGCAGGGCGCGCAGGAAACGCGCGGCCTCGCCGCCGGTGGCGGCGCGGTGGTCGAAGGTCAGCGAGATCGGCAGGCGACGGTGCACCTCGATCCCGCCCATCACCGCGACCACGTCGTGCGAGAGCCGGCCGGCACCGACGATGGCCACGCACGGCGGCACCACCACCGGGGTGGCGTAGCGGCCGGCGAACATGCCGAAGTTGGACAGCGAGATGGTGTAGCCGGACAGCTCGCTGGCGGCGATGCTGCGCTCCTCGACCTGCGCGCGCAGGCGGTTGATGCCGGCGCGGATCCCATTGGCATCAAGCATGTCGGCGTTGCGCAGGGCCGGCACGAAGAGGCCGTCGTCGGTGTCGACCGCAATGCCCACGTCCACGTGCGGGTGGCGGGTGACCGCCAGCGCCTCGCCGTCGAACCAGGCATTGAGCGCGGGCACCGCCTTGCACGCGGCCACGATCGCGCGCACCAGGCGCGCGGTGATGTCCTGCTTGCCGATCCAGGCGTGCAGGTCGGCATCGTCGACCAGGGTGGTCGGCACGACCTTGCTGTGCGCGTCGGCCATGACCCGCGCCATGTTGCGGCGTACGCCCTTGAGCTGCTCGGGCTGGCCGCTGGCCGCGGCCGGCGAAGCCTCGCCGCCACCGGGCGGGCGGGTGCGCATCGGCCGGCCGGAAGCGGACACCGGCGTGCGCGCCGGCGCGGGCGCCGCAGTCGGCTGGACGGTCGGGGTGGCGGCGGCCGTGGCGGGGGACAGCCGCGACGGATCGGCCGCGGCCTGCTTCACGTCCACCAGGGTCACCGTGCCGTCCGGCCCGGTGGCCTGGATGCGGCCCAGGTCCACGCCCAGCTTGCGCGCCAGCGCACGCACCACCGGCATCGCCCTGACCCCGCCGACCGCGATCGCGCGCTCGGCGTGCACCGCGTCCGAGCTCTGCATCGCACCGACCACGGTGCCGGCGTCGCCGCCACGGGCCTCGGACGGCGCCGGCTCCACCGGCAGCTCGCCGCCGTCATCGCTGGCAGTGGCCTTGGCCGGGCTGCCGTGGTGGTGGCCGGTGTCATGGCCCTCCGCGCGCTGCGGGAGGCTGGCGTCCGGCTCGAACACCGCCAGCATCGCACCGGTGATCACCACGTCCCCGGCCGCGCCGGCCAGCTTGAGCACCTTGCCGGACACCGGCGATGGCACCTCCACCACCGCCTTGGCGGTCTCCATCGACACCAGCGGCTCGTCCAGGCGGATCGTGTCGCCTTCCTTGACGAACCACTCGACGATGGTCGCGTCCGGCAGGCCCTCGCCCAGGTCGGGCAGGTGGAAGGTCTTGGTCTGGCTCATGGGGTCGCTCTCTCAATCGGTCAGTCGATCACGCGATCGACGGGCGGGGTCCGGCCGCCGCCGTGCAGCGACGCGGCAGCCCGTCCGGTCATCAAGGTAACGGAACGCGCGGCGCCGGGGCCGCGCGCGGTCCGGCTCAGCCGTGGGTCATCGCCGCGCGGGCCGCGGCGACGATGCGCTCCACGCTGGGCAGGTACTTCATTTCCAGGCGGAACAGCGGGATGTGGGTGTCCCAGCCGGTCACACGCTGTACCGGCGCGACCAGGTCGTACATCGACTCCTCGGCCAGGCGCGCGGCGATCTCGGCGCCGAAGCCGGCGGTGCGCGGGGCCTCCTGCACGATCACGCAGCGCCCGGTGCGCGAAACCGACTCGGCGATGGTGGCGAAATCCAGCGGGCGCAGGGTGGCCACGTCGATCACCTCGGCGCTGATGCCCTCGGCCTCCAGCGCCTCGGCCGCCTCCAGCGCCTCCTTCACCTGCGCGCCCCAGGCGACCAGGGTCACGTCGGAGCCGTCGCGCAGGACGAAGCACACGTCCAGCGGCAGCGCCTCGCCATCGTCGGCCACCAGTTCCTTGTACTGGCGGTAGATGCGCTTGGGCTCCATGTAGATCACCGGGTCCGCGTCGCGGATCGCCGCCAGCAGCAGGCCGTAGGCGCGCTGCGGCGAGGACGGCATGACCACGCGCAGGCCGGGGACGTTGGTGAACATCGCCTCGTTGGCCTCACTGTGGTGCTCGGGCGCGCGGATGCCGCCACCCCATGGCACGCGCAGCACCATCGGGCAGTGCAGGCGGCCTCGGGTGCGGTTGCGCAGGCGCGCGGCGTGGCAGATGAGGTGGTCGAGCATCGGGTAGACGAAGCCGTCGAACTGGGCCTCGGCCACCGGCCTCATGCCCTGCGCGGCCAGGCCGACGGACAGGCCGGCGATGGTGGTCTCGTCCAGCGGGGTATCCAGCACGCGCTGCGCGCCGAAGCGCTGTTGCAGGCCGGCGGTGGCGCGGAACACGCCGCCGTTGACGCCCACGTCCTCGCCCAGTACCAGCACCGACGGGTCGTGTTCCAGCTCCCACGCCAGGGCGCGGGTGATCGCCTCGATCAGGGTGATGGGAGTGGCGGTCGGGGTCGGGCTCATCGGCGTGTCTCCAGCACGGGCGGCGTGGCCGGGCGTGGCATCGCCCGCGCCAGCGGCCGCATGGGCGCTGGCCAGGCCGGTGTCGCCGCGGTGGCTGCGGATGTCATCCATGGCGCTGCTCCAGGGAACGCTGGTCGAGGGCGATCGCCGCGGCGCGCTGGGCGAGCACGTCCGGCGGCGGGTCTGCGTAGAGGTGGTCGAACATCGCCTCCACCGGCTGCGCGGTGGTGGCCAGGTACGCGTCGACCTCCACGCCCACCTGGCGCTCGCACTCGGCCTTCCAATCGGCTTCCTCCGCCTCGCTCCAAACGCCATTGGCGGTGAGCCAGGTGCGCAGGCGCACGACCGGGTCGCGCAGCCAGGCGGCCTTCACTTCGGCGTCGTCGCGGTAGCGGCGCGCATCGTCGGCGGTGGTGTGGTCGGACAGGCGGTAGGTCAGGAACTCGATCACGCTGCCGCCCTCGCCGGCGCGCGCGCGGTCCATCGCCTGGCCCATCGCGTCGAGCACGGCCACCAGGTCGTTGCCGTCGACCTGCAGCACGTGCAGGCCGCCGGCGATGCCCTTCTGCGCCAGGGTCTGGGCGCCGGTCTGGGCACTGCGCGGCACCGAGATCGCCCAGCCGTTGTTGACCACGCCCAGCACCAGCGGCAGCTGGTAGGCGCCGGCCGAGTTCAGCGCGGCGTAGAAGTCGGTCTTGGAGGTGCCGCCGTCGCCGCAGGTGGCCACCGCCACGTGCGGCTGCCTGCGCAGCTTGAACGCCAGCGCGGTGCCGGCCGCATGCAGGCACTGGGTGGAGATCGGCACGCAGATCGGGAAGTCGGCCACGGCGTCGCTGGCGCGGTCGAAGTCGTTGCCACGCTCGTCGCCACCCCAGTACATCAGGATGTCGCGCGGGCGCACGCCGCGCTCGAACATGGTGCCGATCTCGCGGTAGCTGGGCGCGAACACGTCGCCGCGGCGCATGGAGGCGCCGATGCCCACGTGCGTGGCCTCGTGGCCCAGGCTGGGCGCGTAGGTGCCGAGCTTGCCGGTGCGCTGCAGGGCGATGGCCTTGCTGTCGAACGTGCGCACGAACAGCATGCGCCGGAACAGCGGCAGCAGCACCGCCGGATCACGCAGGTGGGCGGGGAACTCGCGGACCTGGCGGCCGTCGGCGTCCAGGTACTGCAGGTAGTGGATTTCAAAGCTGGCGGCGAGTGTCATCGGGGGTGTCACCCTTTGCGCGCAAGTGCGGCCTGGAAAGTTACACATGGTACGGACTTGCCCGGCAAAACCCGCCGTGCAGCGCAACATCGCTTGCGGGTCATGGACTTGCCGCATCGTCGCAAGTTCCCCCTGAATGATGACAGCGCTGGGCATCACGGTGCCCGCGGCGCTGCGTTACGCTTCGGACCCCCGCGTGCCCCCTGCACGCCATTGCCGCGGCCGATGACCCTCGACAAGAACCAGCGCTCGCTCGAACCCGGGATCCACACCGACCTCCAGGGCCGCATGACCTATGCCGGCTACCTGCAGCTGGACCGCCTGCTGTCGGCGCAGACGCCGGTGTCCGACCCGCCACACCACGACGAGATGCTGTTCATCGTCCAGCACCAGGTGTCGGAGCTGTGGCTCAAGCTGCTGATGCACGAGCTGCTGGCCGCACGCGGCTTCATGCAGCAGGACCAGGTCTGGCAGTGCCGCAAGGTGATGGCCCGTGGCAAGCAGGTGCTGCGCCAGCTGATCGAGCAGTGGTCGGTGCTGGAGACGCTCACCCCGTCCGAGTACATGGGTTTCCGCGACCTGCTGGGGCCCTCGTCGGGCTTCCAGTCGCTGCAGTACCGCGAGATCGAGTTCCTGCTCGGCAACAAGAACGCGGAAATGGTCAAGGTGTTCGCCCACGACCCCGCCGGCCAGGCCGCGCTGCGCGCGGAGCTGGAACGGCCCAGCCTGTACCAGGAATTCCTGCTGTACCTGTCGCGCTTCGGCCACGCGATCCCCGCGCGCTACCTGGCCGCGGGCTACGACTGGACCGCCCCGCACGTCAGCGACCCGGCGCTGCTGCCGGTGTTCGAGCGCATCTACCAGGACACCGACCGCTACTGGCGCGAGTACTCGCTGTGCGAGGACATGGTCGACCTGGAGACCCAGTTCCAGACCTGGCGGTTCCGCCATATGCGCACGGTGATGCGGATCATCGGCTTCAAGCGCGGCACTGGCGGTTCCAGCGGTGTGGGCTTCCTGCGCCAGGCGCTGGAGCTGACCTTCTTCCCGGAACTGTTCGAGGTCCGCACCAGCATCGGCACGTGAGCCCGGCGCGTCCGCGCGGGACGTTCCGGGAGGGATGCTCTACGATCCGCGGCTGTCACATGCCAGCGGAAAACCTTGATGGACCAGCAGCACCCCGGACCGACGCCCCGCCAGGGACTGGGCTCGCGCCTGCTAGATACGATCGAGCGGGTCGGCAACCGCCTGCCGGATCCGGCCGCGCTGTTCCTGCTGCTGATGCTCGCCGTTTGGGGCCTGTCCTGGCTGCTGTCGGGCGTCCAGTTCGAGGCCCTGCATCCATCCACCGGCGAGCCGATCCGGGTGGTCAACCTGCTGGCCGGCGAATCGCTCACCGCGTTCATGGCCAACATGGTCACCGTGTTCCTGGGCTTCGCCCCGCTGGGCGTGGTGCTGGTGGCAATGCTGGGGCTGGGCGTGGCCGAGCACACCGGCTTCATCAACGCCGGCCTGCGGCGGATGCTGTCGGTCACGCCCAAGTCGCTGCTGACGCCCGCGCTGGTGGCCGTGGCGGTGCTGAGCCACGTGGCGGTGGATGCCGGCTACGTGCTGGTGATCCCGCTGGGCGGGGTGATCTTCTACGCCGCGGGGCGCCATCCGATCGCCGGGATCGCGGCGGCCTTCTGCGGCGTGTCCGGCGGCTTCTCGGCCACCCTGTTCGTGCCCTCCTCACTGGACCCGATGCTGGCCACCTTCACCCAGAGCGCCGCGCACATCCTGGATCCGGCCCTGGTGGTCAATCCGCTCAACAACTGGGTGTTCACCACCGTTTCCTCGTTCCTGGTGATCGGCATCGCCTGGTTCGTCACCGACCGCATCGTCGAGCCGCGCCTGCAGCGGATGAAGGTCGACGGCGACACCGCCAGCCTGCCCAGGATGGAGCCGCTGGCGGCCAACGAGATCCGCGGCCTGCGCTGGGCGCTGGTGTCGATGCTGGTGGCCGGGGTGCTGTTCGTGCTCAGCCTGTTGCCGGAAGCCAGCCCGTGGCGCGCCCCGGCCGGGCTCGTCCCGGACGGCAGCCACCCGCTGCTGGTGGCTACGGCGCCGGTGATGCGCTCGATCGTGGCCCTGATCTTCGTGTTCTTCCTGTTGCCGGGCGTGGTCTACGGTTACGTCGCCGGCACGGTGAAGACCCACCGCGACGTGATCGCGGCGATGACCAAGGCGATGTCGGGCATGGCCTACTACATCGTCATCGCGTTCTTCATCGCGCAGTTCCTGGCCGGCTTCAACGGCTCGGGCCTGGGCACGCTGATGGCGGTGGAGGGCGCCGAGCTGCTCGAGTCGCTGGGCCTGCCGATCTGGCTGACCATCATCGGCCTGATCCTGATGACCGGCGCGGTGAACCTGTTCATCGGCTCGGCCTCGGCCAAGTGGGCTCTGCTGGCGCCGATCATGGTGCCGCTGATGATGCAGCTGGGCGTCTCGCCAGACCTGGTCCAGGCCGCCTACCGGGTCGGCGACTCGATGACCACCATCCTGACCCCGCTGATGCCGTACTTCCCCCTGATCGTGGTGTTCTGCCAGCGCTACGTGACCTCCGCCGGCATCGGCACCCTGGCCTCGACCATGGTCCCGTATTCGCTGGCCCTGTCGCTGCTGTGGACCCTTCTGCTGCTGGCGTTCTGGGGCCTGGGCATTCCGCTGGGGATCGGCGCCAGCTACGCTTATCCGGCGGGCTGAGGCGCGCCGCGTGGCGGCCCCGAACCGCCACGCCTGGCCCCGAATGCTTCCCAAACCGGGCGTTGCCGGGATAACGTTTGCCGCTGAAACGACCGTCGTACGCGGCCGTCATGCGGCCGATGCCCTTGATCCGGGGGGCGGCGGTGCGATCCAGCCACTCCCGGGGGAGCCACCACACCCATGAATTCCAATCGCGTCGAGCCGGCAGGGCCCGGCATGGAGCGGCCGGCGGCCGCCCCGGTCATTCCCGAGTTTCCCCAGGTGATGGGCCACCCGCGCCCCCTGTGGATGCTGTTCATGACCGAATTCTGGGAGCGCTTCGCGTTCTACGGCATCCGCTGGGCGCTGGTGCTGTACATCGTGGCCCAGTTCCACGGCGGCAGCGGCACCGGCGAGGCGCCGGCCAACCAGACCTACGGCGCCTACCTGGCGCTGGTCTACGCGGCGGCGATCTTCGGTGGCTACGTGGCCGACCGGGTGATCGGCTACCAGCGTTCGATCCTGCTCGGTGCGGTGATCATGGCCGCGGGCCTGTTCATGATCGCCATGCCCAGCGAGCAGGTATTCAAGTTCGGCCTGGCGACGATCATCGCCGGCAACGGCCTGTTCAAGCCCAACATCTCGACCATGGTCGGCAAGCTGTATTCGCCCACCGACGAGCGCCGCGATTCGGGCTTCACCCTGTTCTACATGGGCATCAACCTCGGCGCGATGATCTCGCCGGTGCTCACCGGGCTGCTGGCCAACAAGGTGTTCGGCAGCGAGGCGATGCCGGCCTACAAGGTGGTGTTCATCACCTCCGGCATCGGCATGCTGGTCTCGCTGGTCTGGTTCTGGCTCGGCCGCGGCCAGCTGCGCGGGATCGGCGCGGCGCCCGCCGGCGGCGAAGGTTCCGGGCGGCTGGTGATGACCGCCATTGGCGCGGCGGTGGCCATCCCGCTGATCTACTTCCTGCTCAACCTCGGCGCCAGCACCCTGCAGTGGATCCTCACGGCGATGTTCATCGCGCTGGGCGTGCTGCTGCTGGTGGAGGGTATCCGCAACGGCCCCCGGCAGCGCGACATGGTGATCGCGATGCTGATCATCTTCGCCTTCAACGTGCTGTTCTGGTGCTTCTTCGAGCAGGCCGGCAGTTCCTTCAGCTTCCTGGCGCAGAACATCGTCAACCGCGACTTCGGCGGCTGGATCTTCCCGGTCGGCTGGTTCCAGTCGGTCAACTCGGTGGCGATCATCGTGATGGCGCCGATCATGGCCTGGCTGTGGGTCAAGCTCGGGCGCGCCAACCCCTCGATCCCGCGCAAGTTCGGCCTGGGGCTGCTGTTCAACAGCCTGGCCTTCCTGCTGCTGATGTTCGCCCTGTCCAGCCTGGTGGACCCGCAGTCGCTGAAGATCCCGTTCTGGACCCTGTTCGCGGTCTACTGGATCCAGTCCATCGGCGAGCTGTGCCTGTCGCCGATCGGCCTGTCGATGGTCACCAAGCTGGCGCCGGTGCGCCTGGTCGGCTTCGGCATGGGCGGCTGGTTCCTGTCCACGGGCATCGGCAACAACCTCTCGGGCATCTTCGCCAGCCATGTCAGCGGCGAAACCGGCATGAACGTGGAATCCGCGCTCAGCGGCTACACCTTCGGCTTCTGGGCGCTGCTGATCCCCGGCGTGCTGCTGTTCCTGGTCGCGCCGCTGATCCAGCGGCTGATGCACGGGGTCAAGTAAGCGTCCGGCGCGCGCCCGGCGGGCGCGCCACGGCCGGCCATCGCCTTCCGGCCGCGGGGCCCACCCGCGGCCGGTTCCGTTTCACGAGCCTTGGGGACCCACGATGACCGGAAACGTCGCACCGGTGCTGCCGCGCCCGTCGCCCGCCCAGCGCTGGCTGGCCCTGGTGCTGGTCAGCGTCGCCATGTTCGGCAACTACTACATCTACGACGCCTTCGGGCCGGTGGTGGACCTGCTGCGCCAGCAGGAAGGCTTCAGCTACGACCAGATCAGCATGATCTTCAGCGCCTACAGCGTCGCGGCGGTGGTGGTGCTGCTGGCTGGCGGCTACGTGATCGACCGCTGGGGCACCAAGCGCTCGATCGCCCTGTTCGCGGTGATCTGCCTGGCCGCCGCCGCGCTGATGGCCTCCACCGCGCGCTTCGAGACCATGCTGGCCGGCCGCTTCCTGCTGGGCATCGGCGCCGAGCCCCTGATCGTGGCGGCCACCGCCGCGCTGGCCAAGTGGTTCAAGGGCAAGGAGCTGTCCTTCGCTTTCGGCATCAACCTGTCGATCGCCCGGCTGGGCTCGGCCTCGGCCGACTGGTCCACCTCCTTCGCCCGCCCGCTGTATGGCAACTGGCAGGATCCGCTGTGGCTGGCCACCGGCGTGGCCGCCGTGGGCGTGACCGCGGCGCTGCTTTACTGGATGGCCGAATCGCGCCTGGAGGGGCGGGTCGACCTGGGCCAGGCCGACGCCACCGACAAGCTGGAGCTGAAGGGCATGTACGCCTTCAGCGCGTCCTACTGGTACATCGTGGGCCTGTGCGTGGTGTTCTACGCCACCGTGTTCCCGTTCCGCGCCTTCGCCATCGACTACTTCCAGCAGGCCCACGGCCTGGCGCGCGAGACCGCCGGCATGCTCAGCAGCCTGCTGCCGCTGGCGGCGATCGTGGTCACGCCGCTGTTCGGGCTGTGGGTGGACCGCGCCGGGCGGCGTTCGCTGTTCATGGCCGCCGGCTCGCTGGTGATGCTGCCGCTGTTCCTGCTGGTGACCTACGCGCCGCCAGGGCCGGACATCGCCATCCCGTTCACCGGCGGCGTCGAGGTGCCGCTGACCCTGCTGCTGGTGATGCTGCTGCTGGGCGGGGTGTTCTCGCTGATTCCCGCGGTGATGTGGCCGTCGGTCGCCTACATCGTGCGCGAGAGCCGGCTGGGCGCGGCGTATTCGATGATGACGCTGTGCCAGCAGGTCGGCGTGGCCGTGGTGCCGCTGGCGGTCGGGCGCTTCAACACCGCCTTCGCCGCCGGGCCGGCAAACCCGGGCGGCTATGCCCCGGGCATGTGGTTCTACACCGCGCTGGCGGCGCTGGGCCTGCTGTTCTCCTGGCTGTTGTGGCGTGCGGAGTCCGGCCCCGGCGCGCACGGCCTGGAATACAGCTCCGGGCGCCGGCCGGGCTGACAAGCGCGGGCCGGATCGCGTTGCAAGGTGCGCGCGGGATCCGGTGTCCGCCGTCCCGGATCGCGGGCACGGCGAGGCAGCCGTCCGGTCATGCCGGCGGCGGGTTCCCTCGCTACGTCGCGGGGGGGCCTGCAGGGCACCCCGTGTTCTCCCCTATCCCCGTTTCCCGCACCGCGCGACCGACGCCGCACGTGGGTTCAGTGGCCGTCGCGCAGCGCGGTCAGCCCCGGACCCGCCAGCTTGGTCAGCAGCCGGTCCAGCATCTCGCGCTCGCCGTCGTCCAGCGTGGCCACCAGCCGCTGTTCGGCCTGCAGGGCCATCGGCGCGATCTCGTCATAGACCGTGTAGCCGACCTCCGACAGGGCGAGCACCGAACGGCGACGGTCGTCGCTGTGGATCTCGCGCTTGATCAGGCTGCGCTCCAGCAGGCGCGCCACCGCGCGGCTGACGGCGACCTTGTCCATCGCGGTGCGCTCGGCGACCTCGTTGGCCGACAGGTCGGGGAAGCGGCCGAGCACGGCCATCACCCGCCACTCGGTGATCGCCAGTCCGAAACGCTTCTGGTACATGTCGGCGATCGTCTGGCTGACCCGGTTGGACAGCACGCTGAGGCGGTAGGGCAGGAAGCGCTCGAGCTCGAGCTGGGCGTGGCCGGACGCGTCCATGGCAGGAACGGACCCGGATACGGCTTGGCTGGCATTTGCAGTCATTGCGGCAGGGCACCTTGCATGTGGTTGCACACGTAACTATAAAGGGGTCTGTCCCAGACCCCGTTCCCCGGCGGGGAGCATCAGGAAGCCATCATGAGCGTGCAACCGCAAGTCCTTTCGTCCACCGCCGCGCCCGCCCCGGGCATGGCGGTGACCACTTTCGACAACCCGATGGGCATCGACGGCTTCGAGTTCGTGGAGTTCGCCGCGCCGGCGGGCCAGGCCGGACGGCTGCACGACTACTTCCGCAGCCTCGGCTTCACCCGGGTGGCGCGCCACCGCAGCCGCCCGATCACCACCTGGCGCCAGGGCGATTGCACCTTCCTGCTGAACGAGGATCCGGATTCCTTCGCCGCGCGCTTCGCCGAGAAGCACGGGCCCAGCGCCTGCGGTTTCGCCATCCGGGTCAAGAAGCTGGCCGAGTGGGCGCGCACCCAGGCGCTGAAGAACGGCGCCGAGCCGTTCTCGCAGGAAGATGAGCTGACCAAGGCGGTGGCCGCGCCGGTGATCCGGGGAATCGGCGACTGCATGCTGTACCTGGTGGACCGCTACGATGCCCAGGGCACGATCCACGATCCGGACTACGTGTACGAGGAAGGGGTCGACCTGAAGCCGGCCGGTTTCGGCCTGACCTTCATCGACCACCTGACCCACAACCTCTACCACGGCAACATGGCGCGCTGGGCCGACTACTACGAGCGCCTGTTCAACTTCCGCGAGATCCGCTACTTCGACATCAAGGGCGCCAAGACCGGCCTGTTGTCCAAGGCGATGACCGCGCCGGACGGCATGGTGCGCATCCCGCTCAACGAGTCCTCCGATCCGAAGAGCCAGATCAACGAGTACCTGGATACCTACGGTGGCGAGGGCATCCAGCACATCGCCTGCTTCACCGACGACATCTACGTGACGGTGGAGAAGATGCGCCAGGCCGGGGTCGAGTTCCTGGACACGCCGGACACCTACTTCGACGTGATCGACCAGCGCATCCCGGACCATGGCGAGGACGTGGAGCGGCTGCGCCGCAACCGCATCCTGATCGACGCCGACCCGGAGACCAAGCAGCGCAAGCTGCTGCAGATCTTCACCCAGAACGCGATCGGCCCGATCTTCTTCGAGATCATCCAGCGCAAGGGCAACGAGGGCTTCGGCGAAGGCAACTTCCAGGCGCTGTTCGAGAGCATTGAGCGCGACCAGATGCGGCGCGGCGTGCTCTGAGGCGTCCGCGCAATGCGGCAGGAGCGCGCGCCGGCCGGACCGGCGCGCGACGTTGATCCAGGCGAGGCAACCATGCACGGCGAGCACGCGGAATACATGACCGGCTTCGGCAACGAGTTCGCCAGCGAGGCGATCCCCGGGACCCTGCCGCACGGGCAGAATTCGCCGCAGCAGGTGGCCCATGGCCTGTATGCCGAGCAGATCTCCGGCACCGCCTTCACCGCCCCGCGGGCGCAGAACCGCCGCAGCTGGCTGTACCGCATCCGCCCCGCATCGATGCATGGCGGCTTCGTGCCGTTCGTCCAGCCACGCTTCCACAACGATTTCGGCGACGGCCCGGTCACCCCCGAACAGCTGCGCTGGGATCCGTTGCCGCTGCCCACCGACCCGTCGGACTTCATCGAAGGCCTGTACACCGTGGCCGGCAACGGCTCGCCGGCCGCCCAGGCGGGCGTGGCGGTGCACCTGTATGCCGCCGACCGCGACATGGACGGGCGCTATTTCTACGACGCCGATGGGGAGCTGCTGCTGGTGCCGCAGCTCGGACGCCTGCGCATCGCCACCGAGCTGGGGGTGGTCGAGGTCGAGCCGCAGCAGGTCGCGCTGGTGCCGCGCGGCATCCGTTTCCGCGTGGAACTTCCCGATGGGGCCTCGCGTGGCTATGTGCTGGAGAACTTCGGCGCGCACCTGCGGCTGCCGGAGCTGGGGCCGATCGGCTCCAACGGGCTGGCCAATGCACGCGATTTCCAGACGCCAGTGGCGGCCTACGAAGAGCGTGAGGGCGACTTCGAACTGGTGGCCAAGTTCCAGGGCCACCTGTGGCGGGCGCCGATCGGCCACAGCCCGCTGGACGTGGTGGGCTGGCACGGCAACCACGCACCGTGGCGCTATGACCTGCGCCGCTTCAACGCCATCGGCTCGATCAGCTACGACCACCCGGACCCGTCGATCTTCACCGTGCTCACCTCGCCCAGCGATACCCCGGGCACGGCCAATGTCGATTTCGCGATCTTCCCGCCGCGCTGGCTGGTAGCCCAGCACACCTTCCGCCCGCCGTGGTTCCACCGCAACGTGGCTAGCGAGTTCATGGGCCTGGTGCATGGCGCGTACGACGCCAAGGCCGAGGGTTTCGTGCCTGGCGGCTGCTCGCTGCACAACTGCATGAGCGGGCACGGTCCGGATGCGGCGACCTTCGAGAAGGCCTCGCAGGCGGACCTGTCCAGGCCGGACGTCATCACCGGCAGCATGGCCTTCATGTTCGAGACCCGTGCCGTGCTGCGGCCGAGCGCCCAGGCCATGGACGCCCCGCACCGCCAGCGCGGCTACCTGCAGTGCTGGGCCGGGCTGCGCCGGCATTTCGCCGTCCCGTCCAGCTGAGTCCTGTCGCGCGGGCCTTCGCCCGCCGTTGACGAACCCTGCGGCAGCCTCCGGTGATACAGCCATCCGGGGGATCCATGAGTTCGTCATCCAGGAAGATCGATGCCTGCCTGCTGGTCCTGGCGCTGGGCCTGGCCTCGTGCACGCGTCCGGCGGACATCGCCGCCCATGACGATGCCGACCTCAGCGCGGCTGCCGGGGCCGAGGTGGTCGAGGCCGAGGCACCGGATGGACCGGCCGTGGTGCCCCCCGCCACCGTACCGCACGCGGCCTCGGCACTGGCGCCGCTGGCCACCGGGTTCGACGGCTTCGGGCCGGTCGCCTTCGGTGCCGGCCCGCAGGCGCTGCGCGAGGCCTGGCCAGGCACGCTGGACGGCGGACCTGACGCGTCCGAGCCGGACGCCTGCTATTACCTGGTCCCGCAGCCGCGCCCGGCGCAGGGGTATGGCACCGGCTTCATGATCGAAGGCGGCCGCTTCGTGCGGGTCGACGTCGACCAGGCCGGGGCGATGGCGCCCGGTGGCGGCCGCATCGGCATGGCCGCCAGCGAGATTGCCACGCTGTACCCGGGCCAGGTGGAGGAGCTGCCGCACAAGTACGTCGAAGGCGCCAGCTACCTGCGGGTGACGCCTGACAGCGGCCCGTCGGTGCTGGTCTTCGAGCTGGACGCGCAGGACATCGTGCAGCGGTGGCGGGTGGGCCTGCCTCCCCAGGTCGACTACGTCGAAGGCTGCGGCTGAAGCCCCGCGCGCCGGCGGCGGCGCATAGAATCGGCGCTCCATGGAGGAGGACGGTATGGCGGCGACTCTCGGGTTCTTCGCGCTTGGCCTGCTGCTGCTGGCGCTGGGCGGCGATTCGGCGGTCAAGGGCGTCTCCGGCCTGGCGCAACGGCTCGGGATGCGGCCCTTCGTCGCCGGCGTGCTGCTGCTGGCCATCGCCACCTCCCTTCCCGAACTGGCGGTCAACCTGCGCGCGGTATGGGCCGGACAGCCGCACCTGGCGCTGGGCAACGCCATGGGCAGCACCATCGCCAACTTCGGGTTGACCCTGGGCGTGGCCGCGCTGTTCGCGCCGCTGCTGCTGCGCGCGCGGATGCTGGCGCCGATGCTGCTGGCGGTGGTGGCGGCAGCGGTGGTGATGGTGGGGCTGGGCCTGGATGGCACGATCGGCCACGTCGACGGTGCGGTGCTGGTGCTGGCCCTGGCGGTGATTCTGGCCCTGCTGCTGGCACGCGTCGGCAACGAGCCGCCGGACGTGCAGGCGGAACTGGCCGGCTACGCGGCCACGCGTACCGGATTGGTGCTCAACCTGCTGCGGCTGGCCGTGGCCGTGGCGCTGCTGTACTTCGGCGCGCGCTGGGTGGTGGCCTCCGGCCTGGCGATGGGCCAGGCCTGGGGCCTGAGCCCGCTGCTGGCTGGACTGCTGCCGGTGGCCATCGGTACCGCGCTGCCGGAGGTCGCCGCGGCGGTGGCCGCCGCCCGCCGCGGGCAGGGCGACATGGTCGCCGGCCACGTGTTCGGCTCCAGCCTGTGCAACCTGCTGCTGGTGATCGGCGGCACGGCGCTGGTGCAGCCGCTGGCGCTGCCGGCGTCGTTCGTGCGGGTGGAGCTGCCCGCGCTGCTGGTGCTGGCGGTGCTGGCGTGGACGATGCTGCGCGACCGGCGGCTGGCCGGCGCCGAGGGCGCGGTGCTGCTGGCGGCGTTCGCCGGCTGGGTGGTGCTGGAGCTGCTGCTGCTCTGAGCCGGCGGCTCAGTCCGTGGTGCCGGGGCCGCGTCCCTCGCCGACCGGCTCCCTCTCCGGCAACACCGGGTACTCGGCCATGTGCAGCGACAGCGCGGCCTTGGCCATCAGGTGCGCGCTGATGGGCGCGGTGATGAACAGGAACGCGGTGATCAGCAGCTCCCGCGGCTGCGGGTCGGTATCGCCCAGCCAGTGGTAGCCCACCGACGCCAGCAGCACGCAGCTGACGCCCATGGTGCTGGCCTTGGTCGGGCCGTGCAGGCGCTTGAAGAACTCCGACAGCTTCAGCAGGCTGAAGGAACCGAGCAGCATAAAGAACGCACCGGTGGCCAGCAGCAGCACCAGGGCGATGGCGATGATCCAGCTCATTCGACGATATCCCTCCGCAACACGTACTTGCTCAGGACCACGGTGCTGACGAAGCCGAGCATGGCGATGATCAGCGCCGCCTCGAAGTAGACCGCCGTGCCCAAGTGCATGCCCAGCAGGATCAGCTGGGCGATCGCCGCCACCGACAGCGTGTCCAGGGCAAGGATGCGGTCGGGCACGGTCGGGCCGCGCAGCAGCCGGTAGAGGGCCAGCAGCATGGCCAGGGCGGTCACGTGCATCGTGCCGACGATGGCCCATCCGACCAGGGCCTGGGGGGTCACGGGAAGATCTCCATCAGCGGGGCCTCGTAGCGGGTCTTGATGTCCCGGATCACCGCATCCGGATCGTCAAGGTTGAGCACGTGCACCAGCAGGTAGCGGCGGTCGTCGGACAGCGCGGCCGACACCGTGCCCGGGGTCAGGGTGATCATGCTGGTCAGCGCGGCGATGCCGTGCAGGTTGCGGATGTCCAGCGGCAGCCAGATGAAGCCGGGGTGGATCGCCTGCTCGTCGCCCAGCACCTGGCGTGCGACGGTGATGTTGGAGCGCACCACGTCGACCACCAGCACCCCGAGCATGCGCGGGATGATGCTGATCCTGCCGATGCGTGCGAACTCGCGGTCCAGGCGCGCCGCGAACGGCGGGATCACCAGCGCAAGCAGCAGTCCCATCAGGGCGTGGCCGACGCTGACCTGGTCGTTCATCAGCAACCAGAACACGAACACGGTCACCGACAGCGGCAGCGAGGGCAGCAGCCGGCGGCGCCAGGAGCGGCGTGGGTTCGTACTCATGGGGCCCTCGTCTGCGAGCGGGCTTCGCGCACCTGCTGGACGTAGTCCTGCGGGGCGAGCAGCTGCGCGCCGGTGGCGCGGGTGTAATCGAGCAGCGGCGCGGCCGCCAGCACCATGGCCACGCCGTAGCCGACCAGCAGCACCGTGGCCGCGGTCTCCAGCGGCCGGCTGGGCGCCTTGGCCATGTGCTCGCGCGGCACGTAGCGGGCGACCTGCTCGGGCGAGGCGTCCGGCCAGGGCTCCTGGCGCCAGAACAGGCGGGTGCCGGCGCGCGCCAGCCCGACCAGCATCATGAAGCTGCTGCCCAGCACCAGCAGCCATACCCAGAAGGTAGGCGCGCCCCCCGGCACTGCGGACAGCATCGCCAGCTTGCCGACGAAGCCCGACAGCGGCGGCAGGCCGGCCAGCGAGACGGCCGCCAGCAGGTAGAGCAGGGCCGGCACCGAGGCGCCGGGGAGCGCGGCCACGAGGTCCTTGCGGTCGCTGGCCGCGCCGCGGCGGCGGCGCACCAGGTCCGCCAGCAGGAACAGCGCGGCGCCTGCGAAGGTGCTGTGGGCCAGGTAGTAGAGGCCGGCGCCGATGGTGCCGGCGGTATCCAGGCCGAATGCGATGAACAGGGTGGCGGCGGAGGACAGCACCAGATAGGCGGCCAGCGAGCGCAGCCGGCGCGCCGCCAGCACGCCCAGCGCCGCCAGGGCCAGGGTGATGCCGCCGAGCACCAGCATCGGCGGCCAGGCGAACCCGGCCAGCGGGCCGTCCAGACCGAAGACAAGGGTGCCCACCCGCAGCACCGCGTACAGGCCCACCTTGGTCATCACCGCGAACAGCGCGGCCACCGCGGCCGGGGCGTGGGTATAGGTGTCCGGCAGCCACAGGTACATCGGCAGCAGGGCGGCCTTGGCGCAGAACACCACCAGCAGCAGGCCGCCGGCCGCCTGGACCAGGGCGCGGTCGGCCGGCGCGACGGCTGCCACCCGTACCGCCAGCTCGGCCATGTTGAGCGTGCCCAGCAGCCCGTACAGCAGGCCGAGCGCGACCAGGAACAGGGTGGAGGCGGCGATGTTGAAGGAGACGTAGTGCAGCCCGGCGCGCAGCCGCTCGCCGCGGCCGCCGCTGAGCATCAGCCCGTACGAGGCGATCAGCAGCACCTCGAAGAACACGAACAGGTTGAACACGTCGCCGGTCAGGAAGGCGCCGTTGAGTCCCATCATCTGGAACTGGAAGAACGCATGGAAGTGCGGGGCGCGCCGGTCCCATCCCGCGCAGGCATGCAGCAGGCAGGCGCTGCCGAGCAGGGCCGAGACCAGCAGCAGCATCGCCGACAGCCGGTCCACCATCAGCACGATACCCAGCCGGGCCGGCCAGTCGCCCAGCAGGTAGACGCCGACCTCGCCGGTGCCGGCGCGCTGCACCATCACCACGCCCAGCACCAGCATCAGCGCCATCGACAGCCACGCCACCAGCCGCTGCGGCGCCATCCCGAAGCGTCGGTGCTCGAACATCAGCGCCAGTGCGGCCGCCAGCAGCGGCACCAGCACCGGCAGCAGCGGCAGGTGCGCACTCATGCGCGGCCCTCCCGGTCGGGCGAGGACACCGCGCCGGCGGCCGGCACCGATTCATTGCCCGCCACCAGCTCGGCGGCGTGCGCGGCTTCGCGCGCCTCGTCGTGGCGCTGCTGCTCGCGGCGCTGGAACTCCTGCTCGGCGCGGCTGCCGTCGACGTGGTCGCTGTGGTTGTCCGAGCGGCTGCGGATGGCCAGCACGATGATCACCGCCGTCATCGCGAAGGCGATCACGATGGCGGTGAGCACCAGCGCCTGGGGCAGCGGGTCGGTGTAGTAGGCCGGTTCGGCGGGGATGCCCTCGCGCAGCACCGGCGGCTTGCCCGCCACCAGCCGCCCGCCGCCGAAGATCAGCAGGTTGGTCGCATATGACAGCAGCGTCAGCCCCAGGATCACGTCGAAGCTGCGCGCGCGCAGCAGCAGGTACACGCCCGCGGCGGTCAGGATGCCGATCGCGCTCGCCAGCGCCAGTTCCATCAGGGCTCCCTCCGTGCGTGCATCAGCCCAGCTCCCCGGTGCGGGTGGACCGCTGCCCAGGCTCGATCACGCCCAGCCGCGCCACCGTGGTACGCGAGGGCCGGATGGTGCCGAGCATCGACAGGATCAGCATCGCGCCGCCGAACACCACCAGGTAGACGCCGGTGTCAAAGCCCATCGCGCTGGCCAGGGGCAGGTCGCCGATCAGCGGCAGCTCCAGGTCCAGGTGGCCGCTGGTCAGGAAGGGAACGCCGAACAGCAGCGAAGCCACGCCGCTGAGCGCGGCCACGATCAGGCCAATGCCAACACAACGGATGTAGTCGAAGCCGAAGCGCGACTCCACCGACGCCGCGCCCTGGATCACGTACTGGATCAGCAGCGGGACGGCCAGCACCAGGCCGGCGATGAAGCCGCCGCCGGGCGCGTTGTGGCCACGCAGGAACATGAATACCGACACCGTCAGGGTGAGCGGGAACAGGACCTGGGCCAGGTCCGCCGGCACCGGCAGCTTCACCGGCGGGCCGGACATCACCTTCTCCGGGGCCATGCGTGCGCGCCGCAGCAGCGCATGCACGATCAGCGCCGCGACGCCGAACACGGTGATCTCGCCGAAGGTGTCGAAGCCGCGGAAGTCCACCAGGATGACGTTGACCACGTTGCGGCCGTAGGCCTCCGGCAGCGAGCGGGCCAGCATCTCCACGCTGGCGGCGTCCGGGCTGGCGCTGCGGGTCATCATCGCGTAGGCCAGCACCCCCACGCCCAGCCCGGCGGCGCCGGCGACAAGCATGTCGCGGTAGCGGCGCGCGGGCCGGCGCTCGGGCGGCGAGCGGGCGGGCAGGTAGTGCAGGCCCAGCAGCAGCAGCGCCAGGCTCACCATTTCCACCAGCAGCTGGGTCAGGGCCAGGTCAGGCGCGGACAGCATCACGAAGCTCATGCTGACCATCAGGCCGATGCCGCCGACCATCAGCAGCGCCAGCAGGCGCTGGCGGTACAGGCGCAGGGTCCACACGGTCGACACCACCAGGATCAGCCACAGCAGCCACCCCAGCAGCGGCATCGGCTGCGGCGCGCGCAGCGGCGGCAGCGAGCCGCCACCCAGCGCATCGACGAAGGGCAGGGCACCGGCTGCCAGCGCCGACAGCACCAGCAGCAGCATGCTGCGCTGGACGCTGCCGTTGGCGATGCGGGTGGTGAAGCGGTTCGCCAGCGCGTACAGCGCCTCCATGTTCCAGCGGAACAGGTTGCGGCCCAGCGACCCGCGCACGATCGCGTGCAGGTCGAACAGCCGGCGCAGGCCGAAGTACAGCGCGATGCCGCCGGCGATGCCGCACACGCTCATCAGCAGCGGCGTGTTCAGGCCGTGCCACACCGCCAGGCTGTACTGCGGCATGTCGGTGCCAAGGATCGCGCCGGCGCCGGCCTGCAACACGGGCGCCACGGTCAGCGCCGGGAATACGCCCACCGCCACGCACAGCACCACCAGCACCTCCACCGGGATCTTCATCCAGCGTGGCGGCTCGTGCGGCTCGCGGTCCAGGCCGCGCGGGCCGGTGCCGAAGAAGGTCTCGTACACGAAGCGCAGGCTGTAGGCGACGCCGAAGATGCCGTACAGCAGCGCGGCCACCGCCACGGCCATGCGCATGTAGCCGTGGCCGCTGATCTCCAGCGCCTCGGTGAAGAACATCTCCTTGGACAGGAAGCCGTTGAGCAGCGGGATGCCGGCCATGGCCAGCGACGCGATCACCGCCAGCGCGCTGGTCATCGGCATCAGCCGCCGCAGCCCGCCCAGGCGACGGATGTCGCGGGTGCCGGTCTCGTGGTCGATGATGCCCGCGGCCATGAACAGCGAGGCCTTGAACGTGGCGTGGTTGAGGATGTGGAACACGCCGGCGACCACCGCCATCGGCGTGGACAGGCCGAACAGCAGGGTGATCAGGCCCAGGTGGGAGATCGTCGAGTACGCCAGCAGGCCCTTGAGGTCGTGCTGGAAGATCGCGAACCAGGCCCCCAGCAGCAAGGTGGCGGCACCGACGCCGGTGACGATGTAGAAGAACTCGTCGGTGCCGGACAGCACCGGGTGCAGGCGCGCCAGCAGGAACACGCCGGCCTTCACCATCGTGGCCGAATGCAGGTAGGCCGACACCGGGGTGGGGGCGGCCATCGCGTGCGGCAGCCAGAAGTGCAGCGGGAATTGCGCGCTCTTGGTGAACACGCCGGCCAGCACCAGCCCGAGCACCCAGGGGTAGAGCGCGCTGGAGCGGATCAGCTCGCCGGAGGCCAGGACCGTGTCCAGGTCGTAGCTGCCCACGATCCGTCCGATCAGCAGTACGCCGCCGAGCAGGGCCAGGCCGCCGGCGCCGGTGATCGCCAGGGCCATGCGCGCGCCCTCGCGTGCGTCCTGGCGGTGCGTCCAGAAGCCGATCAGCAGGAACGAGCTGATGCTGGTCAGCTCCCAGAACACCAGCAGCAGGAGCAGGTTGCCGGCCAGGACCACGCCGAGCATCGAGCCCATGAACAGCAGCAGGTAACTGAAGAAGCGCACCGCGCTGTCGCGCGGTGACAGGTAGTAGTGCGCGTACAGCACCACCAGCGCGCCGATCGCCAGCACCATGCCGGCGAACATCCAGGCCAGGCCATCCATGCGCAGGACCAGATCCAGCCCGGCCTGCGGGATCCACGCGTGCTCGCCGCGCACCACCCAGCCCTGCAGCACCGACGGGGTCAGCCACGCCAGCACCAGCAGTCCCAGCAGCGGCGCCGCCCCGGCCACCCACGCCGCCACCGCGCGCGAACGGGGGCGCAGCAGGGCCAGCAGCGCCGCCGCCAGGAACGGCAGGGCGAGGAGGGTTTCCAGGAATGGGATCATCCGGGCGGTCTTGGGTCGGCCGTCGAGGTGATCCCGGAGTTTAGCAGCCGCTCGCGGCCACGCCCCGTGTTTTCGCCGACGGACGCTGTGTCCGGCGCGTCAGTACTTCCATCCCATCCGGCGGTAGCAGTGGGCCATCACCCACGCCGGGCCGATCAGAAGGTAGACCAGGTCGGTGAGGAAACTGGGGCGCCGGCCCTCGTAGTGATGGCCGACGAACTGGGCGATCCACGCCACCACGAACACCGCCGCGCCGCCGGCCAGCAGGGCGTCCAGGCCCAGGTGCATTTCCACCAGGCGGCAGGTGCATCCGGTCACGAAGAAGGCCGCCAGCATGCCCAGCCCCAGGCGTCGTGACAGCCGGTTGTAGAAGGACCAGGCGAAGAACATCGCCAGCGCGGCCCAGATCCCGGTGCGGGTCCAGGTACCGAACACCGGCACGCACCACACCACCGCCACCACCGACCACAGGATCGCGGGCACCGCGACCAGGTGGATGCGCTGGTTCAGCGGATGGCGGTGGTCGGCCGAGTAGCTGGCGAAATAGCGGTCGATCGGCCGCTGCGCGGTGGCGTCCATGGAGTCTCCCGGCCCGCGGCGGGCCCGGCGTGGAGCATAGCCCGCTGGCGCCCGGCGGGCCCGGGCGCAGGCGCCCTCAGTCGACCGAGATCCCGGCCAGCTTCTGCAGCGCCTCGGCGTAGCGGGCGCGGGTGCGCTCGATCACTTCGGCCGGCAGGGTCGGGCCGGGCGGGGTCTTGTCCCAGTCCAGCGTCTCCAGGTGGTCGCGCACGATCTGCTTGTCGTAGCTCGGCGGGCTGGTGCCGACCTGGTATTCGTCGGCCGGCCAGTAGCGCGAGGAGTCCGGCGTCAGCATCTCGTCCATGATGTAGAGGCGGCCGTCGGCATCGGTGCCGAACTCGAACTTGGTGTCTGCCAGCAGGATCCCGCGCTCGGCCGCATAGGCCGCCGCGAAGCGGTACAGGCGCAGGGTCGCGTCGCGCACCCTCTCAGCCAGCTCGCCACCGACCGCACGCACCATCGCGTCGAAGTCGATGTTCTCGTCGTGGTCGCCCACGGCCGCCTTGGTCGAGGGGGTGAAGATCGGCTCGGGCAGCTGCTCGGCCTGGCGCAGCCCGTCGGGCAGGGCGATGCCGCTGACCTGGCCGGTGCGCTGGTAGTCCTTCCAGCCGCTGCCGATCAGGTAGCCGCGGGCGATGGCCTCCACCGGCACCGGCTTGAGCTTGCGGGTCACCACCGCGCGCCGGGCGTACAGCGCCGCGTCCACGTCGCCGGGCAGCACCTGGGCCACGTCGATGCCGGTGAGGTGGTTGGGCATCAGGTGGGCGGTCTTGCCGAACCAGAAGTTGGAGATCTGGCACAGCATCTCGCCCTTGCCGGGGATCGGGTCGGGCAGTACCACGTCGAACGCCGACAGGCGGTCGGTGGCCACCATCAGCAGGTAGCCGTCGGGCGAGGACGCCTGCGCGCCGGCGGCGGCCAGCGCGGCCTCGGGGATGTGGTCGCGGGGAAGGTCGAACACGTCGCGCACCTTGCCGCGGTGGCGCAGCGGCAGGCCGGGCAGTTCGGACTGGAGCAGGGTCGTGGACAACGCAGTCTCCGGGCAGTGCACAGGTTGGCGGCGCGCCACGGGCAATGCCCGCGCGGCGGCCGGCCGCACAGTGTACGGCCAGCCGGGGCGGCTGTGCCTTACAATCGCGCGCTCCGCCAGTCCACGCGCAGGGGCGCGCCGCCGCATGAATCGCTGGTACGGAAAACTGCTGGGCCTGGTGGCCGGCGCGCTGCTGTTCCGCCCCAACCCCCTGTTCGGCGCGGTGGTGGGGCTGCTGGTGGGCCACGCCTTCGACGCGGACTGGTTCGGCCTGCGCCGGCGCGAGAACCCCTATGCCGAGCTGGGGCTGGAGGCGGATGCCAGCGACGCCGAGGTGGACCAGGCCTATCGCCGGCTGATCTCGCAGTACCACCCCGACAAGGTCGCCGGCGCGGCGCCGGAGCTGCGCGAGCAGGCCGAAAAGCGCTCGCGCGCGATCAACGCCGCCTACGACCGCATCCGCAGCCTGCGCCGGCGCTGACCGGCGCCACGACTTCCACAGCGAGCCGACCATGCAGCCGACCGTCATCGCCCCGTCCATCCTCTCGGCCGATTTCGCCCGCCTGGGCGAGGAGGTCGACAACGTGCTGGCCGCCGGCGCCGACTGGGTGCACTTCGACGTGATGGACAACCACTACGTGCCCAACCTCACGATCGGGCCGATGGTCTGCCAGGCGCTGCGCCGGCACGGCGTGAAGGCCTTCATCGACGTTCACCTGATGGTCGAGCCGGTGGACCGGATCGTGCCGGACTTCGCCGAGGCCGGTGCCAACCTCATCAGCTTCCATCCCGAAGCCAGCCGCCATGTGCACCGGACCCTCCAGCTGATCCGCGCCCACGGCTGCCAGGCCGGCCTGGTGCTCAACCCGGCCACCCCGGTGGAGGTGCTGGACTGGGTGCTGGAGGACCTGGACCTGGTGATGCTGATGTCGGTCAACCCGGGCTTCGGCGGCCAGGCCTTCATCCCCTCGACCCTGGACAAGCTGCGCGCGGTGCGGGCGATGATCGACAGGACCGGCAAGCCGATCCGGCTGGAGATCGACGGCGGGGTGAAGGGCGACAACATCGGGGAGATTGCCGCCGCCGGCGCGGACACCTTCGTCGCCGGGTCTGCGATCTTCGCCGCCCCGCGCACCCGCGAGCACTATGCGGGCGTGATCGGCGGGATGAAGGCGGCGGTCGACGCGGTCCGGGGCTGAGCCCACGCGGGCCGGCTTGCGCCGGTCCGGTCCGGTCGCAGGGGCCGCCCGGTCGGACGCCGGTTTCACGCCCGCCGCCCCACGCGGTTTGCCACACTTCGCCGTCCCCCCTGCCGCCCTGCCAATGACATCCCCAGCGACGTCGCCCGAGCTCTGGCTGATCCTCAATGGCAAGGCCGTTGCCGATGACGACGTACGCGCCGCGGTCGCCGCGCTGCGCACGCGCGGGACAGGCGTCTCGGTCCGGGTGACCTGGGAGGACGGGGACGCTGCCCGCTACGTGGCCGAGGCGCTGGCCGCCGGGGCGGCCACGGTGGTGGCCGGTGGCGGCGACGGCACTCTCAGCGAGGTGGCCCAGGCCCTGGCCGAACACGATGCCGCGACCGGCGCGCTGCCCGCGCTGGCGGTGCTGCCGCTGGGCACGGCGAACGATTTCGCCACCGCCGCCGGCCTGCCGCAGGCGCCGGAGCCGGCACTGGCGCTGGCCGTGCAGGCACCGCCGGTCGCGATGGACCTGCTGCGGATCGAGGCCGACGGCCGGCGCTACTGGTGCGCCAACCTCGCCAGCGGCGGTTTCGGCACCGAGGTGACGGTGGAGACCGACGAGGGCCTCAAGAGCCTGCTTGGCGGGCTCGCCTACCTGGTCACCGGGATCGCCCGGCTCGGCCGGATCGAGCCGCTGCAGGTGCGCCTGTCCGGCCCGCGGTTCGAGTGGGAAGGCGGACTGATCGCGCTGGGCCTGGGCAACGGCCGCCAGGCCGGCGGCGGACGCGAGCTCTGTCCGGAGGCGGTCGTGGATGACGGCCTGCTGGAGCTGACGGTGATCCCGGAACTGTCCGGCGAGCTGGCCGCCACCCTGGGCACCCTGCTCAAGGACGGCCAGCGCGCCGCCCTGGAGCGCAGCGCGGTGCGCGCACGGCTGCCGTGGGTGGAACTGGAGGCGCGGGACGGCCCGATGACGCTCAACCTCGATGGCGAGCCGGTGCAGGCCCGCCGCTTCCGGATCGACTGCGTGCCCGGGCGCCTGCAGGTGCGCCTGCCCGCGGACAGCCCGTTGCTGCGGCAACCGTCCTAACGGTGCGCGGCCACTGCGCGCGGTGGCCGGATCCGGTTAAAGTGGGCGCCATGTTCGGCCAGACGATCAGGCTTCAAAGCTCCTCCGCGCGCCCGGGTTGGCGATGGCGGCCCCATGCCGTCGTTTGCCATGCCCCGTATTGCCGGAAGGAAGCCTGCCTTGACCACGCCCGAACAGTTCCAGCGCCACGCCGCTGAGTCCCGCCATACCCGCATTCCCGTCGTCCGCGAGGTGCTGTCCGACCTGGACACGCCGCTGTCGGTCTACCTGAAGCTGGCCGACGCCCCGCATACCTACCTGTTCGAATCGGTCGAGGGCGGCGAGCGCTTCGGCCGCTACTCGATCATCGGCCTACCCGCGGCGCGCACGGTCGAGTTCCGCGGCCACACCATGCAGGTGCGCCAGGGCGACCAGGTGCTGGAAACGCGCGAGGTCGCCGACCCGTTCGCCGAGGTCGAGGCGCTGCGCGCGTCCTACTCGGTGCCGAAGCTCGAAGGCCTGCCGGGCTTCACCGGCGGGCTGGTCGGCTGGTTCGGCTTCGAGTGCATCGGCTACATCGAGCCGCGCCTGGCCGGCGGCACCCGCCCCGACGAGCTGGACACCCCGGACATCCACCTGATGCTCTCCGAGGAGCTGGCGGTGTTCGACAACCTCAAGGGCCGGCTGTACCTGGTGGTGCACGCCGACCCGCGCCAGCCGGGCGCGTGGGACGCGGCCCAGGCACGGCTGGACAGCCTGGTCGACAAGCTGCGCCGGCCCGGGCACTACCCGGCACCGATCAGCCGCGACGTGCTGGACGAGAGCCACTTCGTCTCCGGCTTCACCCGCGAGGGCTTCATCGAGGCGGTGGAGAGATCCAAGGAATACATCCGCGCCGGCGACGTGTTCCAGGTGGTGCTGAGCCAGCGCCTGAGCGTGCCCTTCAACGCGCGCCCGGTGGACGTCTACCGCGCGCTGCGCGCACTCAACCCCTCGCCGTACATGTACTTCCTGGATACCGGCAAGGTCCAGGTGGTCGGGTCCTCGCCGGAGATCCTGGTGCGGCTGCAGGGCGGCGAGGTGACGGTGCGCCCGATCGCCGGCACCCGCCCGCGCGGCGCCACCCCGGCCGAGGACCTGGCGCTGGAGCAGGAGCTGCTGGCCGATCCGAAGGAGCTGGCCGAGCACGTGATGCTGATCGACCTGGGCCGCAATGACGTTGGCCGCGTGTCCGAGCCGGGCAGCGTCGAGGTCGGCGAGCGCTTCGTGATCGAACGCTACAGCCACGTCATGCACATCGTCAGCGAGGTCACCGGCCGGCTGCTGCCGGACCTGAGCTACGCCGACGTGCTGCGCGCCACCTTCCCCGCCGGCACGGTCAGCGGCGCGCCGAAGATCCGCGCGCTGGAGGTGATCCGCGAACTGGAGCCGGTCAAGCGAAACGTCTATGCCGGCAGCATCGGCTACATCGGCTGGCACGGCGATGCCGACACCGCCATCGCCATCCGCACCGCGGTGATCAAGGACGGCCGCCTGCACGTGCAGGCCGGCGCCGGCATCGTCTACGACTCCGATCCGCAGAAGGAGTGGGACGAGACCATGAACAAGGGCCGCGCGCTGTTCCGTGCCGTCGCCCAGGCCGCCAGCGGCCTGTAAGGGGAATCCGATGCTGCTGATGATCGACAACTACGACAGCTTCACCTTCAACCTCGTGCAGTACCTGCAGGCGCTGGGCGCCGAGGTGGAGGTGGTGCGCAACGACGCGCTGACGGTGGAGCAGATCCAGAGGCTCGCGCCGGAGCGGATCGTGATCTCACCGGGGCCGTGCACGCCGAACGAGGCCGGCGTTTCGGTGGAGGTGATCGAGCGGATGGGCGCGACCACGCCGATCCTGGGCGTGTGCCTGGGCCATCAGGGCATCGGCCAGGCCTACGGCGGCAAGGTGGTGCGCGCCGGCAACATCATGCACGGCAAGACCTCGCCGATCCGGCACCAGGGCAAGGGTGTGTTCGCCGGCCTGCCCGATGGTTACGAGGCCACCCGCTACCACTCGCTGGTGGTCGAACACGCCTCGCTGCCGGACTGCCTGGAAGTCACCGCCTGGACCGAGGACCCCGATGGCGCGTTCGAGGCGATCATGGGCCTGCGCCATCGCGAGCACCCGGTGGAGGGCGTGCAGTTCCACCCCGAGTCGATCCTCACCCAGCACGGCCATGCCCTGCTGCGGAACTTCCTCGAGCGCTGAGGCGACGGCGCCCGGCAAGGCCGGGCGCCGCGTGGACCGGGTCAGCCCTGCACGATGAAGTCGATGACCACCGCCCCCGGATCACGCTGGCGGTAGGCCACGGCCACCCGCGCGCCAAAGCGGTCGGCGATCTGGTTCAGCAGCGGCAGCGGATCGTGGTCGTTGACGAAGCGCATCGCCTCGCCGGGCTCCAGCGCCGACAACGCGCCGAAGATCGCCGAATGGCGGAAGCGCCGGGCGATGCCGCGGGCATCGAACGGATAGGCGTGGTAGGCCGGGGTGGCGTCGTCCATCGGGGACTCCTGCACGAAGGGGCCACCAGCGTGCCGTCGGCGCGGCGCGTGCGCCCTGACCCAGGTCAGGTGGCGCGCACGCCTCAGCGGTAGACCAGCCGCCGCAGCAGGAAGAAGGTGACCATCGCCAGGCCGCCTTCGACCACCGGTTTGGCCAGCCACGCCCAGCGCAGGCCCAGCTGCATCTCCACCGCGTGCACCAGCACCGTGCTGGCGATGGTCATGCCGATCCACAGCAGGCCGAACCGGCGGAAACGGCGCCAGCCCAGGTGCGCGCCATCCTCGCCGGCGAAGGTGTAGCGGCCGTTGAGCCAGAAGCCCAGCAGCGCACCGCTGGTCCGGCCCAGCAGGTTGGCTGGCACCGCGTGCAGCCCCAGCGCCGTGACCCCGACGAAGATCGCCCAGTCGACCACCAGCTGCAGCAGGCCGAACACGATGTACTGGCTGCCTTGGCGCAGGAGGGGCATGGGCACGGGACGCGGGCGGGGGGAGGCGCGATTCTAGACCCAGCCCGGCCGCGGCCGCGCGAATGCCGGCGACGCCCCGGGATAGAATCGCGTCCCGTCCCCACACAGCGAAGCGCCGATCCATGACCCAGTCCCTGCACGTGGTGATCCTGGCCGCCGGTGAAGGCAAGCGCATGCGCTCGGCGCTGCCCAAGGTGCTGCAGCCGATCGGCGGGCGGCCGATGCTGGCCCACGTGATCGACACCGCGCGCCAGCTGCAGCCGGCCGGCATCCACGTGGTCTACGGCCACGGCGGCGAAGCGGTGCGTGAGGCCTTCGCCGGTCAGGACGACCTGCGCTGGGCCGAACAGTCGCGCCAGCTGGGCACCGGCCACGCGGTGCAGCAGGCCATGCCGGACATCCCGGCCACGGTCGACGTGCTGGTGCTGTACGGCGACGTGCCGCTGACCTCCGCCGACACCCTGCGCCGGCTGCTGCAGGCCCAGGGCCTGCTGCGGGTGCTGGTGGCCGAGCTGGCCGACCCGACCGGCTACGGGCGGATCGTGCGCGACCCGCAGGGTCGCGTCGCGCAGATCGTCGAGCACCGCGACGCCAGCGAGGAGCAGCGCCGCATCGCCACGGTCAACACCGGCATCATCGCCGCCGAGTCCGATGCGCTGAAGCGCTGGCTGTCGCGGCTGTCCAACGCCAACGCGCAGGGCGAGTACTACCTGACCGACGTGTTCGCCATGGCCGCCGAGGAATACAACGCCGCCGAGATGGTGGCGGTGGCAGACCCGCTGGAGGTGGAGGGCGCCAACGACCCGTGGCAGCTGGCCCAGCTCGAGCGTGCCTGGCAGCTGCGCCGTGCGCGCGAGCTGTGCCTGGCCGGCGCGCGCCTGCTGGACCCGGCGCGGGTCGATCAGCGCGGCAGCGTGCGGGTGGGCCGCGACGTGGAGATCGACGTGGACGTGGTGCTCGAAGGCGAGGTCGAGCTGGGCGATGGCGTGCGCATCGGCCCGTTCACCCGGCTCAGGGACGTGCGCCTGGGCCCGGGCACCGAGGTGCGCGCGCATTGCGACCTGGAGGGCGTGGTGACCGAGGGCGCGGCGCAGATCGGGCCCTTCGCGCGGCTGCGTCCGGGCACGGTGCTGGCCGATGGCGTGCACATCGGCAACTTCGTGGAAACCAAGAAAGCGGCGATGGGCGTGGCCAGCAAGGCCAACCACCTGGCTTACCTGGGCGATGCGCAGGTGGGCGCCGGGGTGAACATCGGCGCCGGCACCATCACCTGCAACTACGACGGCGTCAACAAGTCGACCACGGTGATCGGCGACGGCGCCTTCATCGGCTCCAATTCCTCGCTGGTGGCGCCGGTGGAGATCGGCGCCGGGGCGACCATCGGCGCCGGTTCGGTCATCACCCGCAACGCGCCGGCCGACACCCTGACCATGGCCCGCGCGCGGCAGTCGGTGGTCGAGGGCTGGCAGCGCCCGCAGAAGAAGCCGAAGGCATAACGGCGCACCCCGACGCGGCCGCAGGCGGCATCCGCGGAAACTCGGCAGGGCCGTGGCGGAGGGTCCGCACGCTTGCCGTGCATCGATCCCCCCGGTGCGCTTCGCTTGCCCGGGCCACGGGCCACGCGCCACGGGCTGCGGGCTGCGGGCTGCGGGCTGCGATGGTGCGCGGTGCGGGGCGGCGCGTTATCACGGCGGCCACCGGTCGCAGGATTCCCGGCTCAGGGTTCCGGCAGCATCACCGCCACGCACAGGCCGCCATCGCTGCGGTTCTGCAGCGACAGGCGCCCGCCGTGGGCCTCGATGATCTCGCGGGTCAGCGCCAGGCCCAGGCCGGTGCCATGGCGCTTGGTCGAATAGAACGGCAGCAGGGCGTTCTGCAGCACCGCCTCGTTCATCCCCGGCCCGCGGTCCAGCACCTCCAGCCGGGTCCAGCCGGGCAGGCGCCGCAGCCGCACCTGCACCGTGGCGGCACGCGGGTCCACCTCGTCGCCGGCCTCGTGCGCGTTCTTCAGCAGGTTCAGCAGCGCCTGTTCCATCTGCGCCGGGTCCACCCGTGCACGCAGCTCGCCGGCCATGCCGTCCAGCTCGAAGCCGATCTGGCGCTGCAGGCGCGCGAGGAAGTCCTCCCAGTCCACCGCCTGCAGCTGCGGCTGCGGCAGCTTGGCAAAGCGCGCATAGCCGCGGATGAAACCCTCCAGGTGGCGCGAGCGGTCCTCGATGGTGGAGAACACCTCGGCGAGCCGTTCGTGGCGCCCGCGCCGCACCAGCTCGGCGCCGGAATGGGCCAGCGAGGCGATCGGCGCCAGCGAGTTGTTGAGCTCGTGGCTGATCACCCGGATCACCTTCTTCCAGGTCTGCACTTCCTGGCGGCGCAGCTCCGGCGTCAGCAGGCGCACCAGCATCAGCTCGTGGTGGCGGCCGTTGAGGGTGAAGCGCCGGCGCGAAAGGTGGTAGACCTCCTCCTCCTCGCCTTCGGCGTCGTCCTCGGCGCGCACGCCGAACAGGCTGTCGCCGCCGCGCGCCACCGCCTCGCGCAGCTCCGCCGGCAATGCCTCCAGCACCGCGTCCATGTGCTGGCCCTCGAGCTTGCGGCCGTCGTGCAGCAGCTTGCGCGCGGCCAGGTTGGCGTACACCACCCGGCCCAGGCCGTCGCCGCCGTCGGCCCACAGCAGCATCGCCACCGGGGTGTTCTGCACCATCGTGTCCAGCAGCAGCTCGCGCTGCACCAGGTTCTGGCGCTGCTGGCGCAACGCATCGCCCAGCGCGGCGTGCGCGCGCACCAGCTCGCCCAGCTCGTCGCGGCTGTGCCAGTGCACGCCGAAATTGAACTCGCCGTCGCGATAGGTGTTGACGCTGCCGGCCAGGGCGCGGAACAGCGCGCGCAGCGGCGCCAGCGCGCGGTGCAGGCTCCACCACATCAGCGCCAGCAGGACCAGCACCGACAGGGTGACCAGCACCCAGCCGCGGTCGATCCAGTAGGCGATGGTCCAGGGCAGCGCGGCGGCCAGGGCCAGCACCGGCAGCAGGCGCAGGAACAGGCGCAGGGTAAGGGGGCGGCGGGACATGGTCGCTCAGGGGCCCTTGAGTCCATGGCGCTCCATGCGCCGGTACAGCGCCTGGCGGCTCATGCCCAGTTCCGCGGCCGCCTGCGCGATGACACCCCCGGCACGGTCCAGCGCCGCCTCGATCTGTTCGCGCTCCGGCTCGCGCGCCGGCGCTGGACGCGGCGCCTGGGTCCGCGGCAGGGCCAGGTCCTCCGGCTCGATCCGCGGCCCGGTCGCCAGCAGCTGCGCGCGCTGGACCACGTTGCGCAGCTCGCGCACGTTGCCCGGCCACGGATGGCGCTGCAGCGCGGCGGCCGCGGCCGGTGACAGCGGCTTGCCGCCTTCGCCGAAGCGCTCGGCCAGCGGCAGCACGTCGCCGGGCCGCTCGGCCAGCGGCGGCATCGCCAGCTCGATGGTGTTGAGCCGGTAGTAGAGGTCCTCGCGGAAGCCGCCATCGCGGATCATCGCCGGCAGGTCGGCGTTGGTCGCGCTGACCACCCGCACCCGCACCTGGCGCTCGCGGTTGGAGCCGAGCCGCGCGAAGCGGCCGGTTTCCAGCACCCGCAGCAGCTTCATCTGCCCGGCCGGCGGCAGGTTGCCGATCTCGTCCAGGAACAGGGTGCCGCCATCGGCGGCCTCGAACTTGCCTTCGCGCGCCTTGTTGGCGCCGGTGTAGGCGCCTGCCTCGGCGCCGAACAGCTCGGCCTCGATCAGGTCGGCCGGCAACGCGCCGCAGTTGACGGTCACGAACGGGCCGGCGCGCACCGGCGAGTTGGCCTGGATGATCTCGGCGATCTTCTCCTTGCCGCTGCCATTGGGGCCGGTGATCAGCACCGGCAGCTCCGAGCGCGCCACCTGGCAGGCCAGTGCCACCACCCGCTCGCTGGCGGCGTCGGCGAACACCGCCCCGCGCAGGTCGTAGCGCCGCGCCAGGTCGTCGCGGCGGCGGCGCTCGCCATGGCGGCGCTGCTCCAGCTCGCGCCGGGTCTCGGACAGCTCCAGCAGGTTGTTGACCGTGGCCAGCAGCTTGGCGTCCTGCCAGGGCTTGGCCACGTAGTCGGCGGCACCGGCCTTGATCAGTTCCACCGCGCTTTCCAGGTGGGTCCACGCGGTGAGCAGCACCACCGGCAGGTCCGGGTGGCGCTGGCGGATGGCCGCGAACAGGGCGCGGCCCTCGTCGCCGGAGGTGGTGTCGGCGGTGAAGTTCATGTCCTGGATCACCAGGTCCACCGGCTCGCTGTCCAGCAGGGCCAGCCCGGCCCCGGGCGATGCCGCATGCACGGTGGCCAGGTCGTGCAGCGAGAACAGCACCTCCAGCGCGGTGGCCACGGCGAGGTTGTCATCGATGACGAGGATGGTGGACATGGCGTGGCCGTGCGGAAGGTGCGCAGATCGTAACGGCTAGCCGCCGGCCGCGGCGCGGTGGCCGTAGCTGAGCACGCGGGTGATGCGCCAGCGGCCCTGCTCCAGGCGCCAGACGATGGTGAAGTCGGCCAGGCCCTCGCACAGGTCGCTGCCAGCCTGGCAGAAGCGGTGCTTGCCCTGGGCGATGGCGCCGAAGCCGTGCACCGGATACACCGACAGCGAGCCGGGCACGCGCTGGCGGGTGTAGCGCCCGCACGCGTGCCGGCGGGTATTGTCGAGCATCGCCTCGCGCGTCCAGGTCACTCCGCCGGTGTCGTGGTAGAACTCGACGCCCGGGTCGAAATACCCGGCGTGGCGCTGCAGCTGGGCCGGGTCGGCGCAACGGTTGAACGCGTCGAACACCGCCTCGTCCAGGCCGGCGATCGTCGTGGCCAGGTCGGCGCCGTCCGCGCCGGCGGCGGGAGGACCGGGGGTGTCGGCCGGTGCCGCTGCCAGCGCCGGCATTACGCCGACGGCCAGGCACAGCACGGCTGCAGGCACGGTCAGGTGGATTGGCACGGGACTGCTCCGGGTGAGCGACGGCGCGGCGGAGGCCGCGCCGTCGATGGCGCGCTCAGACGCTGCGCGTGGCGGTGGCCGGCGGGATGGACGCCGCGCGCCGGGCCGGCGCGTATACCGCCACCTGGCCCAGCAGCCACAGCAGCACCGCGCCGGCGGGCAGGTAGTACAGCGGCAGCCGGCCCAGGTCGCTGCGGCCCATCATCAGCTGGTTGATCGCGAAGGCCAGCAGCATGCCCAGGGCGATGCCGATGGTGGCCAGCAGGAAGTTCTCGGTCTGGAAGTAGCGCAGGATCTGGCCGCGGGTGGCGCCCAGGGCGCGGCGCACGCCGATCTGCTTGGTGCGCTGCTGCACCCAGAAGCTGGCCAGGCCGATGATGCCCAGCGCGGTGATCAGCAGCAGCGCCACGCAGACGATGCCCAGCAGCCAGGCCATCGCCCGCGGGCCCTGGTAGAACTCGGCGCGCAGCTCCTCGAACGTCTTGCTGTTCTTGTCCAGGATGATGCGGTCGGCACCGTTGGCACGCAGTGCCGCCACCGCCGCTTCCAGCACTTCGGCGCGGCGCTGCGGGTCGGTGCGGATCACGTAGTTGCCGCCGAGGTTGTAGTGCGGGCGCAGCGGGTAGATCACCGAGTACTCGCGTGCGCTCGGGCCGCCCTGCTGGCTCGGCCGCACCAGGTGTTCGACCACGCCGACCACGCGGGTGGGCTGGTCGCTCCAGCTGTAGAAGCCCTTGCCGATCGGGTCCTCGCCCGGGAACAGGCGCTCGGCCAGCTTGCGGGTGATGATCGCCGACGGCACCGTTTCGCCGTCGTTGCCGGCCAGCAGGTCGGCCGCGTCGCGGTACTCCTCGGGGTTGAAGCCGCGTCCGGCGACGATCTCCAGGCCGAAGGTATCGATGAACTGCTCCTCGGCCATGTAGGTGGTGGCGCTGAGGGTGGACTGGGTCTGCTCCTGGGTCAGGCGCACGCCGCTGTTCCAGGACGAGTTCACGAACGGCACCTGGTTGGTCACGGTGGCGTCCTTGACCCCGGGGATGGCGCGCAGCGCGGCCAGGTCGGTGCGGGTGCGGGCGACCTCGTCGGCGTCGCTGCCGATGCTGGTGATCTGCACGCGCACCAGCTCGCTCTCGGCCAGGCCGCTGACCTCGCGCACCTGGACCAGGCGGTCGCTGATGACGAACAGCGCGTTGCAGATGATCGCGCAGGTCAGCGCGACCTCGATGACGATCAGCGATGCGGCGGTCTTGTGCCGCATCAGGGTGGAAAGGATCGGTCGGATGTCCATGGAGCGTCTCCGGGTGTCCGTGGCGCAGGCTGTGCCCGCGCGCATTGCGATTCGGGAAGGCGGCGCGGCCGGACCGCGCCGCGCGGTCACTGGCTCTTGAGCTGGATCGCCGGGGTCACCTGCATCGCCCGCCACGCCGGCAGCAGGCCGGCCAGCAGGCTGGCGACCAGGGCCAGCAGGAAGGTCAGCGCCAGCATGGTCAGGTCCAAATGGGCCAGCTCGGCATGGCTGGCCGGCTGCTGGCGCACGCCCCACAGTCCGAGCAGGGCCAGGCCCAGGCCCAGCACGCCGCCGGCCAGCCCGACCGCGCCGGCCTCCACCAGGCACTGGGCGAAGATCGCCCCGCGCGAGGCACCCAGCGCGCGACGCACGCCGATCTCGCTGCCGCGGCGCAGGAACTTGGCCAGCAGCAGGCCGACCGTGTTCACCAGGCACACCAGCAGGAACCCGATGCCCAGCCACAGCTGGATCACCACGTCGGCCGGCACCACCCGGTTGAACTCCAGCCACTCCATCACCGGGCGCAGGCGCACGTTGGTCGGACGCTTGTAGCGGCCGGCCGCGCGCTGCTGGTCGGAATAGTTGACCAGGTAGTCGCGGTAGGCGCTGGCCTTGGCGGCCGAGTCCAGCTCCACCCAGTACTGGATCCACACGCACGGCGCGGTCTCGCTGGTGGAGTCGCCGCCGCTGTCTCCCCAGCAGTCCATGCTGCCGCTGCGGCCCATCTTCATGTCGCGCGAAGTGGAGAAGGGCAGGAACACGTCCTCCAGCTCGCCATAGCGGTCGCTGTTCATGTCCCAGAAGCGCGGCGAGGGGCGCCACTGGTCGATCACGCCGACCACGGTGAAATCGCCCTGGTCGATGCGCAGGGTCTTGCCGGTGCTGTCGCCGCCGCCGAATACCCGCTCGTTGAACTCCCTGGAGATCACCGCCACCCGGGCGCGGTCGGCATCCTCCTTCGCGCTCCAGCCCTGGCCATGCAGCATCGGCACGTCGAACATCGGGAAGAAGTCGGCGCTGGTGTAGCGCGAATCGGCCAGGAACGGCACCACGCCCTCGCGCTCGGGCGTCACCGAGACGTTGCCGCCGGTCATCATCGCCTGGCGGTCGCCGCGCTTCTCGCGCAGCAGGGCCTGGGCGTCGTAGCGGGTGACCTGCCCGGCCGGCTCCTCGCCGGGCGTGTAGTCGTTCATCTCCGCCGGGTCCAACTGCACGTAGTATAGGTTCGCGCTCTTGGAGGGGATCGGGTCGCCGGAGAGGGTGTGGAAGGCGGTCAGCGTGGTCATGCACGCGCCGATGCCCAGCGCGATGGCCAGCACCATCAGTACGGTCAGGGCCTTGTCGCGACGGAAGCTGCGCACGGCCAGGTTGCAGTAGTAGGCGAACATGGGCGTGCTCCTCAGGCCTGGGCGTCCACGGTGCCGGCATCGCCGCGGGCGCGCGCCAGCGTGGCCGGGCCCTGGCCCAGCGACAGGTCGGTGGCCACGCCGTCGACGATGTGCACGTTGCGCTGCGCGCGCGCGGCCAGCTCCGGGTCGTGGGTGACCATGACGATGGTGGTGCCGGCGGCGTTGATCTGCTCCAGCAGCTCCATCACCCCGCGGGCCATCTGCGAGTCCAGGTTGCCGGTGGGTTCGTCGGCCAGCAGCAGGCGCGGTTCGCCGGCCAGGGCGCGGGCGATCGCCACGCGCTGCTGCTGGCCGCCGGACAGCTCGGCCGGGTAGTGCCGCATGCGCGAGGACAGGCCCACCTCGCCCAGCGCCTTCTCGATCCGCGCCTTGCGGTCGGACGCCGACAGCCCGCGGTAGCGCAGCGGCACGTCGACGTTGTCGAACAGGTTGAGGTCCGGGATCAGGTTGAAGCCCTGGAAGATGAAGCCGATCTTGCGGTTGCGCAGGCGGCTGCGGGCGTCGTCGGACATGCCGCGCACGTTCTCGCCGTCCAGCAGGTAGTCGCCCTCGCTGAAGGTCTCCAGCAGCCCGGCGATGTTGAGGAAGGTGGTCTTGCCCGAGCCGGACGGGCCGGTGACGGCGACGAACTCGCCCTCGCGGACGTGCAGGTCGAGCGAGCGCAGGGCGTGGGTTTCGACCATCGCGGTGCGGTAGACCTTGGAGACCTTGCGCATTTCCAGCATGACGGTATTCCTCTGGGGTGATTCGGTGATGGGGTGTGACGAGGGTGCCGCCACGCCCGCCGGTGCGGGCGCGACGGCGTGCGTGCTAGCGGATGGAAACCTGCTCGGCATCGCCGAACTGGTCGCTGCCTGAGACGACGATGCGGTCGCCCTCGCGGGCGCCTGCGACGATCTCGACGTAGCCCAGGCTGCTGACGCCGGTCTGCACCGGGCGGCGCCGGGCGCTGCGGCCCTCGACCACCCAGGCGAAGCGCCCGCCTTCCTGCTCGACGAACGGGCCGCGCTCGACCATCAGCACGTCCTTGCGCGTGTCCAGCACGATGCGCGAGGACAGGCGCTGGTTCTGGCGCAGGCCCGGCGGCTGGGCGCCGTCATCGAAGCGCAGGCGCGCGGTGACCTCGCCGTTGACCACTTCCGGCGACACCGCCGAGACCTTGGCCGGGTACGGCTTGCCCTGGCTGGTGACCTGGGCCGGCACGCCGATGCCCAGGTCGCGGGCGAAGCTCTCCGGCACGCGGATCTCCACCTCGAACTCGCTCAGGTCGATCACGCTCAGGATCGGCGCGTTGACCGCCACGTTGGTGCCCTGGGCGATCTGCACCTGGCCGACCTGGCCGTCGAACGGCGCGCGCAGGGTCAACGCCTGGACCTGGCGCTGCAGCTCGGCGGCCACCGCCTTCTGACGGTCGGCCAGCAGGCGCTTGTTGCGTGCGTCCAGCGCCGCGCCCTGGCCCTGCAGGCCGGCGTCGCGGCGGGCGGTATCCAGGCCGATCTGGGCCTTCTTCAGTTCGTCCTGGGCGCGGGCCAGCTCGTTGTTGGAGACCGCGCCGCCGGCATGGCCGCGCTCGTAGCGCTCCAGGTCGCGCCGGGCGGCGGTGTGGTCCACCTGGGCCTGGTCCTGGGCCTTGCGCGCGTTGAGGGTGGCGATCTGCGCGTCCAGCTGGGCACGGCTGGCCTCGGCCTCCATGCCGGCCAGGGTGGATTCCTCCTGGACCAGCTTGCTGCGCAGTTCCGGGCTGTCGATCACCGCCAGCACCTGGCCCTTCTTCACCGCATCGCCGGCCACGACCTTCAGGCTGACCGTGCCGCCAGCGATGGCGTACAGGGTCGGGCTGTTGGCGGTGATGACCTTGCCGTCGGCGGACAGGTCGCGGACCAGGTCGCCACGCTTGACCTCGGCGATGCGCACGCGGCTGCCGTCATAGGAACGCGAGCCGGCGCTCCAGCCGGAAACCACCCACGCCAGCAGCACCAGCGCGATCCCGCCGGCGACCGCCGGCCACAACCAGCGGCGCCAGGCCGGGCGGGCGGTGGCGGAGGAGAGCGGTCGGTCCTGGGCGGAGGTGTCGGGGATCATGGGTGGCGGATGGTCGGGTGGGTGTCCGGTTTCCTGTTGCAGGTCCCGTGCCAACTTCAACCTTTTGATTTGAAAGGATTTGACGCAGGCGCCGGAGTGTCCGCGGTGTCCGCTGGACACCGCGCGGACACCGTCCGCGGGCGGCAGGGCGGACGCGGGGCCAGCGCGCCGGTGGGGCGGAAGGGTGGCGGCTGCACGCTTCGCCGGCCGGTTTTGCCTTGCGAGCCCGGATCTCCAGGCATGAGGCCCTGCTTCGTACGTGAAGCCCAGGGCTCCAGCCGCAAGGCTTTCTGCTTTGCACGCAAGACACCGGGCTCCAGCCGCAAGGCTTTCTGCTTCGCGCGCGAAGCTCCGGGCTCCAGCCGCAAGGCTTCCTGCTTCGCGCGCGAAGCTCCGGGCTCCGGTTGCAAGGCTTTCGGCTTCGCACGTGAAGCTCCGGGCTCCGGTTGCAAGGCTTTCGGCTTCGCACGTGAAGCTCCGGGCTCTGGTTGCAAGGCTTTCGGCTTCGCACGCGAAGCTCCAGGCTCCAATCGCAAGGCTTCCTGCTTCGCGCGCCGGGTCCGGAACTCCAATGGCGGAGCTTTCTACCTTGCGGGCCGAGCCCGGAGCCCCGCGTGCGAAGGCCTTCCTGCTTTGCACGTCGCCTCGGCCAGCGGCCACGGGGCCTGCGCGTTCCACGGCCAGTCGGTTCACCGGCCTCCTTCGCCCGTCCAACGGTGCGAGGCGACCCTTGGGGCTGCTGTCTTGCGCAGGAGGGACACGCCACCTGGGGCGCCGCCGCCCTGGCCCCCGCCACGGCCGGCTCCCTTCCGGGTGGAGAGCGAGGCTGCCGCGCGCACCCGTCCGGCCACGGCTGCCCGCAACCGTCTGACTGCCAACTGTGCGCCCCGGCGCCCCACCGCCGGCCCGCCCGTACGCTCCGGTTAGAATCGCGCACCTGTCACCGCTTGGAAGAACGGCATGTGCGGCATCGTTGGCGCGATCGCGGATCGCGATGTGGTTCCGGTCCTGGTCGAGGGCCTCAAGCGCCTGGAATACCGCGGCTATGACTCTTCCGGCATCGCCGTGGCCGACACCGGCCAGGTGCGCCGGGTGCGCCGCACCGGGCGCGTGGCGGAGATGGAGCAGGCGGCCGCGGCCGAAGGCTTCCAGGGCACCCTGGGCATCGGCCACACCCGCTGGGCGACCCATGGCGGGGTGACCGAGGCCAACGCCCATCCGCACATCAGCCGCGGCGAGCTGGCGCTGGTCCACAACGGCATCATCGAGAACCACGAGGAGCAGCGCGAGCGGCTGTCTGCGCTGGGCTACGAGTTCGAGTCGCAGACCGATACCGAGGTCATCGCCCACCTGATCCACCACCACATGGCTGGCGGTGGCGACCTGCTGGCGGCGTTGCAGGCCACGGTCAAGGAACTGACCGGCGCCTACGCGCTGGCGGTGCTCAGCCGCCGCGAGCCCGGCCGCCTGGTGTGCGCGCGCATGGGCTGCCCGCTGCTGGTGGGGCTGGGCGAGGGCGAGAACTTCGTGGCGTCGGACGTGTCGGCGATCCTGTCGGCCACCCGCCGGGTGATCTTCCTGGAGGAGGGCGATACCGCCGAGGTGCGCCGCGAAGGCGTGCGCGTGTTCGACGGCCAGGACCGGGAGGTCGTGCGCGAGGTGCATGTCTCGGACGTGTCCCTGGCTTCGCTGGAGCTCGGTCCGTACCGGCACTTCATGCAGAAGGAGATCCACGAGCAGCCGCGCGCCATCGCCGACACCCTGGAGGCGGTGATCGATGCAGGCAGCTTCGAGCCGACCCTGTTCGGCAAGGGCGCCGAGGCGGTGCTGCGCCAGGTCCGCGGCGTGCAGATCCTGGCATGCGGTACCAGCTATTACGCCGGGCTGACCGCGCGCTACTGGATCGAGGCCATCGCCGGCCTGCCATGCAGCGTGGAGATCGCCAGCGAATACCGCTACCGCGATGCATGGGCTGACCCGGACCACCTGGTGGTGACCATCTCCCAGTCCGGCGAAACCCTGGACACGATGGAGGCGCTCAAGTACGCCAAGGCGCTGGGCCACCGCCACACGCTTTCGATCTGCAACGTGCCGGAGAGCGCGATCCCGCGCGCCAGCGGGCTGGTCTGCTACACCCGTGCCGGTGCCGAGATCGGCGTGGCCTCGACCAAGGCCTTCACCACCCAGCTGGCGGCGCTGTTCCAGCTGACCGTGGTGCTGGGCAAGCTGCACGGCAAGGTCGGGACGGCCGACGAAGCCGGCTACCTGGAGCAGCTGCGCATGCTGCCGGGCAGCGTGCAGCACGCGCTCAACCTGGAGCCGCAGATCCAGGCCTGGGCCGAGCGCTTCGCGCGCAAGGAGAACGCGCTGTTCCTGGGCCGCGGCCTGCATTACCCGATCGCGCTGGAAGGCGCGCTCAAGCTCAAGGAGATCTCCTACATCCACGCCGAGGCCTACCCGGCCGGCGAGCTCAAGCACGGCCCGCTGGCGCTGGTGGATGCCGAGATGCCGGTGGTGGTGATCGCGCCGAACGACCGCCTGCTGGAGAAGGTCAAGTCGAACATGCAGGAAGTGCGCGCGCGCGGCGGCGAGCTGTTCGTGTTCGCCGACCAGGACAGCAACTTCAGCGCTTCCGAAGGCGTGCACGTGATCCGCACCCCGCGCCACACCGGCGTGCTCAGCCCGGTGATCCACACCATCCCGGTGCAGCTGCTGGCCTACCACACCGCCCTGGCCCGCGGCACCGACGTGGACAAGCCGCGCAACCTGGCCAAGTCGGTCACGGTGGAATAGGCCGGCACCCGCCGGCCGGCACGTCCGTCCCGTCCCGCGCCGGCAGCCATCGGCCCCGGCGCGGGTCGGTCAGGGGTGGCGCCCGGACGCCACCGGCCGCGTCAATGCACGTGCGCCCCGCGCATGACCTCGGCCGCCTCGACCATCCTGCGCAGCGCCAGGTCCGTCTCCTCCCAGCCGCGGGTCTTCAGCCCGCAGTCCGGGTTCACCCACACCTGCTCCGGTGCCAGCACCTGGCGCGCCCTGCCCAGCAGTTCCACCATCTCGGCGGTGGTGGGGATGCGCGGGGAGTGGATGTCGTACACGCCCGGGCCGATCTGGCTGGGATACTGGAACCTGGCGAACGCATCGAGCAGTTCCATCCGCGAGCGCGAGGTCTCGATCGAGATCACGTCCGCGTCCAGCGCCGCCACCGCCTGGATGATGTCGTTGAATTCGGCGTAGCACATGTGGGTGTGGATCTGGGTGGCATCGGCCACCCCGGACGCGCACAGGCGGAAGCATTCGACCGCCCATTCCAGGTAGGCGTCCCAGTGCGCGCGCCGCAGCGGCAGCCCCTCGCGCAGGGCCGGTTCGTCGATCTGGATCACCCGGATGCCGGCCGCCTCCAGGTCCAGGACTTCGTCGCGCAGGGCCAGTGCGATCTGCCTGCAGGTGTCCGCGCGCGGCTGGTCGTCGCGCACGAACGACCACTGCATCAGGGTCACCGGGCCGGTGAGCATGCCCTTGACCGGGCGCGAGGTCAGCGACTGGGCGTACCGCGCCCAGCGCACCGTCATCGGCGCCGGCCGCGCCACGTCGCCGAAGATCACCGGGGGCTTCACGCAGCGGCTGCCGTAGCTCTGCACCCAGCCCAGGCGGGTGAACGCGAAGCCGTCGAGCTGCTCGCCGAAGTACTCGACCATGTCGTTGCGCTCGAACTCGCCGTGCACCAGCACGTCGATCCCGGCCTGCTCCTGGAAGCGCACGCACTGTTCGGTCTGGGCCTCCAGGAACGCCTCGTACGTGGCCGGATCCAGCCGGCCCGAGCGCACCCCGGCCCGCGCCTTGCGCACCGGCCCGGTCTGCGGGAACGAGCCGATGGTCGTGGTCGGGTACGGCGGCAATGCCAGGGCCGCCTGCTGGGCCTGGCGGCGCGCCGGGTAGTCCGAGACGCGGCGGCCCAGCGCCGGGTCGATGGCGGCCACGCGCTGCGCCACCTCCGGCCGGTGCACGCGCGTGGAGGCGCGGCGCGAGGCGTGACGCAGGCGTGCGTCCTCCAGCGCGGCCTCGGCACCGGGGTGGCCATCCAGGGCATCGGCCAGCACCCGGATCTCGCCGAGCTTCTGCCTGGCGAAGGACAGCCACGAGCGCAGTTCCGGATCCAGGCCGTTCTCGGCTTCCAGGTCCACCGGCACGTGCAGCAGCGAACACGACGGCGCCAGGCACACGTTGTCCGCGCCGAGCCGGGTGCGCGCGTACCGCGCCAGCAGCAGCGCGTTGTCCAGGCGGGTGCGCCAGACATTGCGCCCGTCCACCAGCCCCAGCGAGAGCATCCGCCCGGGCGGCAGCGCGTCCAGCGCCGCTTCCAGCTGCTCCGGTGCGCGCACCAGGTCCAGGTGCAGGCCATCCACCGGCAGCGCCGTGGCCAGGGCCAGGTTGTCACCGAGCGCGCCGAAGTACGGGGCGAGCATCAGTTTCGGCCGGGGGCCGGCGGCCAGGGCCGCATAGGCGCGGCGGCACGCTTCGCGCACCGGCTCAGGCAGGTCCAGCACCAGCGCCGGCTCGTCGACCTGGACCCAGCCCGCGCCCGCGGCGTGCAGCTTTTCCAGCAGTTGCGCGTACACCGGCAACAGGTTCTCGAGCAGGGCGAAGCGGTCGCTGCCGTCGACCGTCTTGGACAGCCACAGGAAGGTCACCGGCCCGATCAGGACCGGGCGCGTCTCGATGCCCAGCTTCCTGGCTTCCAGGTAATGGGCCACCGGCTTGTCGCCGCGCAGGGTGAAGCGCTGGCCCGCTTCCAGTTCCGGCACCAGGTAGTGGTAGTTGGTGTCGAACCACTTGGTCATCTCCAGCGCGTGCAGGTCGGTGCCTTCACGCTGCAGGCCGCGGGCCATGGCGAAGTAGCCGGCCAGCGGCGCGGCATCGGCCAGGGCGCGGTAGCGTTGCGGGATCGCATCGAACAGGAACGCGGTGTCCAGCACCTGGTCGTACAGCGAGAAATCGTTGGATGGAGGCAGGTCGATGCCGGCCTCGCATTGCAGCCGCCAGTGGCGGGCGCGCAGTTCGCGGGCGGTGTCGAGCAGTTGCGTGGCGGGAAGTTCGCCGCGCCAGTGGGCCTCCAGGGCCTGCTTGAGTTCACGGCGGGCCCCGATGCGGGGAAAGCCGAGGTTGGTGGTAAGCGTCATGGATGTGATTCCTCATGCGTGGACGATGAGGAACGAAGGGCGTGCGCCGCACGCGGCAGGGCCGCGTACGCCGCCATGGCGACCTTCGCCCCCGCGGGCGAACCGGAACAGCCGCGGAACGGGCACGGGAACAGGCGCTGGCGGTGGCCATGCGGATGCTTCCGGCCGCCTCCCCGCGGAGGCTCCAGGTCAGGCGGAAGACCGAACGCGTCTTCCGGCCGGGGCAGGTCTTCGGGCTCATGGACGGGGCGGCGAAGGCCGCGTGCCTACTGTCCGCCGCTTCCCGGCCGGTGGGCCAGTGCGATGGCGGGGTTCGTTTCCAGTTACCGCTGCGGGGCAGCGCCGGAATTGTCCTGCAGGGCAGGACGCACCGGACTTCCCTTTTAATTCATCGCTACATCTGGATGAAGCGATGAAACCTTCGGCGCGGAGAAGGTAGCCGGTCCACCGGCGACCGGTCAACCGCCGCCGCCTGCGCGGGCATGGCGCCGATCTGGGAAAATGGCGACCGATCCGGGCCTGGCGCCCGGCAGGATTCCCGCTTGAGCAGTACCGCGTTCCCGTCCCTGTTCGCGCATGTGCCTTCGGCGGCCTTCGGGCCGCTGGCCTCGCCCAACCGCGAGCGCTACTGGCGCCTGCTGTGCCGGCTGTTCGACGAATACTTCGGCCCCGACGCGCCGCTGCCGCCGAGCCACGGCTTTGCCCGGCGCGAGATCGTGGCCGCGCTGGAGCGCTACCTGCTGGCCGAGGAAACCTGGGAGGACGAGGGCGATGCGCCCCTGCACGGCGGCCTGGCCGCGCGCGCCACGGCCGTCTACGAGCGCCTGCGCCAGGCCGGCTGGCTGCGCCAGGACAAGCTCGGCGCGCGCGAGATGGTGCTGATGCCGCCGTCCCTGGCCCAGCTGCTGGCCACCCTGGTGGAGTTCGCCGACCGCGGGCCGACCTTCGTCTCGGCCAAGATCCGCTCGATCGAGCTGCAGCTGCAGCAGGTGGTGGACGGCCGCGCCGGTGGCGAGGCGCTGGACGAGGCCGCCGAGCAGGCGCGCCGGCTGCTGTCCTCGCTGGCGGCGATGAGCCTGCAGGTGCGCGACCTGATGCCCGAGCTGGTGCGCTCGGAGACCACCGCGCAGTTCGCGCGGCAGTGGTTCGAGCGCTACGTGGCCCAGTTCTTCATCCGCGACTACGCCGACCTGCACCGCGCCGACCACCCGCTGGCGCGGCGCGCGCAGATCCTGCTGATGGTGCAGGAGATCGAGAACGGCCCGCTGCACGAGGCCATTGCCGCCTGGTACCGCGAGCACGTGGCCGAGGGCGACGATGCCCGTGCCGGCCAGCTGCTGCAGCGCAGCCTGATGCGCCTGCGCGAGCTCGAGCGCATCGACGAGTACCTGGCGCGGCTCGACGAGGACATGCGCCAGGCCAACCGCCGCGCGCTGGCGTTCCTGGACTACCGCCTGCGTGCGCCGGACCGGCTGGACGTGTTGCTGCACCGCGCGGCCCGCGGCGCGCTGGCGGCCAGCGGGAGCGCGCTGCGCATGCCGGTCGGCCCCGGCGCGCTGATGGACCAGAGCCAGCTGCGCCCACCGCGCCGGCGGCCCCGGGCGATCCCGCGCAGTGCCAACAGCAATGCCCAGCCCAGCGCCGAGCAGATCGCGCGGCTGGGCCTGCTGCGGCGGATGAAGCGGGTGCGCCTGGTCACCGCCGAGGACATGGCGGCCTACGTCGGCAGGCAGCTGCCGCCCGGCGGCAGCATCGATTCCGAAACCCTGGACGTGGCCAGCATCCAGGACCTGCGCGCCTACCAGACCCTGCTGACCCTGGCCCTGCGCGGCAGCCGCCCCGGCGGCCTGCGCCGCGACGACCCGCTGGGCCGCCTGCTGCGCGGCTTCCGGGTCGAACTGGTCGACAGCGGCGAGCCTGGCGACAACGGCTGGCTGCGCGCCCCGCGCTTCGTCGTCCACCACGCCGCAGGCCGCGGCCCCTCCGCTTCCAATGCCGCGCGCACCACCGCGCAGGCCGAGCCCGATCCCGCATGAAACGTTCCTGGAACACCCTCAGCCAGCAGTCCAACGGCCTCTATGCCGTGGCCGACTTCGAGCGCGCCGCCTACCGCCTGGTCACCGAGCAGGTGCTGTACGCCAGCGACCTGCGCTCGCGCAGCGCCTACCACCTGGTGGAGGCCTACCTCGAGGACTTCGCCTCGGCGCTGGACCCGCTGGGCATCCGCCTGGAGCGCAACGCGCACCACCGCTACGTGGTCGCGCTGCCCAGGCATGGCGAGGGCACCCCGGTGCGCCTGGACGAGACCCTGCTGCTGCTGGTGCTGCGCCAGCGTTACGACGAGGGCATGAAGCAGGGGCTGGTCGAGGAGCTCGGCGAGGTGGTGGTGGACCTGCCCGACCTGCAGGAAGCCTGGCCGGCGCTCACCGGGCGGCCGATGCCCGATGCCGGCACCTTGCGCGTGCTGGCCTCCGCCGCGCGCCGCTGGGGCGTGTGCCGGCTGGTCGAGGGCGAGCCGGACGAACTGCAGCCGTTCCACCTGGTGGTGCGCCCGGCCATCGTGGACATCGTCGGCGAGCAGTGGCTGCACCGCCTGGACCAGCACAACCTGGGAGGCGAGGGCGAGGAGCCGGACGCCGATGGCGACCCCGACACCGACACCCTGGACGCGGAGGACGACCATGCAGCTGCTTGAGCGCATGCACCTGGTGCAGTACTTCCTGTTTGAGGCCAAGACCCTGCAGCTGGACCGCACCTCGGCCATCATCGCGCCCAACGGCGCGGGCAAGAGCGCGCTGCTGGACGCCCTGCAGCTGGTCCTGCTGGGCGGCGACCGCCGCCATATCCACTTCAACGCGCAGGCCGGCGGCAAGGCCCGCGCGCGCAGCATCCGCGACTACTGCCTGGGCGTGTACCGCAGCGGCGAGGACGGCCGCAAGCGGCGCACCGCCACGACCTACGTCACCCTGGTGTTCCGCGACCGGGAGACCGGCACGCCGCTGACCGCCGGCATCGCCCTGGGCGCCTCGGCCGACGAGCCCGAGCACCGCCAGCACGGCCTGTTCCTGCTGCCGGGCGTGGCCCTGGAGCTGGACGAGCACCTGGAGCGGGTCGACGGCCGCGAGCTGCCGCTGGAGTGGAGCCGCTTCCGCGAGGTGGTGGCCAGGCGCTGCCGCAAGGCCGGCACCACCCCGGAGTTCCATGCCAGCGGCGAACGCTTCGTCAAGGACCTGCTGCACCGCCTGCGCGCCGCCTCCGGCACCGGGGTGGACTTCAACGCCTACCGCAAGGCCTTCCAGAACGCGCTGAACCTGCAGCGCGTGGAAGACGTGGACCTGTTCGTGCGCACGCTGGTGGCCGAGGACCGGCCCACCGACATCGCCCGCTTCAAGGCATTGCTGGACAGCTTCCGCCAGATCAAGGAGCGGATCGAGCAGCTGGAACGCCGCATCGCCGAGGCCGAGGCGGTGGACGCGCAGTACGGCAAGGTCGCCGCGCAGGCGGTACGCGCCGCCTCCTACCGCGCGCTGGCCGCCGAGTACGCGCGCGACCTGCTCGGCGAGCAGGTCGAGCAGGCGCAGTCCGATTGCGATGCCGGCCGCGAGGAACTGGCCGCCGCCGGCCTGGCCCTGGAGCAGGCGCGCGCCGAGCGGCGCAGCCTGCAGGAAGAATACGAGCGCGTTCGCGAGCAGCTGCAGGGCAGCAGCGCGTACGGCGAGCAGGCCTCGTTCCGCGAGCTCGCCACCCGCGACCGCGAACAGCTGCAGCGGCTGCAGTCGGACCTGCAGCGCCGCCTCGAGCAGCTGCGCGAGCCGCTGCAGGAACTGGCCGCATTGCAGCTGCCAGGCGTGGACGAGGTCGGGCTGGGCAAGGCGCTGGCGCCGCTGGAGGAACTGCATGCCGAAGTCGCCGCCACCGCACAGGGCGATGGCGAGGGCCCCGCACCGGATGCCTTCCATGCGCGCCTGAAGCAGGCGCTGGCCGCGGCCGCGCCGGTGCAGGCCACGGTGGCGGCCTGGGCGCGGCAGTCGCACGAGGCCTGGCAGCTGGCGCGCGCGCGCCGCGACGCGCTGCGTGGCAACCAGCAGCGCGTGGATGCCGGCCAGGCCAACCTGCGCGACGAGGTCATGCGCCTGGTCAACCATCTGCGCGAGGCAGGGATCGAGGCGCAGCCGGTGTGCGACCTGGTGCGCGTGACCGACAAGCGCTGGCAGCCGGCGATCGAGGCCTACCTGCGCAGCCATGTCGAGGCGCTGCTGGTGCCGGCCGGACGCGAGGAGGACGCGGTGCGCGTCTACCGTTCGCTGCAGGGCGCCCGCGCCGTCTACGGGGTCAAGCTGGCCCTGCCCAGCCAGGCCCGCAGCCAGCGCCCGGAGCGCCCGGCCGGGGACAGCGTCGCCGCCCTGATCGAAGGCGACAACGCCGATGCGGTGGCCTACCTGCGCCGCCAGCTCGGCGACCTGCGCTGCGTGGAGACCGAGGCCGAGGTGGTGCGCAGCCGCCAGGGCCTGACCCGCGATGGGCTGGTAGCCAAGGGCGGTGGCATCGAGCGGCGTCGCCTGCCGGGCAGCGGCGAACTGAAGATCGGGGTGGCCCAGGATGGCGAGCGCCTGCGCCTGCTGCGCGCCGAGCTGGAGAACGCCGAGCGCGAGCTGCGCCAGTGCGAGCCGGAAGCGCGCCGGGCCGAGGCACTGCGCCAGAAGCTGGTGCGCCTGGAGGGCGAGGACGTGGCCCGCGGCCTGCACGATCTGCTGCTGCAGTACCGCCAGGTGCTGGCGCGCTACCAGGCGCTCGAGCGCGACCATGCCGAGGCGGTGGATCCGGACCTGCTGCGCCTGGGCGAGCGCGCCACGGCGCTCAAGTCGCAGGTGCACACCGCCGAGTCCACGATCGAGTCGCTGGTGCGCGCCGAGGCCCTGGCCCAGGGCGAACTGGAGCGCCGCCAGGCGCTGCTGCGCGCGCTGCAGGCACAGGAGGAAATCGTCGCCCGCAATGCGGTGGAGGCCTTCCGCGATCCGCATGTCGACCCGAACTGGGTGGAGCAGCTGCGCGGGGAGCTGGAGCAGAAGGGCACCGGCCTGGAGGAGGCGCGCAACCTGTGCGAGCGCCGCGCCCAGGACAACGACCGCCAGCTGGCCTCGCTGCTGCCAGAGGCCTGGAGCCAGCTGCAGCGCTATGCCGGCAGCCACGGACTGGACCTGGACTTCGCCGCCGACGCCTGGAAGCCCGCGCGGGCGCTGATGCAGCGTGAGCTGGTGCAGCTGCGCGAGACCGAGCTGGTGAACTACCGTGCCGAGGCCGATCGCGCCTACCAGACCGCGGTGGAGACGTTCCGCTCCAACGTCGCCAACACCCTGCACGACAACTTCGTGCGGCTGAAGGCGCAGATCGACGCGCTCAACCGCACCCTGCGCAACAGTCCGGCGTTCTCCAACAACGAGCGCTACCGCTTCCACTACGAGGTGGTGGCCGAGTACCGCGACCTGCACCGGTTCATCCAGAAGGTGGCCGACGTGGGCGCCGAGGACACCCTGTTCGGCAGCGCGGGGCAGGTGCCGGAGGCGTTCCGGCAGCTGATCGAGGACAGCACCGCGGCAAAGCTCGCCGCCTCGCCGCTGGACGACTACCGCCGCTTCTTCCACTTCGGCGTGGAGATCCGCCAGGACGACCGCGTGGTCGGCACCCTGAGCGAGCGCATGCGTTCGGGCTCCGGTGGCGAGCACCGCGCGCCGCTGTACGTGATCGCAGGTGCGGCGCTGGCGGCGGCCTACGGCAAGAGCGAAGCGCATCCGGGCGGGCTGGGGGTGATCCTGCTGGACGAGTTCGGCGACAAGATCGACGCCCAGAACGCCCGCGCCACGACCAACTACCTGCGCTCGCTGGGTCTGCAGCTGGTGCTGGCCGCCCCGGACACCGCGCAAGGCACGCTGTCGGGCGTGCTGGACAGCTACATCGAGCTGTTCCGCGACGGCGAGCTGCTGCAGGCCGAGCGAATCGAGGTCAAGGAGGCGGCGCGCGAGCTGCTGCTGTCCGACCAGTTCGACCTGCACCCGGAACTGCTGGCCGAGGAACTGGAACGGCTGGCGCGGGAGACCGGCACGGCCTGATCGGCACCGGTCGCCGCCCACGTGCAGGCGGCGGCCGGATTGCCGGTTCAGGGGCGCAGGCCGGGGCGCGGCTAGAATCAGGCTTTCCCGCATCGTTGACCGCCATGTCGCAACGCGAGTGGGTGGCCGCCGCCATCCGCAAGATCGAGGCCGACTTCAACCGCTCGGCCGATACCCACCTGATCCCGGTGCCGCTGCCCGGCTATCCGGACATCGAGGTCTACCTCAAGGACGAATCCAGCCACCCTACCGGCAGCCTCAAGCACCGGCTGGCGCGCTCGCTGTTCCTGTATTCGCTGGCCAATGGCTGGCTGCACGCCGGCAGCACGGTGGTGGAGGCCTCCAGCGGCTCGACCGCGGTGTCCGAGGCCTATTTCGCGCGCCTGCTCGGCCTGCCGTTCATCGCGGTGATCCCGCGCTCGACCTCGCCGGAGAAGATCGCCGCGATCGAGTTCCACGGCGGCCGCTGCCACCTGGTCGAAAGCGCCTGCTCGCTCAACGCGGAGTCGCTGCGGGTGGCCCGCGAAACCGGCGGCCACTTCATGGACCAGTTCACCTACGCCGAGCGGGCGACCGACTGGCGCGCCAACAACAACATCGCCGAGTCCATCTTCAAGCAGATGGCCGAGGAGCCGCATCCGGTGCCGGCATGGATCGTGTGCGGCCCGGGCACCGGCGGCACCAGCGCCACCCTGGGCCGCTACGTGCGCTACCGTCGCCACGACACCCGGGTGCTGTGCGCGGACCCGGAGAACTCGGTGTTCTTCGACTACTACCGCGGCGCGCGGGATGGAAAGCCGGACACGACGCTGGCGCTGTCCGGCGGCTCGCGCATCGAGGGCATCGGACGTCCGCGGGTGGAGCCGAGCTTCATCGCCGCCTGCGTCGACGCCATGGTCAAGGTGCCCGACGCGCTGAGCCTGGCCGCCATGCGCCATGTCAGCGCAGTGCTGGGCCGGCGGGTCGGCGGCTCCACCGGCACCAACCTCGTCGGCGTACTGCGCGCGGCCCAGGCCATGCACCAGGCGGGGCAGGGCGGCTCGATCGTCGCGATCCTGTGCGACTCCGGCGAGCGTTATGCCCACAGCTACTACCACCCGGACTGGTACGCGGCCAACGGCATCGAGGTCGAGCCGGCCGACCGGACCATCGCCGCGGCGATGGGCGGTGCACCGCTGCCGCCGCTGGAAACCTGCGGGGAGATCTGAGTCGACACGCACCGGCTGCCTTCGGGAGGCGCCGCGCCACGGCGCACATGCCGGGACCGTTCGGGGCGCGCGTCCGTGCGCGCCGCTGCGGCCGGCCGGCGGGGGCACACCCCTGCGGACGGCGCCTTCCGGCCGGCACCGGTTGCTTGACCGGCAGGCGCGCGGGGGCGCGCGACCTGACCGGGCGGCGACACCTTCGGCTACAGGATCCACCCGCTTCGGGATGCATCCCCCGTCACGCTCTGCGGCGGCGCGTCCTGCCAGCGTCCACGCAGGTCCGTGCGCGTGCAGCGCAAGGTGGCACGGCACGCGGATGGCCTCTCCCGAGGCGGGCGACCGGTTGATTTTCCGGTGACCGGGATGCATCTAGGAGGGGACCTTCCCCATCGCCGAGCCCCCGATGTCCCCTGCCAACCCGCTGCTGGATTTCTCCGGCCTGCCGCGTTTCGCCGAGATCCGGCCCGAACATGTCGGCCCGGCCATCGACACCCTGCTGGGCCAGGCCGAAGCCGCGGTGAAGCAGGCCGAGGCCGTCAGCCCGGTCACCTGGGACAGCTTCGCCACCCCGTTGGAGGACGCCACCGAGCGCCTGTGGCGCGCCTGGGGCCAGGTCTCGCACCTGCAGGCGGTGGTGAACACGCCCGAGCTGCGCGAGGCCTACAACGCCAACCTGCCCAGGGTCACGCGCTTCAGTGCGTCGCTGGGCCAGAACCTGGCCCTGTACTCGCAGTACAAGGCGCTGGCGCAGTCGCCGGAATACGCCGGCTACGACCCGGTGCGGCGCAAGGTGGTCGACAACGCCCTGCGTGATTTCCGCCTCGGCGGTGCCGAGCTGGACGAGGCCGCCAAGCAGCGCTTCGCCGCGATCCAGGAGGAACTGGCCGCGCTGTCGGCGAAGTTCTCGCAGAACGTGCTCGACGCCACCGACGCCTTCGCCCTGTACGTCGAAGACCCATCGCGCCTGGCCGGCCTGCCCGCCGAGGTGGTGGCCGCCGCGCGCGCTGGCGCGGAAAAGGACGGCAGGCCGGGCTGGAAGCTGACCCTGCAGATGCCGTGCTACCTGCCGGTGCAGACCTACGCCGAAGACCGCAGCCTGCGCGAGGCGCTGTACCGCGCCAACGGCCTGCGCGCCTCCGAGGCCGGCCCGGCGGAACTGGACAACAGCGGCAACATCGACCGCATCGTCGCCCTGCGCGGCGAGCTGGCCGCGCTGCTGGGCTTCGCCAGTTACGCCGAGTATTCGCTGGCGACCAAGATGGCGCAGAGCCCCGACCAGGTGCTGGACTTCCTGCGCGGCCTGGCCGGCCGGGCGCTGCCGTTCGCGCGCCGCGACCGTGCCGAGCTGGAAGCCTTCGCCCGCGACGAGCTGGGGCTGGACGAGCTGCAGCCCTGGGACCTGGCCTGGGCCAGCGAGAAGCTCAAGCAGGCGCGCTACAGCTATTCCGAGCAGGAGGTGAAGCAGTACTTCACCGAGCCGAAGGTGCTGGCCGGTCTGTTCGGCGTGATCGAGTCGCTCTACCAGGTGAAGGTGAAGCCGGACAGCGCGCCGGTGTGGCACGAGGACGTGCGTTTCTACCGGGTCGAGGATGCGCAGGGCCATCTGCTGGGACAGTTCTACCTGGACCCGTACGCGCGCGAGGGCAAGCGCGGCGGCGCCTGGATGGACGATTGCCGCAACCGCCGCGTACGCGCCGGCGGCATGCAGACGCCACTGGTCTACCTGGTCTGCAATTTCGGCAAACCGGTGGCCGGCAAGCCGGCGACCCTGGGCTTCAACGAAGTCACCACCCTGTTCCACGAGATGGGGCACGGCCTGCACCAGCTGCTGACCGCGATCGGCGAGCTGCCGGTGGCCGGCATCAATGGCGTGGAGTGGGACGCGGTGGAGCTGCCCAGCCAGTTCATGGAGAACTTCTGCTGGGAGTGGGAGCGGGTGCAGGCGATGACCACGCACGTGGACACCGGCGCGCCGTTGCCGCGGGAGCTGTTCGGGAAGATGCTGGCGGCGAAGAACTTCCAGGCCGGCATGTTCACCGTGCGCCAGCTGGAGTTCGCTCTGTTCGACATGGAGCTGCACAGCCGGTTCGATCCCCAGGACGACACGGTGCTGGACCTGCTCGAGCGCGTGCGTGACGAGGTCGCGGTCAACCGGCCGCCGGCATGGCACCGCTTCCCCCACCAGTTCAGCCACATCTTCGCCGGTGGCTACGCGGCCGGTTACTACAGCTACAAGTGGGCCGAGGTGCTGAGCGCCGACGCCTACGCCGCGTTCGAGGAAACCCCGGACCGGCTGGCCGAAACCGGCGCCCGCTTCCTGCTTGAGATCCTCTCCCGCGGTGGCAGCCGCAGTGCGCTGGAGAACTTCAAGGCCTTCCGCGGCCGCGAACCGAGCCTGGACGCGCTGCTGCGCCATAACGGCATGGCGGCCTGAGCGACCGGCGGCGCGGGGCTGGGCCTGGCGCTGGAGGATTGCGGGCGGCTGTGCGGGGAGCGCCGTGTCGTGGCCTGGCACCACACCGCAGCGCCTGGAGGTGGGCGGTTGCCAGCTGGACCTGCAGCCCGGTTGGGGGCTGCGTGTAGCCCGGATAAGGCCAAGGGCCGCATCCGGGGACGTGCAGCGCGGGACTCAGCGGACGCTTGCCGTTCGCAGGGCAACCCGGGTGCGCTGCGCTTGCCCGGGCTACGCGGAACCGGCCGGGCGTCGCCGTGGCTCCTGCCCGGGGTCGCTCCTGACAATTAACCGGTCCCTGTCCACGGACCGGTGCATGGGCCGTCGCCTGGAGGAGAGGAGGAGGCTTCGGCCTCCGCGGCAGCGGAGGGCGGAGCCCGGAGACATGGACGGCGGTACGCCCGCCTCGCGCCTCGCGCCTCGCACCCGCACGCGCACCGCTCCCGTACCCATACCCGCTCGCGCCCGCCGCGGCCCTCGCCGCCGCCGCCGCCGCCCAGACCCAGGCCCAGGCCCAGGCCCAGGCACAGGCACAGGCCCAGGCCCAGGCCCAGGCCCAGGCCCAGGCCCAGGCCCAGGCCCAGGCACAGGCACAGGCACAGGCACAGGCACAGGCACAGGCATTGTCCCTGCGTCGCGCCTGGGCGCTGGTTCCGCGCGCGACGGACACAACGAACGTCGGCGTCGACCCGACCCGCGCCGCCGCCCGGGCCACGAATGCCGGCGTTGCCCATTCCCTGACACGAAAAAGCCCGGCCGGAGCCGGGCTTCGGGTGTTGCGTGGCCGAGTGCGCTGGCTTACGCCCGGCCGAACACCAGCGTCCCGTTGGTGCCACCGAAGCCGAAGCTGTTGGACATCACCACGTCCAGCTTCGCCTCGCGGCTCTGCTGCACGATCGGGAAGCCTTCGGCCTTCGGGTCCAGCGTCTCGATGTTGGCCGATCCGGCGATGAAGCCATCGCGCATCATCAGCAGGCTGTAGATCGCCTCGTGCACGCTGGCCGCGCCGAGCGAGTGGCCCGACAGCGCCTTGGTCGAGGACAGCGGCGGCACGTCCTCGCCGAACACCTCGCGCACCGCATTGAGCTCCACGATGTCGCCCAGCGGCGTCGAGGTGCCATGGGTGTTGAGGTAGTCGACCTTGCGCCCGCCGGCGCCCGCCAGCGCCATGTGCATGCAGCGGACCGCGCCCTCTCCAGACGGGGCCACCATGTCCGCACCGTCGGAGGTCACGCCGTAGCCGAGCAGCTCGGCGTGGATGCGCGCGCCACGCGCCACCGCGTGGTCCCAGCCCTCCAGCACCAGCATGCCGCCGCCGCCGGCGATGACGAAGCCGTCGCGGTTGGCGTCGTACGGACGCGAGGCCTTCTCCGGGGTGTCGTTGAACGAGGACGACAGCGCGCCCATGGCGTCGAACATCACGCTCATGGTCCAGTCCAGGTCCTCGCCGCCGCCGGCGAACACGATGTCCTGCGCACCGTGGCGGATCAGGTCGGCCGCCGCGCCGATGCAGTGCGCCGAGGTGGCGCAGGCCGCGCCGATGGAATAGCTCAGGCCCTTGATCTTGAACGCCGTGGCGAGGTTGGCCGAGACCGTCGAGCACATCGTGCGCGGCACCATGTACGGGCCCACCTTGCGCAGGCCGCGCTCGCGCAGCAGGTCGGCGGTCTCCACCTGCCAGCGGCTGGAACCGCCGCCGGAACCGGCGATCAGGCCGGTACGCTCGTGGCTGACCAGCGCCGGGTCCAGCCCGGCATCGGCGATCGCGTCACGCAGGGACACGTAGCTGTAGGCTGCCGCGTCGCTCATGAAGCGCTTGAGCTTGCGGTCGATGACCGCGTCCAGGTCCAGGTCGACGGGGCCGCCGACCTGGCTGCGCAGGCCACGCTCGACCGAGTCCGGCAGCAGGCGGATGCCGGCGCGCCCTTCGCGCAGCGCGGCGGAGACGGTGTCCAGGTCGTTGCCCAGGCACGAGGCGATGCCCATGCCGGTGATGGCGATGCGGCGGCTCATCTTCAGAAATCCTCGGTGGAGGTGAACAGGCCCACGCGCAGGTCCTTCGCGCTGTAGATCTCGCGTCCGTCCACCAGCATGCGGGCATCGCCCTGGGCCATCACCAGCTTGCGGTTGATCACCCGGGTGATGTCGATCTCGTAGGTGACCTTCTTGGCGGTGGGCAGCACCTGGCCGAAGAACTTCACTTCGCCGCAGCCCAGCGCACGGCCGCGTCCGGGGGCGCCCAGCCAGGTCAGGTAGAAGCCGACCAGCTGCCACATCGCGTCCAGGCCCAGGCAGCCGGGCATCACCGGGTCGCCGATGAAGTGGCACTGGAAGAACCAGAGGTCGGGATGGATGTCCAGCTCGGCGCGGATGAAACCCTTGCCATGCGTGCCGCCATCGTCGTTGATCTCGATGATGCGGTCGAACATCAGCATCGGGTCGGCGGGCAGGCGGGCGTCGCCGGTGGCGAACAGTTCCCCGCGGCCGCTGGCCTCCAGCTGCTCACGGGTGAACGAAGAAGCGCGGTTCATGCAGGTTCCGGTCAGCAAAGCACCCAAGCGTGCCTCAGGGTGGCGTTTCAATCAAATGTTTTACCGCCGCCACCGTCGCGGCGGAGGGTCGCCGGGCGATCGTCGCGCGCGCGGCCGCACGGCGCCGTGACGGGCGTCGCACCGCCTGCGCCGCCGCGGGCGACAATGGCAACCCAATGCAGCCGTCGCCCGTTTCCGTCCAGCGCAAGATCATCCATGTGGACATGGACGCGTTCTATGCGTCGGTGGAACAGCGCGACGACCCCTCCCTGCGCGGGCGGCCGGTGGTCGTGGCCTGGCGCGGCGCGCGCTCGGTGGTGTGCGCGGCCTCCTACGAGGCGCGCAGGTTCGGGGTGCGCTCGGCGATGCCGGCGCTGCGCGCCGAACGACTGTGCCCGGACGCGGTGTTCGTGCCGCCGGACTTCACCCGTTACAAGGCGGTCTCGCGCCAGGTGCGCCAGATCATGCTCGAACACACCGACCGGGTGGAACCGCTGTCGCTGGACGAGGCGTACCTGGACGTGACCGCGGCCCGCAGTGGGCTGGCCAGTGCCACCGCGGTGGCCGAGGCGATCCGCGCACGGATCCGCCAGGACACCGGGCTGACCGCCTCGGCCGGCGTGGCGCCCAACAAGTTCCTGGCCAAGATCGCCTCGGACTGGAACAAGCCCGATGGCCTGTTCGTGATCCGCCCGCAGCAGGTCGAGCGTTTCCTCACGCCGCTGGCCGTCGGGCGCATCCCCGGGGTGGGCAAGGTGATGGAGGCGAAGCTGGCGGGGCTGGGCATCGCCACCGTCGGCGACCTGCGCCAGCGGCCGCTGGAGGAGCTCCAGCAGCGGTTCGGCAGCTTCGGCGCCTCGCTGTACCGGCGCGCGCGCGGGATCGACGAGCGCCCCGTCGAGCCCGACCAGCCGGTGCGCTCGGTGTCCTCGGAGGACACCTTCGTCGAGGACGTGCCGCTGGAGGCGCTGGAGGAGCCGATCCGCCGCCTGGCGGCCAGGACCTGGGACGCTTCGCGACGTGCCGGCCGCAGTGGCCACACCGTGGTGCTGAAGCTCAAGACGGCGCAGTTCCGGATCCTCACCCGGAGCCTGACCCTCGAGCGCCCGCCCGGCTCGGCCGCCGAACTTGCCATGCTGGCCTGCACCCTGCGCGAGCGCGTGGCGCTGCCGGCGCACACCCGCTATCGCCTGGTCGGCGTGGGCCTGTCCGGATTCCGCGACGGCGAAGACGCGGTGCCACAAGGCGACCTGTTCGACACCGGGCAGGAGGGCAGGGCGCTGGACGCTGCGTTCGACGTCGCGACCCCCGGCGGCGCGCTGGAGGGCTGACCCGGCGCGTGGCGGAGGGCCGTCGCCGGCTACCATGCCCCGGCGCGCCGACGGCGCGCACCTGATGCCGTCGTACCGGGCCGGCCCCGCGCGGCGGCCGCCTGACGCAGATCCGGAGTTCGCATGACCCTGTCGCTGTCCCTTCGTCCATCCGTCCACGCCGTGCTGCTGGCCGCCCTCCTGGTCGCCGCCGCCCCGCCGGCTGGCGCCGCCGCCGCTGGCCCGGTGGCCGCCAATGCCACGCCGCAGGTCCCGGCCACCGCGGCCGCGCGCGCCCTGCAGGCCCTGTACAGCCGCGAGTGGGAATGGCGGCAGCGGCAGTCCGGCTACGTGCTGGTCGATGGCCGCTGGCAGCCGGGGCCGCGCCTGCCGGACATCGCGCCGGCGGACTGGGAACGCCGTGCCGGCTACTGGAAGCAGGTGCTGGAGGAACTGGACGCGATCGCGGTGGGGTCGCTCCCGCCGGAAGACCGGATCAACGCGGAGGTGTTCCGGGCGATGGTCGAGGCCGACTACAACAACGCGCGCTGGCGCACCTACGAGGCGCCGTTCAACAGCGACAGCTTCTTCTGGGCGCACGTGGTGCCCTGGGCGCCGTACCGCACCGAGGACGAATGGCGCCGCTTCATCGACCGGCTGCGCGACGTGCCGCGCCATTTCGCCGACCAGCGCGCCAACATGGACGCCGGGCTGGCGCGTGGCTGGAGCGTGCCGCGCGCGACCCTGGAAGGACGTGACCGCACCATCGAGCCCTACACCCGCACCGGCGCGGGCAATCCCGCGCTGGACGTGTTCGACGCCATCCCCGCCTCGCTGCCGGGGCCGGTGCGCCGGGCGCTGCGCGAGGAGGGGCGTGCGGTGGTCCTGGGCCAGGTGGTGCCGGCATACCGCGGGCTGCTGGACTACTTCCGCGACGTTTACCTGCCACGCACGCGCACCAGCGTGTCGGTGCGCGACCTGCCCGGCGGCGAGGCCTTCTACCGCAGCCAGATCCGCGAATACGTGACCCTGGACATGACCCCGGAACAGATCCACCAGCTGGGCCTGTCCGAGGTGGAGCGCATCTCGGCGGAGATGCGCGAAGTCATGGCGCGCGCCGGCTTCCGCGGCAGCTTCGCCCAGTTCCTGCAGTTCCTGCGCACCGATCCGCAGTTCTACGCCACGACCCCGCGCGAGCTGCTCGCCGCCGCCTCCTACCACGCCAAGCGCATCGACGGCGAACTCAACCACGTGCTGGGCACGCTGCCGCGCTACCGCTTCACCATCCGCCCGGTGCCCGACGACATCGCACCGAACTACACCTCCGGCCGCGGCGGCCTGGAGTCCTGCCTGTTCAATACCTGGGACCTGGCGTCGCGGCCGCTGTACAACCTGCCGGCGCTGGTGCTGCACGAGTGCGCGCCCGGCCACAGCCTGCAGGCGGCGCTGGCGCTGGAGGCGCCGCAGCGGCCCGACTTCCGGCAGCAGGCGTATTTCTCCGGCTATGGCGAGGGCTGGGGCCTGTACACCGAGTGGCTGGGCACGCAGATGGGCATCTACGAGACCCCCTACGAAGAATTCGGCCGCCTGACCTTCGAGATGTGGCGCGCCGCCCGGCTGGTGATCGACACCGGCCTGCACGAGTACGGGTGGAGCCGCCAGCAGGCGATCGACTACCTGGCCAGCCACACCGCGCTGGCCCACCACGACATCGTCAACGAAGTGGACCGCTACATCTCCTGGCCGGGCCAGGCGCTGTCGTACTACATCGGCTACCGCACCCTGCTGGACCTGCGCCGCGAGGCCGAGCGCGAACTGGGCGCAGGGTTCGACCAGAAGGCCTTCCACGACCGCGTGCTGGGCCTGGGCGCGGTACCGCTGGGCACCCTGGAGCGGGAGATCCGCGGCTTCATCGCCGAGGGTGGACGCAGGCCGGAAGCGGCCACGCCCGGCGGCTGAGGCCGGGCGAGATACCGGCGGCGACCGTGGCCGCCGGTATCCGTGGGGCGCAAACCCCGCAGGGGGCTTGCGCCGGTTGCCGTCACGGGCTGCGGTAGCGCACCGACACCGTGTACTCGCGGCCGGGCTGGTTGTACCAGGACACCGTCTCGTACTGGCGGTCGAACACGTTGGCGGCCCTGGCCTGCAGCGACCAGGCCGGCGAGACGTTCCATTCCAGGCGCAGGTCGACGGTGCCGTAACCGGCCAGCCGGGTGCTGTTGGCCGCGTTGTCGTAACGGTAGCCGGTGCCATTGGCGGACACGCCCACGTTCAACGCGCCAGAGGCGCGGTCCACGTCCAGCCGGCCGCTGTTGCGCGCGCGCCGTGGCAGCAGGTTGCCGTGGGCGCTGGTGTCGCCGTCGTTGCGCGGGTCCAGGTGGGTCAGCTCGAGGTTGAGGTCGAACCCGGCCAGCGACGCGTAGCCGGTGAACTCCACGCCGCGGATGCGGGCCTGGTCGATGTTCACCAGGTTGAAGCCGCTGTCGTAGCCGATCATGTCCTCGATCCGGGTCTGGAACAGGTTCATCGTCCAGTCCCAGCCCGCGCCCTCCTGGGCCAGGCCCAGGTTCACGCTCCTGGAGGTCTCAGGCTCCAGGGCCGGGTTGCTGAAGCCCGGGTAGTAGAGGTCGTTGAAGGTCGGGGCCTTGAAGCCGGAGCCGGCGCTGGCGGTCAGGCGCAGGCCGTGGCCCAGCCCCACGCCATAGGCGAGGCTTCCGGTGGTGTGGTTGCCGAACTGCTCGTTGTCGTCGTTGCGGGCGCTGGCCTGCAGCGCGTGCCTGCCGAAACGGCCCTGGTACTCGACGAACAGGCCCAGGTTGTCGCGCGAGCCCACGTCGAACGGCGTGCTGCTGGTGACGCGGTCCTCCTGCCAGTCGGCGCCGCCGGTCAGCTGCTGGCCCTGCGCCAGGGCCAGGTCGGCCTGGATGCTGGCCGTATCCCGGCGGGTGTCGAACTCGCTGGCGAACGTGCGGCTGCCTTCGCTGGCGAAGAAGTTCTCCGAGCGGTCGCGGGTACGGCCGGCCTGGGTCGTCAGCTTCACGCGGTTGCCAGCGTCCCAGTCCAGGCGCGCGCCGTACACCTGCTGGCGGTTCTCGGCCTCGTTGCCGCCGAAGATGCTGCCGTCGTATTCGTTGAAGCTGTCCACGTCCAGCGCGTGCGCTTCGAGCTTCGCCGACTGGCCCAGGGCCACGCCGCCGCGGAGGTTGTAGGAGGTGTTGCGGTAGCCGTCGCGGTCCGGCTCGTCGGCGAAGCAGCCGGCGCCCCAGCCGGCGGCGGTGCCGCGGCAGGCATTAATGCCGTCGGTGCGCTGGCGCGCGGCGCGCAGGGACACCCAGCCGCGCTCGCCGCGCTGGCTGATGCTGCCGGCGACCTGGCGGTAGCCATTGCTGCCGATGCCGGCCAGGGCGTCGTGGTGGAGGCCCTCCGGCGCGGAGCGGGTGAACACCTGGATGACGCCGCCGATCGCCTCCGAGCCGTACAGGCTCGAGTGCGGGCCGCGCACGATCTCGATCCGCTCGATCTGTTCCACCGGCAGGTCCTGGAAAGTCGGCATGCCGGAGGTGGCCGAGCCGATGCGCACCCCGTCCACCAGCACCAGCACTTGGTTGGAGGCGGTGCCGCGCACGAACAGCGAGCTGAGCTTGCCCAGGCCACCCTGGTTGCTCAGGTTGATGCCGGCACGGCCGCGCAGCAGGTCCTGCAGCGAAGTAGCCTGGCTGCGCTCGATGGCCGCGCGGTCGATGACCTGGACCGGGACCAGGCTGTCTCGCAGCGAGACCTCGGTGCGGGTCGCGGTGACCACGACCTGGTCCAGGTCGGTCGCCGCGCCGGTGGCGGCCGCGGCGAACGGGGCCGCGGCCAGGGCCACGCCCAGTGCCAGCGGAAGGGGATGCAGATTGGACTTCATGGTGTCTCCTGGCGTCCGCGCACGCCCGCGCGGACAAAGCGGTGGGGGCTGCGGTCAGGAGAGGGAGAAGCGACGGAAGGGACGTGCGTGCACGGCGCGCTGCCGCCACGACGCCCTCCGCATCGCAACCAGTCGTCTCCCAGGCCGGTCTCCGGGCTTGCAGGCGCAGGCGCGATGCCTGCCCCGTCGGGCGCCTTCCCATGCAGTGCACAGTGGCGTTTGCCCGGGGTTTTCCTGCTTACCGTTGCGGGGGCAGCGCCGGAATGGTCGCCCGGGCACCTGGCCCGGACCGCGTCACCGGCTTCCCGTTTCAACCCGCCGCACAGCGCGGGTCACCTGAAAGTGGCGGCAGTCTAAGCCAGACCGCGGCGGGGAAGAAGCGCGGCGTGCGCGGCAGCCACTAGAATCTGGCGTTTTTGCGGGGTGTGGGCCGATGGAACTGCAGTGGCTCGGGACGGCGTGCCGCGCGCCGTCGGAGGCGGTCCGCGCCGAGGCGACCGCGCGCCAGCGGCGCCTGACCAAGCCGGCCGGCTCGCTGGGCAGGCTGGAACACGTCGCCATCGAGCTGGCCGCGATGCAGGGGCGCGCGCAGCCCCGCGCCGATCGCGTCCCGGTGCTGCTGTTCGCTGCCGACCACGGCGTGACCGCGCGCGGCGTGTCCGCCTACCCGGCCGAGGTCACCGTGCAGATGCTGCGCAACTTCGCCGCCGGCGGCGCCGCGATTTCCGTGCTTGCGCGTGAGCTGGGCCTGGAACTGCATGTGCGCGACGTGGGCACCTTCGGGCAGGTGCCGGTAGCGGGCGTGGCGGAGGATCGCACCCGCCATGGCACGGCGGACTTCAGCCAGGCGCCGGCGATGGAGGCGCCGGAGCTGGCGCACGCGCTGGAAGCGGGCAGGCGCGCCTTCGACGAGGCCGGGGCGCAGACGGCCGACCTGGTGCTGCTGGGCGAGATGGGCATCGGCAACACCACCGCCGCCAGCGCCCTGGTGGCCTTGCTGGGTCCGGCGCCGCTGGACGGCATCGTTGGCGCCGGAACCGGTCTGGCACCGGACCGCATCCGCCACAAGCAGCACGTGCTCGAGCAGGCGCTGGCCCTGCACCGCGAGGCGGTCGCCGCCGCCACATCGCCGGCGCTTGAGGCGTTGCGCCGGGTGGGGGGGCTCGAGATCGCGGCCATGGCCGGCGCGATCGTCCAGGCCGCACGCTGCGGCGTGCCGGTCCTGGTCGACGGGTTCATCGTGTCCGCCGCCGCGCTGGTGGCGGTGCGGCTCAATCCCTCGGTGCGACCGTGGCTGCTGTTCTCGCACCAGTCCGCCGAGCGCGGCCATGCCCAGGTGCTCGGACTGATGCAGGCCAGCCCGCTGCTGCAACTGGACCTGCGGTTGGGCGAAGGCTCCGGCGCGGCGCTGGCGGTGCCGCTGGTGCGCATGGCCTGCGCCCTGCATAACCGCATGGCGACCTTCGAGGAGGCGGCGGTGACCGACCGCGGCGCGGGCCAGTGATCATCGACCTGCTGCGCCATGCCTCCACCGGGCGGCCCGGCCACCTCGACGGCGCCACCGACGCGGCCCTGCTGGCCGGCGCCGCGGAGGGACTCGCGCGGCATTACCACGGACGCGCGTGGTCGCAGGTGTTCAGCTCGCCGCGGATCCGGGCCCTGGACACCGCCCGGGCACTGGCGGCGACGCCGGTGCGGGTCGTTCCCGGCTGGCGGGAGCTGGATTTCGGCCACTGGGATGGCAGGCCCGCCCGCGAGGTTCCCGCCGACGCGCTGGCCCGTTTCCATGCCGATCCGGTGGCCCACCCGCTGCCTGGGGCTGAACCGTGGGACGCGTTCGCCGGCCGCGTCGGCGCGGCCCTGCGCGAGCTGTTGGCGACAGCTGCCGATCCCGGCCCGCCGCCGCTGGTGGTGACCCATGCCGGCGCGATGCGCATGGCCCTGCATTGCACCTGCGGCTGGGGCCTGGCCCAGACCTGGGCGCTGCGCCTGGGTTATGGAGCCCGCCTGCGCCTGCGGGTCGAGGCGGCTCCGGACGGCTCGCTGTGGGGCGAGGTGCTGGAGCTGGAACAGCCATGATCCTGCGCCAGCTCATCCTGGCGGTGCAGTTCCTGACCCGCCTGCCGACCCCCCAGGTCGCCGACTTCCAGCCCGACGACCTCACCCGCAGTGCGCGCTGGTTCCCGCTGGTGGGCCTGCTGGTGGGCGCCCTGGTCCTGCTGCCGGTATGGCTGCTGCAGGACCGCCCGCTGCTGGCCGGCGTGGCCGGTCTGCTGGCGTGGGTCTGGGTCACCGGCGCGCTGCACCTGGACGGGCTGGGGGACGTGGCCGATGCGCTGGGCGCCTCGCACCGCAACCCGCAGCGCTTCCTCGAGGTGCTCAAGGATCCGCATCTGGGCGTGTTCGGCACGGTGGCCATCGGCATGCAGATGCTGCTGAAGCTGGTGCTGCTGAGCGAGCTGGCGCGGGCGGGCAACCCGTGGGCGTTGCTGCTGGTACCCGCATGGGGGCGCTGGGCGACCCTGCTGTGGAGCCGCCGGCTGCCGCCGCTGCAGGCCGGCATGGCCGAACGCTTCGCCTGGCAGCTGGGTGTGGCCCCGTTGTGGGCGTGGGGCGTGGTGCTGGCGGGTGCGGCCCTGTGGCTGGGGCCGGTGCTGGTGCTGGCGCCGCTGGTGGCGTGGGCCGGCGTGCACTACTGGAAGCGCACCCTCGGCGGGATCTCCGGCGACTGCCTGGGTGCCGGGACCGAGGTGATGGAGACGGTGCTGCTGCTGGCGCTGGTCCTGGTGCCCATGGGCCTGTAACCGCGGGCAGGCTTACCCGCCCGGTGCGGATGGCCGGCGGTATCCGGCCTTCAGCGCAGCGACTGGATGAACGCGGCGGCGATGGCTTCCAGCCCGGCCTGGTCGTTTGCATCGAACCGGTCCGGCTCGGGACTGTCCAGGTCGAACACGCCGACCAGGGTGTCGCCGTCGTGGAGCGGCACCACCAGCTCCGAGCGCGAGGCCGAATCGCAGGCGATATGCCCGGGGAAGGCATCCACGTCGGCGACCCGCTGGGTCTGCCCGGTGCTGGCGGCCGCGCCGCATACGCCCTTGTCCAGGGGGATGCGCACGCAGGCCGGCAGGCCCTGGAACGGGCCCACGACCAGTTCGGTGCCGTCGTAGAAGTAGAAGCCGACCCAGTTGAGCGACGGCAACGCGTGGTAGACCAGCGAGGCCAGGTTGGCCGCATTGGCGATGCGGTCGCGCTCGCCGTGCAGCAGGCCGCGGACCTGGGCCAGCAGCTGGGCGTACTGCTCCGGCTTGTCGCCGGTGAGGGGGATGGTGGAGAAGGACATGCGCGCATGGTAGCGGCAACGCTGGCCCGTGGGCCGGACCGGCGGCGGAATGCAGCGTGGCGGCGATGCCGGCACACGCGTGGCGCGCATGCGCCCTGGCACGTGCTGCCGGGCGCGTATCATCCGGCCCCGCCGCACGTGGCGGCCAGTGGAGCGGACATGGACCTGCGCAGCATCGACCGCCTGTACGTGACCGGCACCGATACCGGTGCCGGCAAGACCGTGGCCAGCTGCGCGCTGCTGCACGCCCTGCGCGCGGTGGGGCGGCGCGCGGTCGGCATGAAGCCGGTGGCCAGCGGCTGCACGCGCGTGGACGGCGACTGGCGCAACGAGGATGCGCTGGCCCTCCAGGTCGCCAGCCACCCGCGGCCGGACTACGACGACCTCAATCCCTACGCGCTGCCCGAACCGCTGGCGCCGGAGCTGGCGTCGCGCGCGGCGGGGGTCGAGGTGGCGTTGCCGCCGCTGCTGGAGGCGTTCGCCGCGCTGCGCGCGCAGGCGGACGTGGTGGTGGTGGAAGGCGTGGGCGGCTGGGCGGCGCCGCTGGCCGGCAACCTGGACCAGGCCGACCTGGTGCGCGCGCTGGAGGCCCCGGTGGTGCTGGTGGTGGGCATGCGCCTGGGCTGCCTCAACCATGCCCGCCTCACCGCGCGGGCGATCGCCGCCGACGGCCTGCCGCTGGTGGGATGGATTGCCAGCGAGGTGGATCCGCACATGGCCTGCCGCGAGGAGAACCTGGCGCTGCTGCGCGTGCGCCTGCCGGTGCCATGCCTGGGGCGGCTGCCCCACGCCACCACCCCGGACCCGGCACGGATGGCCCTGGACCTGGCGCTGTAGCGCCGGCCGTGTCGCCGGAATTCAGACAAAAAAAAGACCCGGCAGCGGGAGGGGATGCTGCCGGGTCCGTATTGCGCGGGGGAGGGGGTCCGCGCAAGTACCTCTGGAACGGGTGGCCGGGGCGTGCCCGGCGCGCCGCTCAGCGCTTGCCGCGCGCGGCCTTGCTGACCGTCGCCTGGACCTGCTCGGTGGCGGCCTCGAACTGGCCCTTGGCCAGGTCGCCGAAGGCTTCACCGGCGCGCAGGGTCAGGCCGATCACTTCCTGGCCGGCGGCGGCGACGCGCTCGGCGTTGTCGCGCGCCACCTGCAGGCCCTTCGGCCACAGGTTGCGATAGGCGTCCAGGTCGCGCGCTTCGGCCAGCTCGCCCAGGTAGCTGGTGGTGGCTTCGACATTCTTCTCCAGCGTGCGCAGCTGCACGCCGAACAGGGTTTCGGCGTTCTCCAGCGCCAGACGGTTCATGCGCGCGGCGACCGCGGCGAACTGGTGGGTGTAGGCGCTGAACTGGTCGTTGAACTGGTAGGACATGGCTGACTCCGTCACGGATTGCCTCATGGTGCGACGCAGCATACCCGGTGTTTTTGTGCGGCGCAACATCATGCGTATGGCACGAGGTGACTTTGTGATGAATGTCACGGATCCGTAGTCGAGCAGCCTCAGGGATGAAGCGGGGGACGGCTGCTGGCGGGCGGCCGACCGGCTCCGGCCGCACTGGGTATGCATAGCCACGGGACCGGACGTCCCGTGACCGGCGGCTGCGTCGCAGCGAAGCGGGGGGCGGGCGGAGGCGGCTGGGTGACCAGCAGAAGTCGAGCACGGCCAACGCGGGCGCGTGGTGCGTGCACCCGCTTTGTGGGGGCAACCCCCGACTACGGCGACCTGACGGGGGAGCGGCGGGCGCGGCTGCCCCGGCCCAACGCAGAACTCAGCCGCGGTACCGACACCCGGAGGTGCAGGTCTCGTGCACCACCACTTCGCTCAGCAGGGGAACCGAAGGCTTGAGCTGGTTCCAGATCCACACTGCCAGGTTCTCGCTGGTGGGGTTCTCCAGGCCGGGGATGTCGTTGAGGTAGTGGTGGTCCAGCTGCTCGTACAGCGGCTTGAACGCGGCCTTGAGCTCGGCGAAATCCATCACCCAGCCCGCCCGCGGATCCACCGGGCCGTCCACGTGCAGCTCCACCCGGAAGGAGTGGCCGTGCAGGCGGGAGCACTTGTGGCCTTCGGGCACGTTGGGCAGGCGGTGCGCGGCCTCGAGGGTGAAGACCTTGAAGATTTCCATGGGCGGATTGTCCGTGCGGCGGGGCGGTCCGGCAACGCGGCCGGACTGTCAGGTCAGGAACAGGAACGGCAGCCGAGGCTGCCGTTCCGGGGGCGACGCGGGCGACCGGTGGCCAGCGGTCAGCGGGTGGCGTCGCGGCGCGGACCGCCGTTGCGGCTGCCGCGCGGCTGCGCATGGGTGGCGCCGGGGGTACGCGCACCGCTGCGGCCGCCGCCGTTGCGGCCATTGGCCCCGCGGTTGCCGGCATGGGCGTGGGCCTGTCCGTCGCCGGCGGCATGCGGCCGGCGACCACGGCCGCCCGCGCCCTTGCGCGGCGGACGGTCGCCGCCGGGCTGCTCGGCCTTGCCCGGGGCGCTGTTGCCCCAGCGGATCGGCACCTGCGGCTCGAACCCCGGCAGGTCGCGGATCTCCATGTCGCGGCCCAGCAGGCGCACGATCTGGCGCAGGTACTTGGCGTCGTCCTGCGACACCAGCGACAGCGCCTCGCCGGTGGAGCCGTTGCGGCCGGTGCGGCCGATGCGGTGCACGTAGTCCTCGGCCACCATCGGCAGGTCGTAGTTGATCACCCGCGGCAGCTGGTCGATGTCGATGCCGCGCGCGGCGATGTCGGTCGCCACCAGCACCTTGACCTTGCCGGACTTGAAGTCGCCCAGTGCGCGCAGGCGCTGGCCCTGGCTCTTGTTGCCATGGATCGCGGCGGCCTGGATGCCGGCCTTCTCAAGGTGCGTGGCCAGCTTGTCGCTGCCGTGCTTGGTCTTGGCGAACACCAGGGTCTGCACGCGCACGTCCTGGCCCAGCAGGTGCAGCAGCAGCTCGCGCTTGCGCGCGGTGTCGACCGGATGCACGCGGTGGGCGATGGTCTCGGCCACGGTGTTCTGCGGGGTCACCTGGACCTCGCGCGGATTGCGCATGAACTCCATCGCCAGCTGCTTGATCGATTCCGGGAAGGTCGCCGAGAACAGCAGGGTCTGGCGGTTCTGCCTGGGCAGCTTGGCCAGGATGCGCTTGATCGAGGGCAGGAAACCCATGTCGAGCATGCGGTCGGCCTCGTCCAGGATCAGCACCTCGATGCCCGACAGGTCGATGCTGCGGCGCTCGATGTGGTCGATCAGGCGGCCCGGGCAGGCGATCACCATGTCCACGCCGCGGCGCAGCGCGTCCAGCTGGTTGCCCATGCCCACGCCGCCGTAGATCACCGCGCTGGGGATGCGCAGGTACTTGCTGTAGCCGCGCAGGCTGTCATGCACCTGGGTGGCCAGCTCGCGGGTCGGGGCCAGGATCAGGGCGCGCGGCTTGCGCGGGCCGTTGCCGACGGCCTGCGGCGAGGTGCCCAGGTGCTGCAGCAGCGGCAGGCCGAAGGCGGCCGTCTTGCCGGTGCCGGTCTGGGCGCCGGCGAGCAGGTCGTGGCCGGCCAGCGCCAGCGGGATCGCCTGTTGCTGGATCGGGGTGGGATTCTCGTAGCCCTGCTCGGACAGCGCGCGCAGCAGGAAGGGCGCCAGGCCCAGCGATTCAAACGACATCAGGAACACTCCATGGGAAAGACCCGCGACCGGTGGCCGGCGGGTTCTGATCGGTATCGATCGGTGACTCGGAGCGTTCCCGTAAACCGCGCTGCGAGAAGGGACTGGCCGGATGGACCGGCGCGAATGCCAGGCGGAAGGCGTCGGGGTGGAGCGGACGCCGGAGCTGGTCCGGCGCTGCCGGTCCCGGAGGGAAACGGACGGCCGCTGGCAGATCGGTGCGCGCATTCTACGGCAAGCGCGGCCGCCGCGCCTGCCCGCCGCTTGGGGCCGTTCAGGGGGGCGCAGCCGGTCCGGCGACAACGTTTCCCATGAAACGATCCGGGTGATATCGATACAATCGCCAACCCAAGCCAGCAGGAGCGCGTGATGAAGCTCGGAACCCTCAAGGAAGGCGGTCGCGACGGCACCCTGGTCGTGGTGTCCCGCGACCTCGCCCGCGCCGTGCGCGCCACCGGCATCGCCGCGACCCTGCAGCAGGCCCTGGACGACTGGCAGTCGGCCGCGCCGCGGCTGGTCGCGCTGGCCGAGGCGCTGGAGCAGGGGGCGGCCGCCAATGCCTTCGACCTGGACCCTGCTTGCCTGGCCTCGCCGCTGCCGCGGGCCTACGAGTTCGTCGACGGCAGCGCCTACCTCCCGCACGTCGAGCGCGTGCGCCGCGCCCGCGGCGCCGAGGTCCCGGAGAGCTTCTACACCGATCCGCTGATGTACCAGGCCACCAGCGCCGGCTTCCACGGGCCGCGCGACCCGGTCAGGGTGGTCAGCGAGGACTACGGCATCGACCTGGAGGCGGAGATCGTGGTCATCACCGACGACGTGCCGATGGCGGTGACGCCGGAGCAGGCCGCCGGCCACATCCAGCTGGTCGGGCTGGTCAATGACGTCTCCCTGCGCAACCTCATTCCCGGCGAGCTGGCCAAGGGCTTCGGCTTCCTGCAGTCCAAGCCACGCTCTGCGCTGGGCCCGGTGTTCGTCACCCCCGACGAGCTGGGCGACGCCTGGCGCGGCAACAAGCTGCACCTGCCGCTGGTGACCCACGTCAACGGCGAGTGGTTCGGCGCGCCGGAAGCCGGCGAGGACATGCAGTTCGACTTCGCCCAGCTGGTCGCCCATGCCGCCAGGACCCGGCCGCTGGCCGCCGGCACGATCGTCGGCTCAGGCACCATCGCCAACCAGGACGTGTCCCGTGGTGCCTCGTGCTTCGCCGAGAAGCGCACGGTGGAGGCGCTGCGCGACGGCAAGCCGTCCACGCCGTTCATGAAGTTCGGCGACCGGGTGCGGATCGAGATGCTGGACCGCCAGGGCAACAGCATCTTCGGCGCGATCGAGCAGCGCATCGAGCAGCAGCCGCTGCCGGCCTGACACACAGGGCGCGCGGCGCCGGGAGTGAGCATGGCCGGGCAACTTCAGCTGTACACCTACTGGCGCTCCAGCGCCGCCTACCGGGTGCGGATCGGGCTGGCGCTGAAGGGCCTGGACTATGCCAGCGAGCCGGTCCACCTGGTGCAGGACGGGGGCCATCAGCATGCGCCGGCCTTCCGTGCGCTCAATCCGCAGGAGCTGGTGCCGGTGCTGCGCCACGACGGGCGGTTGCTGCGCCAGTCGATGGCGATCCTGGAATACCTGGACGAGACCTGGCCGCAGCGCGGCCCGCTGCTGCCGGACGACGCACCCGGCCGCGCCCGGGTGCGCGCGCTGGCGCAGGCCATCGGCTGCGACGTGCATCCACTGAACAACCTGCGGGTGCTCCAGCACCTCGAGAACACGCTGGGGCAGGGACCGGACGGGCGGCAGGACTGGATCCACCACTGGACCGGCAGCGGCCTGGATGCGCTGGAGCAACTGCTGGGCGCCGACCCGGACACCGGACGCTTCTGCCACGGCGATGTCCCGGGCATGGCCGACTGCGTGCTGGTGCCACAGCTCTACAACGCGCGCCGCTTCGGCATGGACCTGGCCCGCTGGCCGGTACTGGCACGGATCGAGCGCGCCTGCCTCGCCCTGCCGGCATTCGTGGCGGCCGCGCCCGAGGCACAGCCGGACGCCCCGCGGGCATAGCCGTCCCGGAAGGCCGGCGCGCGTGGGCCGGCCCTGCGTTTAGCTGAAGCCGTGGCTGATGCCGCCGCCGCCGTTCATGTCGGCATAGGGGTCGTGCTCGCCCTCGGCGCCTTCGGACAGGCGGAACTTCAGTGCCAGGCCATCGCGCGAATCGGCCGCGCGCAGCGCTTCCTCCTGTTCGATGCGGCCCTGCTTGACCATCCGGAACAGGCACTGGTCGAAGGTCTGCATGCCTTCCTCCAGCGAGCCCTCCATCGCGGCCTTGATCTCGTGCACCTGGCCGCGGCGCAGCAGGTCGCGGATCATCGGCGTGTTGATCAGCACCTCGGTGGCCGGCAGGCGGCGCCCGTCGACGCCCTTGACCAGGCGCAGCGAGACCACCGCGCGCAGGTTGAGCGCCAGTGTGACTTCCATTTAAATAGGCGACTAGATGAATTGCAAACAGAGGCCCTGAGGCGGATGATCCCAGCAAATTGCGCGAACGATCTCTGCAATAGAAACGACTGCCTCTGGGATGCTGCCTAA